>OIZF01001848.1_pt1 | contig 11389 bp, 8 predicted proteins | sample 1588471 | NCBI WGS metagenome assembly OIZF01 (sample SAMN03283279) | human gut metagenome | biome: human-associated habitat; material: feces | host: Homo sapiens | place: Peru | collected 2012
ACCAACAACGAGTTCGGCTTTGACTACCTGCGCGACAACATGGTGACCTACAAGGCCAACATGGTACAGCGCGGCCACGCCTACGCCATCGTGGACGAGGTGGACTCCATCCTGATTGATGAAGCCCGCACCCCCCTGATCATCTCCGGCCGCGGCGAGGACTCCTCCAGCCTGTATACCCAGGTGGACCGCTTTGTGCGCACCCTGCACAAGAGCGTGGTGGTGGAGCTGGAAGATAAGGTCTCCACCGACGAGCAGGCCGATGGCGATTACGTTGTGGACGAAAAGCACAAGACCTGTACCCTGACCGCCGCCGGCATCAAAAAGGCCGAGGCCTATTTTAAGGTAGAAAACCTTGCCGCCGCCGAGAACATGACCCTTGCCCACCACATCGATCAGGCCATCAAGGCCTATGGCGTGATGCAGCGGGATATCGACTATGTGGTCAAGGACGGTCAGGTCATCATCGTGGACGAGTTCACCGGCCGTCTGATGATCGGCCGCCGGTACAACGAGGGTCTGCATCAGGCCATCGAGGCCAAGGAGGGCGTGAAGATCGCCGCCGAAAGCAAGACGCTGGCCACCATCACCTTCCAGAACTACTTCCGTATGTACAAAAAGCTGTCCGGTATGACCGGTACTGCCCGCACCGAGGCCACCGAGTTCACCGAGATCTACGGCCTGAACATCGTCAGCGTGCCCACCAACCGCCCGGTGCAGCGCAAGGACTACCCGGATGCCATCTACAAGACCGTGGAGGGCAAGTACCGCGCCGTCATCGAGCAGGTAATGGAGTGCCACAAGAACGGTCAGCCTGTGCTGGTGGGTACCGTCAGCGTGGAAAAGAGCGAGATCCTCGCCAAAATGTTACAGCGCCACACCCGGGATTTCAACGTGCTGAACGCCAAGAACCACGAGCGCGAGGCCGAGATCGTGGCGCAGGCCGGTAAAAAGGGTGCCATCACCATCGCCACCAACATGGCAGGCCGTGGTACTGATATCATGCTGGGCGGCAACGCCGAGTTCATGGCAAAGGCTCAGATGCGCAAGGAGCACTTCTGCGAGAACCTGCTCAACCCCGACGCCCCGCAGGATGCAGACCCGACAGCCGTGGAGCTGCTGCTGACCGAGGCCAACGGTCACGGTGAGACTACCGATGCCAACATTCTGGCCGCACGTCAGCGCTTTGAGCAGCTGTACGCCCAGTACAAACCCGCCATTGACGCCGAGGCCGACGAGGTGCGCGCCGCAGGCGGTCTGTTCATCATTGGCACCGAGCGCCACGAGAGCCGCCGTATCGACAACCAGCTGCGCGGCCGTGCCGGCCGTCAGGGCGACCCGGGCGCTTCCCGCTTCTACCTGAGCCTTGAGGACGACTTGATGCGCCTGTTTGGCGGCGACCGGGTGTCCGGCCTGATGAACACCCTGAAGATCGACGAGGATACTCCCATCGAGAACCGCATGATCACCAACACGCTGGAAAGCGCCCAGAAAAAGCTGGAAGGCCGCAACTTCGAGATTCGCAAGAACGTGCTGAAGTACGACGACGTGATGAACCAGCAGCGCGAGATCATCTACGGGCAGCGCCGCAAGGTGCTGGACGGCGAGGATATCAGCACCGAGATGCACAAGATGCTGCGGGAGAACATCGATTCCAGCTGCGCCCAGTTCCTTTCCGGCGATGTGAAGGACGAGTGGGATTTTGGTGCCCTGCGCCGCCACTATCAGGGCTGGCTGACCACCGATGCCGACTTCCACTACACTGTGGCGGACTTTGATAACCTCTCTCAGCAGGGCATTGCCGATATGCTGTACGACCGCGGGATGCAGATCCTGCAGGCCAAGGAGGTGCGCTACGGTGCACCTGTCATGCGCGAGCTGGAGCGCATCTGCCTGCTCAAGTGCGTAGACCGCCAGTGGATGGACCACATCGACAACATGGACCAGCTGCGGCAGGGCATTGCGCTGCGCGGCTACGGTCAGAAGGACCCGGTGGTGGAATACCGCATCGAAGGCTTTGATATGTTCGACCAGATGGTGGATTCCATCCGGGAGTCCAGCGTCAAGATGCTGCTTACCATCGAGCTGCGCGCCGCCGGTTCCGCCCCCAAGCGTGAGCAGGTGGCAAAGCCCACCGGCGAGGGCTTTGTGCCCGGCAACGGTGCACCCGGCGCCAAGGGCAGCCCCAAGGGTCAGCCGGTGCGTGTGGTCAAAATTGGCCGCAACGACCCCTGCCCCTGCGGCAGCGGCCTGAAGTTCAAAAAGTGCACCTGCGCCCAGTACCACCCGACTGGCAATAACGGCGGGGAAGAATAACGTCAAGGGAAATGCAACTAAAAATAGTTGCATTTCCCTTTATTTGTGCTATACTAAGCGTAGGAGGAGTTATGGGACAAAAGGAAAAGCTGATTGAACGATTGAAAGCAAAGCCAAAAACCTTCACCTTTGATGATGCCGAGAGTCTGCTGCGCTATTTCGACTATACGCGCTCCAACAAGGGCAAGACCAGCGGCTCCCGCATCCTGTTCGTGTCCGAAAAACATCCGCCTATCATGATGCACAAGCCGCATCCCCGCAAGGAGCTTTTGGAGTATCAGATCAAACAGCTGATTCAAATTCTGGAACAGGAGGGACTTCTGTGAACAATACGATGGAGTATAAAGGCTATGTGGGCAGCGTAGAATTCTCAGAGGAGGATGGCCTTTTTTACGGCAAGGTAATGGGCATCCGTGCGCTGCTTTCCTACGAGGGCGCCACTGCTGCGGAGCTTGTCAGCGATTTTCACGGCGCGGTGGACGACTATCTGGCGCTATGCGAGCAGACCCACCAGACCCCCGAAAAGGCCTATAAGGGCAGCTTCAATGTCCGCATCCCGCCGGAGCTGCACAAGCAGGCCGTGGTCTACGCCGCAGCACATAATATGAGCTTGAATAATCTTGTGGAACGGTCTATTCGTCAGACGGTTCATGCAGGATAACAAAACAGAGGGAGTTGATTTTACAATGATCGCACCGGAAAAACTGTTGGAAGCCGCCAAGGCGCTGGAGCCCCAGCTGCAGGAATGGCGGCGCACACTGCACCGTCACCCGGAGGTGGGCTTTGACCTGCCCCAGACCAAGGCACTGGTCAAAAAGGCGTTGACCGAGATGGGCTACACCCCGCAGGACTGCGGCAAGTGCGGCGTGGTGGCGCTTGCAGGGGGCAAACGCCCCGGTAAGGTGATCCTGCTGCGCGGCGATATGGACGCGCTGCCCTTGCAGGAGGAATCCGGCGAGGAGTTTTCCTCTGAGCTGCCCGGCAAGATGCACGGCTGCGGCCACGATATGCACACCGCCATGGTTCTGGGCGCAGCCAAGCTGCTTAAGGAGCATGAGGACGAGATCGAAGGCACGGTAAAGCTGGAGTTCCAGCCCGCTGAGGAGATCTTTCAGGGCTCGCTGGATATGATAAACAGCGGCCTGCTGGAGAACCCCAAGGTGGACGCAGCCGTCATGTTCCATGTGCTGGCCGGGATGCCCCTGCCCGCCGGTATGGTGCTGGTGCCGGGCGGCGGCATCACCATGGCCAGCTGCGAGCAGTATCACATCGTTGTGCACGGCAAGGGCGGCCACGGCTCCATGCCCAACGCCTGCATCGACCCCATCACCGCAGCGGCGCACATCCACATTGCCCTGCAGGAGATCAACAGCCGCGAACTGGACCCTGCCGGGTTCGGCGTGTTCACCACCGGCCGGTTCGAGGCAGGCAAGGCTTCCAACGTCATCCCGGATACTGCCGATATGTGGGGCACCATCCGCACCGTAGACCCGGAGCAGAAGGTCAGTGCCCTCATCCATCAGCGCATGACCGAAATTGCGCAGGGCGTGGCTACCGCCTACCGCTGCACCGCCGAGGTGGAGTTCAGCGATTACTGCCCCTGCATGGTGGTGGACACCCCGCTGGCGGGCAACGCCCTGACCTATATGACCGAGTTGCTAGGCAAGGGCGCTATGGATATGACCCCGCTCACCGGCGGCAAGCCCGGCGGCGGCAGCGAGGACTTCGCCTTTGTCAGCCACGAGGTACCCACCGTGAGCATGTTCTTAGCTGCCGGCAACGCTAAAGAGGGCTACACCTACGGCCAGCACCACCCCAAGGTGCGCTTTGATGACAGCATCCTGTACTGCGGCACGGCAGCCTACACCTATATGGCGCTGCGCTGGCTGGAAGAGCACCAGTAAAATTGCCCCACAGAACGCCGGGCAGGAGGAAAGCTATGAAACAGGAGCTGATGGATGCCATTCAGGAAACGCCGGTCATTGCAGCCGTCAAGGACGATGCCGGGCTTTGCAATGCGCTGACCAACGAGAACATCCGGGTGGTATTCGTATTATACGGAGATATCTGCAATATTGCCTCCATTGTGCGCCGCATCCACGAAGCCGGGCGCTTTGCCGCAGTGCATGTAGACCTTATCGCAGGGCTTGCTGGTAAGGAGGTGGCGGTGGACTTTATCCGCAGCACCACCGAGGCCGACGGCATCATCTCCACCCGGCAGTCCTTCATCCGCCGTGCCAAGGAGCTTGGGCTGGCCGCCATTCTGCGGGTATTCCTGCTGGATTCCATCGCACTGGAAAGCTTGGATAAGATTCCGCCAAATCTGCCGGACTGTCTGGACCTGCTGCCCGGCACCATGCCCAAGATCCTGCGCCGGGTGTGCGCTACCGCCAAAGTGCCGGTGCTCGCCGGCGGCCTTATTGCTGATAAAGAGGACGTGATGGCCGCGCTGGAAGCCGGAATCACTGCCATTTCCACCACCAATCAGGCGGTATGGAATATGTGACCCGCATTCTGCGCAAAAGCAACCGGTGTTTTTTGTAAGGGTTTCACAAAAAGTGCAAAACACCTTGCTTTTTGTGCAGGGACAGGGTATCATAAGAGTAAACAAGTGCTGTTTGTTTCAAGAGATATGAGCGAAACGGACAAGGGCAGTTGCCTTTGTTTCGGTTCGCTCTTTTTTTGTACCATCAACAGCTGCCCAGCTCCCGACGGGCCAAGGCAGAACGGACAGGAGGAAAAGAATAATGTATGATGTAGCAATCATCGGCTGTGGCGTCATCGGTGCCGCAACCGCCTACGCACTGTCGCGCTACGACAACAAGGTGGTCATTCTTGAGGCCGAGAACGATGTGGCAGACTGCACCACCAAGGCCAACAGTGCCATTCTCCACGCAGGCTACGACCCCGCCCCCGGCACCCGCATGGCACGGCTGAATGTGCGCGGCGTGGCTCTGGCAAAGGAGATCTGCGCAAAGCTGGATGTCTCCTATAAGCAGTGCGGCTCGCTGGTGCTGGCACTGGACGAGAAGGAATTGCCCCATTTGCAGCATCTGTTCGAGAACGGCACCGCAAACGGCGTGCCCGACATGAAGATTCTTTCCCGGGAAGAGACCCTTGCCATGGAGCCCAACCTCTCCGAGAAGGTCTGCGGTGCACTGTGGGCACCCAGCGCCGCCATCGTGAACCCGTGGGAGTATGCACTGGCCATGACCGAGGTGGCAGTACGCAACGGCGTGGAGCTGCGCCGCAGCTGCAAAGTGACCAATGCCGAAGCCATCGAGGGCGGCTACCGTCTGACCGTGCCCGGCGGCACGGTGGAGACCCGCTGCGTCATCAACGCTGCCGGTATCTGGGCAGACAAGGTGCACTCCATGGTGGAGCCTGCCAACTTCCACATCATTCCCACCCGGGGCGAGTACTATCTGCTGGACAAGAGCGAGGGCACCCGCGTGAGCCACGTTATCTTCCAGTGTCCCAACGAGCTGGGCAAGGGCGTTCTGGTGGCACCCACCGTGCACGGCAACCTGCTCGTCGGCCCCAACGCAGAGCCTGTGAAGGGCAACGACACCTCCTGCACCAGCAGCGGTCTGGAATTTGTCAAGGCCACTGCCCAGCGCAGTGTGCCCAGTATCAACTTTGGCGAGTCCATCCGCAGCTTTGCGGGCGTGCGCGCCAATCTGGACGTGGACGACTTTGTCATTGGCGAGGAGCCGGAGGCACCCGGCTGGATCGACTTGGCCGGCATGAAGAGCCCCGGCCTGTCCGCCGCCCCGGCAGTTGCGGAGGAAGCTGTCGCCATCCTAAAAGAGCGCGGTGTTCTGGGCGCAGAAAAGGCTGATTACAAGGACGGCCGCCGCCACATCCGCTTCAAGGAGCTTTCCGCAGAGGAAAAAGCAGCACTGGTCAAGGAGCAGCCCGCCTACGGCCGCGTGATCTGCCGCTGCGAGACCATCACCGAGGGCGAGATCCTGGCAGCCCTCCACAGCGAGGTGCCCGCCAACACCATCGACGGCGTCAAGCGCCGCGCCGGTGCAGGCATGGGTCGGTGCCAGGGCGGCTTCTGCGGCCCCCGCGTGCTGGAGCTGATCAGCCGTGAGCTGGGCATAGACCCCTTGGACATCCTGCAGGACAAGAACGGCTCGAACGTTCTGCTCAGCGAAACGAAGGTAGGAGGAAAGAGCAATGGTTGATCTGGTCATTATTGGCGGTGGCCCTGCGGGCCTTGCTGCTGCCTGCAAGGCATGGGAAAGCGGTCTGCGCGACATCCTTATTCTGGAGCGCGACAAGGAGCTGGGCGGCATTCTAAACCAGTGCATCCACAACGGCTTTGGTCTGCACCGCTTCGGCGAACAGCTGACCGGCCCGGAGTATGCCGGGCGCTTTATTGAGATGCTCAAGGACACCGGCGTAAAGGTGCAGCTGGACACCATGGTGCTGGAAGTGACCCCGGACAAAAAGGTGCACTGCGTCTCCAAGGAGCACGGCTACCAGATCATCGAGGCCAAAAGCATCGTGCTGGGCATGGGCTGCCGCGAGCGCACCCGCGGTGCCATTGGTACCCCGGGCACCCGCCCTGCCGGTGTGTACACCGCCGGTGCCGCACAGCGCTATGTAAACATGGAAGGCTATCTGGTGGGCAAGCGGGTGCTGATCCTCGGCAGCGGCGACATCGGCCTGATCATGGCGGCCCTGCTGCTGGCCATGCTGCCGATCCTCATCCTGTACCTGTTCCTGCAGCGCTACATCGTCGAAGGCGTGACCTCCGGCGCAGTCAAGGGCTGATCGAACGGTATGGCAAACCGCAATCATAACTGAACAGACTCACACAACCGGCCCGGATGCGAAGCGATAATCGCATCCGGGCTTTTCATGCGATACCGAAATTTCTGATGAAGGATTCCAGATATCAAATTCCGGATACCGAAATTGCGGTTTTTGCATGATTTCAGATTTTGCATGCGATTGCTGCATGCCGTATTGCTATGGAGTATGTCGCGTCTCTTCCGTCTGACAGGACGTATTGATATGGTTGATTTCGCCGAAAGAATCGCTCGAATGCACTGGTGCAGTGCGTCCGGGCGATTTTCATATGTGCTGAATATCGTGTGACATTTCGAAATGAGCAACGAAATAGAAGCAAGAACGAGAAGCGACGATACAAAACAGGAAAAACAGGAATAGAAACAAGAGATGACTGAAGATAATCAACATAATGCAGGTGAGCAGCAGACTCCAATGCAGCCGCAGCCGCTGCCGGGCCAGGTGTTCGTGCGCCCCGGTATCGATGACCGTCCCGATTACGAAAAAACGCTGACCGAAGAGACCAAAGCGGCCCTGAAGCGCTTGGCCGTACAGCAGAATCCGCGCGTGCCCGAGGCTTCCAACGAGCGCCCGGAAGTGCAGCAGACCCTCATCAACACGGAAGGCGGCTCCCCGCTGACCGCGTTCGCCCATCTCGACGCCGCTGTGCCGAACCTCGAATCGTCGTTCCTTGACTTGCGCGATCCGATGACCGCGCCCGACGGCACCACGCCCACCAAACCGCAGGTGCATCGTCTCACCGCCGGCTTCGCGCTTGGTGCGCTGCTGTTCACCGCGCCGATGGCCGCGCTCAACTCTGTGCTCATTCCGCAGACCATCAGCCGTCTTTCCGGCACCGACCGCGTCACCGATCTGGCGCTGCTCAGCGTCGTCGGAACGCTGTTGACGTTCCTGATGAACGCGTGGATTTCCGTCGGGTCCGACCATTCGTACTGCCCGCTGGGCCGCCGCACCCCGTGGATCATCGCCGGCACGGTGCTGACCGCCACGTCGGTGGCGATTCTTTCCGCATGCGATTTCATGCCGTTGGTCATCGTGTTCTGGCTGTTTACGCTGATCGGACATGCGATGATATCGATGCCGCTGGCGGCCGCTTTCGGTGAGCGCGTGCCTGACAAGTTCCGTGATCGTGCGGACGCGTGGCGTGGCGTTGGCCAGGCGTTCGGCCAGGTGTTGGGCATTATCGCGGCCGTTTCGATTACGTGGGCCGACGACGATTCCGGTTGGGATGGCACCACGCGTTTCGCCATGATGGTGTTTGCGTTGTGCTTGGTGGTGGCTGGTGTGGCTACGTTGCTGGTGTTGCCGTTTGAGGGTTCCAGCAGCTATTTGCCTCGTGAGGGTGTGAAGAAGGGCGATTATTTTTCGCAGTATCGTCCGCCGAAGGGCGCTCCGAAGTTCTTCATTGCGTTTGCCGCGCGCATGTTTGCCATCGCAGCCACTTCCGGCATTGCGATTTACCAGTGGTATCTTGCACAGGATGGTTTGGGTGATGTTTCGCAGGTCACCATGTTTGGTTTGTCCGGAGCGGCTGCGGTTATGTCGATGATGGCCGTTGCCGCGTTCGTCGGCTCGCTGTTGGCTGCGCTGCTGCTTGGCCGCATCGCCCGCGCTTTCAAGGATTCCCGTATTCCCGCGATTGCCGCCTGCTTGTTGTTTGTGGTTGCCGTGGTGATTCCGTTGACGCCGATCGATAGTGCGATGGCAGTCGCGCTGTATGCGCTGTTTGCAGGTTTCGCGTATGTGGTGTATGACGGCGTGAGCCAAGGGTTGAATCTTGCGACGTTGCCGGATGTACGTTCCGTTGGTCGTTCGTTGGCTGCGTTCAGTTTGGCGAATACGTTCGGTTCGTTGATTGGCGCTGTCGTTTGCGCGATTGCTATTGCGGTGACTGGCGAGTATCTGCTGATTTTCGCTGTTGCCGCCGGTTGCATGGCTGTTGCGGGCGTGCTGACGTTGTTGCTGAAATGATTTGGATGATCTGAGATAATCCAAAAAACGAATATCAAATTCAAAATTGCGCGTCCACATAGTGAACCTTTAGTAGAAAGGGTATGTGGACGCGCTTATCTTTACGGCTTAGTTCGAGCGGATAATCCGCCGAATACAAGATTTTGCGAAAGGAGGTTCGCCACGATGAACGGAATGGTTGCATGCGTACTGCTGTCCGCACGAATTATTATTCCGCTTTCGTTGGCGGACTGATTCGAGCAATGCAGCTTCAATCCCTCGCCAACGGAGGCAGGGTTTGAGGCGCGCAAAACACACGTTGATGGCCCTGCATGCTGCGGGGCCTTTTTGTTGCCGCCCACAAGGCGTAAGGCAACGAAATGAAGACTGCAAACAAGAGAACAGAAGAAAGACGTTATCGACGCAAGCTGGGAGCCGGTGACGCATGACAGACGTAACAGGAGTAATCCAATGAGTGCAGTCGAAGCAGCCGCTGGCAAAGCGCAGGCAATGGTGCGCGATTCGGTGAGAACCGTGATCGCCGCTTCCATGGTCGGCACCGCCATTGAGTTCTACGACTTCTACGCATACGGCACCGCCGCTGCGAACTATTTCCCGAAGGTGTTCTTCGGCGACACCACCAATCCGACCGTCGCGCTGCTGGCCAGCCTGCTGACCTTCGCCATCGCGTTCATCGCACGCCCGCTCGGATCCTTGGTGTTCGGCCATTTCGGCGACCGCATGGGCCGCAAGACCACGTTGGTGGTTTCGCTGTTGACCATGGGCATCGCAACGTTCCTGATCGGCTGCCTGCCGACTTACAACCAGTGGGGCATTGTGGCTGTCGCCGCGCTGTGCCTGTGCCGTTTCGTGCAGGGCATCGGTTTGGGGGGCGAATGGTCGGGCGCCGCTTTGGTGGCCACCGAGAACGCTCCGGAAGACAAGCGCGCGCTGTATGGCTCCTTCCCGGAATTGGGCGCTCCGATCGGTTTCTTCCTGTCGAACGGTACCTACTTCCTGTTGGAAACGTTCAACGATGACGATGCGATGCTGGCATGGGGTTGGCGTGTGCCGTTCCTGCTGTCCGCAGTGCTGGTGATCGTCGGTCTTGTGGTGCGAGTGCAGATGGAGGAGACCCCGATCTTCCGCATGGCCCAGGAACAGAAGAAGGTCGTCAAGTCTCCGCTGACCGAAGTGTTCAAGAAGAGCTGGAAGGAAGTCATGCAGGCCACGTTCCTGGTGGCCGTCACCTACACGCTGTTCTACACGTTGGCCACATGGTCGCTCGCTTGGGGCACCAAGAGCGTGGAAGACGGCGGTGGCAACCTCGGCTTCACCAACCGCGAGTATCTGCTGATGCTCATGATCGCCGTGTGCGTGTTCGCCGCATTCATCATCATCTCGTGCGTGAACGCCGACAGGTTCGGACGTCGTCGCGTGATCACCATCTCGTCGGTGCTGCTGGTGGTGTTCGCCCTGCTGTTCCCGTATCTGCTTGATTCGGGTGTGGTGGGCCAGCGCAATTTCGCGGCAACCCTGCTGTTCCTGTGCATCGGTTTCGCCTTGATGGGCACTGCGTTTGGTCCGATCGGCGCATTCCTTCCGGAACTGTTCGACGCCAACGTGCGCTACTCCGGCTCCGGCATCGGCTACAACCTGGCTGCCATCGTCGGCGCTGCGTTCGTGCCGACCATCGCCACTTGGTTGTCGCACCATTGGGGTGTGCATTCCGTGGGTCTGTATCTGGGTGTGATGGCGGTCTGCTGCCTCATCTCGGTGATCACCTGCAAGGAAACCAAGGACGTCGACTTCACCAAGTGAGTCGCATTCGATACTCCCGAGTGCCGAACTTGGTACTCCCGTGTACCGCTACGAAAAAACGTTTGACGCAAAACATAACCACTATGTGAACGCCAGCAACCAATATAAAGAAAGCGGGACTAGAACGGTTCCGCAGGAGAGGCGGGAGTGATTCCTCGGACACAATCCGGGGGGAGCAACATCCTAGGAATCACAAGCCGTTGCAACAACCGAACAAGTAACAGAAATCGAAAGATTTTTCGGGAAAAGTACAATCCCGAAGCGATAAAAGAAAATAAAAGGAGCGCCAATCATGGCAGCAACTATCTGGTACGAAAAGGACGCCGACCTGTCTGTGTTTGAAGGCAAGAAGGTGGCCATCCTCGGTTACGGTTCTCAGGGTCACGCCCATGCGCTGAACCTGCGCGATTCCGGTGTGGACGTCGTCGTTGGCCTGCGTCCGACCTCCAAGTCCGTGGATTACGCCAAGGAGCAGGGT
>OIZF01001854.1_pt1 | contig 11372 bp, 11 predicted proteins | sample 1588471 | NCBI WGS metagenome assembly OIZF01 (sample SAMN03283279) | human gut metagenome | biome: human-associated habitat; material: feces | host: Homo sapiens | place: Peru | collected 2012
TCTCTATGTCAACTTTTATTGTACAACACCAAAGTATCTGATGCCACGTTGAATGAACTGGTACGGAGCAATGTGCCCGTCTGCCATTTAGATGAGTTCAATGATGGCGGTGTTGCTTACAAGTTCCAGAAAGATGCACTTTTGGATAAGTGTCAGGAATTTCTCGCAAAACAGTTCACTTCTTTCAATCTCGACGCAATGCTGGAGTATGCGCTTTTGAACACCCGCATCCAGATGGGTTCAAAGGATAAGCAGAGTTTTAAAAAGAAGTATCTCGAAACCATCCGTGCCAGCATCGATGCATCCGGTAATCTGTGTTTGAAATTTGGTGGCTAAGCGGAGGATAGGAAATGAAGTTTTTCAAAGAGGACATTATGGGGTGGGAGGGGCTTTTTCTCTCGCTGGCAACAGGCTTCTATATTTCGTTAAAACATCCACCGTTGTTCGGTACTTTTCTTTCAGAAAAGGAACTTTCAATTTGTTATGGGATTACTTTTTTCTTGTGGGAAGAAATGCCGCTGATTCATGTCTGCACCGAGATGGGAGGACTTCTGGAATTTTGTGGGCATGTGATTGTGCCGGTTCTGTTTTTTGCGGTCGGCTTTTTCCAAGGTGAGCCGCTATGGGGCGTATTTACAGCGGTGCTCTGGCTGCTGAGCCTGTTGTGGTTTATCTGTGTGTGCCGACACTCTGTGGCTCGTACTTTCCATCGGAAGGGGTACAAGGCAATGCGAGTTGCGCAGGAGATGAACCGGAAAGCCTGCATCCGCTTCGGAGTCCTGATGGCAACGATTTTTCTAACAGTACCAGCTTTTTGGGGCTTTTTCATTTGCCGCACAGCAGATACCGTGACATTCTCTGCAAATACGCTCGACGTAGAACAAATCACATGGGACAACGGTGCATCTGCCGGAATAATCGCCGCTGGAGAGTGTGGAGCAAGCTTTGCCGTTTTGTGACTGCAATTAACTGCCTCTAAATGATGCTGTAAACTCACGACTGACCAGAGAAATTCCTGGAGCCTTTGGCAGAATGAAGGGGAGGTTTGCCTGATACCAAGATGAGCGCAATTATTTATTTTGGGCTTTTTTAATTTCTTGCATTATCCGCAATGCAGTTGTAGTCAAGCCCATGTAGTATGCATTGTCTCCTCTGGTGTTATTAGGATAGTAGCAATAATCCTCTATGTAAGCGATGAAGTCATCTTCTAAGTTTAAAGCAGTGATTCTTTGAAGAGCCGATTTGACATCAAAATTGTCGCCTTCATCATTCCAAAACATAACTAGAGCAAGATAGGCATAAAGGAGAGAAAAATCTTTATCATCTGGAGTTTCGTTCATATAGCGGATGGCGTTTTCTTTGACTTCTGAAATTTCATTGCTGTCGATATTATGCGTTTCTGAGAGTTCGGCGACAGTCCATACTAACCGATTCATACTTTCTCTGCGGCGCATACGCTGATTATATTGCTCCAAAAGAACTTTGACTTTTTTGTAATCTGATTCAAAATGACCTGGATAAGATACAAACGCATCATACCCCATGCCGAACTCAACAATATAATCAAAATTTCCTTTTAGTTCAAAAACTAGCTTGAATTCGGTAGTTGTATATGTATAGAACTTGTCGTCTCCGTATTCATAAAGAATATTGCGAATGACAGAGATTGGAAATAGTGGTGTACCGTCCATTCCCAAGTATAGGTCCTCACCGGGAGCTTGATAGATCATAAGATTAGCCAATTCATTTGCGTTTTCACTTAAACTGACACTGTTCTCCATATTTGTAGTGTGAAGGATATCTTTCAAACATGTGATAAGTTTTTCTTTTGTCATTTTGTACATTCTCCTTTTGTGTTCTACAAAGGTGGTTCGAGGTATGGCTATAAATAGTGAATATAGTATAGTATAAAACACATTTGGATTCAACAAATTGACGCAAAAAATGGCGGATTTTTCTACTCTTAAAAATTTATCGCAATGGGAGTAGGTATAATGGGTTCATCGAAAGCTCACAAGGTTACCAAAGGAGACAAATATGATCAAGTTCGTAAAAAGTAAAAAAATGGAGAAGAGTGCCCCTATCTGGAAGCCGGAGCACTTTGTTGGTCTTCGTGCTGTCGCAGACCGGTTCATGCGCAAGAATCGCTTCCTTAAAATGGAGACTGTAGAAGGCGCGTACTTTGAGCGGAAGCGCCGTGAGCTCAGCCGCTTTGAAACGGCGGTTGAGCTGGCTCTGAACGATGCAGTCAGCCCGTTGATGGTTGAATATGAGAGCCTGAAACCTTTGGCAGAGCGCAGTGTTCCGGAACCTGTGGATAACAATAGTGACACTGTTGTTACCACTGGTTATCGTCGCCGCCTTCGCCAAGAGCGTGAAAACGCGGCTGCCCAGCGCGGCAAAGTGATCGACGCCCGCGGTAGGCGAATGAAACTGGCAGCAACTATCCGTGCAGAAGCTGAGCGAGCACAGCGTCAAATCGAAGATGCTTATAAGGAAGTAAACGTGGAACTGGTCCGCTATTGTAAAGCCGCATATTTTACGGTCGTTGAAAATGAAATTCCTCGCGTAAGCAGCAGCTTTTCAGCAGATGTTTACCTGAAACGTCTGGGTCTTGATGAATAAGAAGAGGAGAAAAGTTTAATGGGTATTTTTAAGAAACTCTTTGGCAAGGCCGACGATGTCCCGACTGCTGAAAACAACGCAAATGTGTTTTACGATTGGGACCATCACAGTATCGTAAATTACATCGATCACATGGATTGTGGGGCCTATACGTCCAGTGGTCGTTATCCGGAAATGAATCAAGAAAAATTCGATGAGGTGAAGAAAAAAATCAAGCAGCTGGCAGATGAAGCCGATCTGACTCCTGCCGCGGTAGAACAGCTTCTAAAACTGGTTGTTTATCGCGCAAAGGAGCTGGAACTTATCAGTCTGCGTGAAACACGTCTCACTCGATGGCGTGATAGCCTTAAATACCGAGCAGATAAGGAGGCAGCTCAGCGCCAGATGGAGATGCTGCTGAAAGCCGAAGAAGAAGAGCTGCGGCGCTTTGATGCCGAGAGAGACCGTCTGCTCCAGCTGCTGTAACGTGCATGATAAAACGATTTTAAAGGAGAAATAACATGAAAATCAACAATCGTAACATCTATACCAAAGACGTGATCGACTACACCGTGCTGGATGCGGCACGTGCGATCCGTATGGATCAGAAACCGGTCGTAGATAAAACCATGACCCCTCAGGTGAAGGCCAACATCAAACGAATGCTCCTTGAACAGAAAAAGCCTTTCTGTCTGAAATATGCACCTTATCTTCTGGCCATGGTCGATGCAATTTGCGTGTTTATCTTGGGCGATAAACTCTTGACCAATGCTAGTTGGTTCCAGGTAATCATGATTGTTGGTGTTATTCCTCTGGGATTGGATGTAGCTGCAGGCGCTGCAGCAAAGATGTGGTCCAATGCCGAGCTGGCACCCTCCAAGAAGGTAAAGAAGGCAAAACGGGTTATAGCCATTGTGCTTATGGCTACGGTGCTTCTCGCATATGCAGGGTACATCAACATGGACTATGAATCCGCACAGGTCGACCGTTACACCTCCCAGCTTCTGTGGCTGCACGAAGCGCAGGATGCACAGGAAAAGGGCATTGACACCTCCGAAATGGAAACGAACGGCGGTGCAGAGAACGGCAGCACGGAGTTCCTGTTGCTCATCCTGCCGGTCATTACCAGCGTGCTCTCTTTTGCCGCTACCATAGACCCGGATATTGTCACTAAGAGGATCCGCGAATTGGAACATACCCGTATGTATCTCGCTGAAGAGCATGACCTGCGTCAGACTCTGAACCAGAGTATGAAGGAAGGTCTGGAACGCTTTGATGACACTGCCTATGACGAAGAAATGCTGCGTGTGGCCCTCGAACGGCTGCAGCTTGCGGACCGTGAAGTGCAGTTGGAACTGGCTGGTGAACTGAGCCAGTACTTCGATGCAGCTACTGTGGAAAAGTTGCTGAAAGCTCAGCCGCTGGAGCTTGAAACCGAGTTGGACAGGCTTCTGACCGTCCATACGGCAGCACTCCGTTCTGCCGCAGAGGAAGAAGAGAAGCTGCCCAAGGCTGTGAATTTCCCCGCACAGTAAACATCTTGAAGTCCATATCCCGCTGGCATTGCAAGCGGGCAATTAAAAAATAAAAGGAGATCATTTTATGAAAAACATCAAAACTGTTATTCGCGTTCTGTCTGTTTCTGCTTTTGCCGCTGCGGTGCTTATGCTGAGCGGCTGCAGCTATGCTGAAAATCAGGCAAACGTGGCAGTCATTGCCCTCAATGGCAAAAACAGCGCTGTAGCTGCCGAAGCTGCACTGGAAGATGCCGTGGCGAAGGTGGCATACGGTGGCACGATTAGCCTTGTTCAAGCTGACGGGGATCCGGCTGTAAAAACCTATACTTATGATGCTATTAAGGCAAGCAATAAGAGCATGTTCCAAAATAATATCAACAGCATCCAGACACATTTTAAAGAGCTCAACGCCGATGATCCTGAGGTGGATCTGGTGCTCAGCTTCCAAAAAGCTGGCCGCGCCCTGAACGCGGCTGGCAATGCAAAGAAGGAACTGGTCGTTGCCCACAGCGGCCTTTCCACGACCGGTGCGCTCCCGTTTCAGAATCTTGCAGATCTGGAGGACCAGACACAGATTCCTGCGGTGATCAACGCTCTGCAGGATGCGGGTGAACTGGCAGACCTAGATGACGTATCGGTTCGATGGTTCTATGCAGGCGACGTTACGGATGAGCAGCCCAAGCTATCCCTCAATCAGGTTGAATTTTTGAAGGCGCTGTGGGAAGCGTACATCAATGCCTGTGGCGGAACAGTCGTCTTTGAGGACGACTTGCCCGGCGATTACCCGACCCCGGAAAGTGCCCCTGACGTGACCGTGATGGAAACCGGCACTAAGTTTACCCTTTTCCAGCCTATTGCCCTTGACGAAGCCAGCGGTCTGGGATTTAAACCCGACACCACCGATTTCATTGATGACGAGGCCGCAACGAAACAGCTGACTCAAATGGCGGCTCAGCTTCAGCAGAATGGCGGTGACTATCTGTTGGCCGGCTCCACGGCAGACGACGGCAGTGCACTTGAAAAGGCTCAGAGCTTTGGTCTGCAGCGTGCGCAGAAGGTCAAGGCGGTCTTGGCAGCGGTAGATCCGGAGCTTGAATGCCGCCTCAAGGCTGTTGGCCTCGGCAACGCAGAGACATCTCTGCGTTCTGAGGATAACGATCAAGCCAATCGCGTTGTATGGCTCGTTCGCGCTGACAGCGATGTTGGCAAGGAACTGGCAGCTGTGGCTGTCTCTGAATAAGGAAAGAAGTGCTCTTTATGGCAAAAAGTAAAATCAGTGACCTTGAGCCGAACGCGGTTTATGCACATGCTAAATCTAACAGCGTATATAATACGGACCAATATGGTCGTGTGACAAATTTCTTGGCGGACCCCCGTCTGACCTCTAAAGAAGAGCGTGAACGCAACACGGAGATGCAGCGTACCCTTGGCGGAAAGGGTGAAGGTTTTGAACACGCAGGACACCTGCTGAGTGACCGCCACGGCGGTGCGGGCGTTCACTATAACCTTACCCCCATGCAGCAAGACCTTGATGGCCGTGACTACGCCGCCTTTGAAAAGGAGACGGATGCCCTTCTCCAGAAGGGATATGCTGTCCATTACAATGGTGAACTGGCTTACAGCCGTGCAGAGAATGTAGAGGGTGTAAACCATGCGGAAGCGATCATGGTCGAGTGCCTGACACTGAACCCTGTAACAGGCGAAGTGCTGGATACAGAACATATAAGCTTTTCTAACTTGAATATGGCGGAGTATGAAAACATGGGCAATGCCGAAAGCGAAAGTCTGATGGCAGAGTACCCGAACCCCGGAGCGATTCAGTATGATGAGGATCGTGACATTATCGTCAATGCAGATGGCTCCATTGCGGATGCCGAAAAAATCGCAGACACCCCTGCGGAAGTGCCCACAGAAATTGCGGTTCCCACTGAGACCGTGACCGAAACCGAATATGAAGGAGAACACTTATGAGCAAGATCAACATGCATTATCACACAGTAACCCTGCAAAACAACTTTGTCCGCGACAACCCGGCCCCCAAGCTGACGGGTGAAGAACGCACCTTGATGAACGCCCGCTGCCGCGGCAAGCCTGTTCAGGTTGGCCTTGATGACGATGATCTTGGACGTGGAATATTGTTCGTTGGTGGAAGTGGTACGGGCAAAAGTAGTGCACTGCTCAATCTTCTCAAGCCGATTCGGGATAACCTTTCGGCAGAAGACGTCATGGTTGTTTTTGATTACAAGTGCGAACTGCATGATGCGCTTGCGCGCCCCAATGATATCCTCATCGGCAACGGCGGCCAGGGCCGTGCCCCGAACAAGCGCTGGAGCATCTTCAAGGAGCTGGCACAAAATGCCAAAAAGCAAAGCGATTATGAAGAGAACGCCCGTGTTGCCGCCAGCCATATAATCCAAGATGAGAACCTTCAAACGCCAATCTTCACTACTGCTCCGCGTCAGGCGCTGGAATATGTTTTGTGTGTTCTAGCACGCCATCCGGAACTGGTCGGCGGGGAGCTGAGCAATGAGGCACTCATCCGCTTTATCGAGCAGAGTCGCTATGACGAGGCCGTAAAGGCAGAGCCCCGATATGGCGTGCCCCTGCAGGCGATCGTGGGCCCTGATAACAATCCCAATCAGACAGCCCTCTCTATGCGCATGGAGTTGACAGTAAATGTGAAAAAAGCATTGACTGGCTTTAACAAGGGTGCTGGCTGCTCCCCGCTGTGGTCTGTGGCTGAAACAGCTAGTCATCGTGGTGGTCAGTGCATATACCTCCAATATGATCCCTCTCGAGGAGGCGTACATAACCAGATTTACTCGATGATCGTCGAACTGTTTCTGGAAGCGGCATTGCGAAACTATGATCCTCGCGGCCATATCTATGTCGTGCTGGATGAGGTGGTGCAGCTCAAAGAAATTGTCCCGACGCTTCAAAAAGCAACTGAAGTTGGTCGCCACTATGGTGTCTGTATGTTCGCCGCAGCGCAGTCTATTGCGCAAATGAAGGACGCTTATGGTGAACTGAAAACCAACGCTTGCTTGAATAACTTCCAAACCAAATTTTGGTTTAAAACGTCGGAAGAAAAAAGTAATGATTATCTGCAGCAGGGTGCCTGCGGTAAGGTGCTCGTTCAGCGCTGTGCTCTGACGCCTGGTGTAGCAATGCGTCGCGATGCCGCAACAGAAACTCCCACGCTGGAACAAGAGGACATCAATGCAATGGGTATTGGCGACTGTGTGTATATAAGCCGTAAAGCAAAGCCTTGTATGTTGCATATTGAGAAGGGGTGAGTGGGAAGAAATGAAAAATTTTCTGACTAATCTTTTGGACGCCGTGTTCCTCGACGAAAGTACATACAAAGCCCTTCAGTCTGCACCGCAGCCCGTGCCTGAGCCTAGAGTGTGCCAGCTCTCGGCAAGGGGAGAGGGCCAGGCATATACTCACTGCATTCTCAGCGGCGGCAGTGAGCACGAACGGTATCAGGCTTTACGCCAGTATACGGCTCATGCAGATGCCCCGGTGGTGGTGCTGACTTCAGATCGTGACTTGGCGGCAGCGCTGGGAATGCGCGCTCAGTACCTGTGTAGCGGATACGACCCGCTGTGCGGCAAGACGAATCGTCAGGCAAGCATCCTGCTGCAAGCTGTAGCCCGCGACCTTGGCCTGAACGGCTCAGAGATGGGGTTTGTGCTGCGCCAGACACTGGAAGCTCTCCGCGAAGATAATGGAGCTCTGAGCCTTGAGGACTTTTTGGACACAGATTGTGCGTCTCTCTGCCAGAAACAGTTCATTTCCGGTGACGATGCCGGTGCCGAGGTGCAAACTCTGGCTGCCTCCCGTGCACTCGACGACTTCAGAGATCTGCTTGCCCGCAACATACACGGCAGCGGTCCCGGCAAACCGCTGAGCCAGCTGTATGGGCCTCTGACGGTGCTTCTCCTGCGCAGTGAGGCCGAGACTATTCTGGCGTTTGAAGACCTTCTGTGGACGCTGGAAGAGCGCTTAGACGCGGGCATTAACACTGTGGTGGTGCTGGACGGCATGTGCAGCTATCTTACGCCGAAGCAGCTGCGCCAGCTTTATAAAGAGAAGCAGCCCACCTTGATCTGTGAGACCGACCTGCCCGCCATGGAAGAAGCCTTTACTGCCGCAGTCAGCGGCCTCAGTGCCGCAATGTTTTTCCGCCATGAAAGCGGTGCAAAAAATCTTAGCAATTATGCTGGCAGCGTTAAACGGGCACAGATAAGCAATAGTTACGGTGAAACCTCGTCGGAGTCCGAGTGGGGCGGAGGACCGTTCGGCCTATTTGGAAACACAACAAAAAGCTATACAAAGGGAATGAGCACCGTGTTGGTCGAAGAGCCCTTAATCCGGCCGGAGCAGATCCGAAATCTGGGTAATGAAGAATTTTACTATTATCAGAGAGGGAGATTTTTGCGCTGCCAGTTCTGAGCGGCCCGGCGGCTGTCTGAAATCAAGAACAAATGAAATAGCTGGAGGGGAAATCAACATGATGAAAAAACGCTTTACCATACGTCTGGCACTGAGCATGAGTGCAGCAAGCCTGATTGCTTTCTTTCTGGCGGTAGAGAGCAGGGGAAATTTCCTGCCGATCTTTAGTATTTTGCTTGGCCTGTCCTACGCCGCAGATTTCGCGGGCAGCATGGCCAAAACGCTGCTGACCAGTTCGGCGCGGTACAGCTTCATAGCGATAATCGGCAAGTCCTTGATTGGATTTGCAGTTGCAGTAGTAGTTACTCTTTTGCTAAGTGCGATTGTGATTATGGTTGCCGTAGTCGGGGGTTATATCAATATGATCCGGCTATTTGTTGAAGCCAATGCATCTGACCGGCTGAATCCGTAGATGTGCGGCCACTCAAACCAATGCCGTCAAGCCGGTGAGGAATAAAGCGATTTTATTTGTCGGAGAGTAAGTGCACGGTTTCTGCACGGATTTTGCACGGTTTCAAAACGTGCAGAGGGTGCTTTTCGATGCAAAATTCGACAAAGAGTGCGGAAAATTCAAAGCGAAAAATTACGCTGTTTCGATTGAAAACTGCGGTAAATCGAAACTTCCAGAAATTGAGACGAATCTGCGGCTTGCTCTCTTAATCAGTGGGCCCAGGGTTCGAGTCCCTGGAGGTGCACCAAATTTTGAACGTCAAATCGTAAGATTTGGCGTTCTTTTTTGTTATGTAACCCCGAAAAATCGGGGTCTGCACGGTCAATGCACGATTTTTGCACGGTCGGCTTTTTCGTAGGAATCCTCTGCATAGGCTGGAATTGCTTTGAAATGCGTGGTAAATTTTGCATCAGGTCAGCAGTGCCAGACGGAGCTGCGCCTTTACTTCGGGGTCTGCATTCTTCAGCAATTCCAAGAGAGCCGTCATGGAGATGGTGGGTTCGCCTGCGGCGGGTACAGCCTGCGGGCTGGGGCTTTCCTGTTTAGCATAGAACCCTTCCTCGAACTTCCTGCCCAGTTCTACACGAGAGGACTGCTGGATATGGGCATAGGTGTTCACCAGCATATCTGCCGTAGCGTGTCCTGTGGTGCCTTGAACGGCCTTCACATCGCCGCCGGAGATCATCAGCTGATAGGTCGCACTGGAATGCCGCAGACCGTGGAACACAATACGAGGGAACTCCGGGTGTGCATCCTGCCATTTGAGGAACTTTTTGCGAATCAGCACAGGCTCCACAGCCAGACCGTTGGGCAGACGGAACAGCATTCCGCTGTCATGGTAGCGTGCCGGATCTTTCATCTCGTCTGCCGCCAGCTGATTCAGCCACTTCTTCAGTTCCTCTTTCAGAGCAGAGGTCATGAAGATGGTACGGCAGGAGGACGCCGTTTTGGTGCTTTTCAGGATGAGAGAAGTGGTGCTGCGTTCCAGCTTGTCCGGGAATACCTTGATGATGCAGCCGTCGTCTACCTGATTCAGGGCTTCTTTACGCACTCGCTGCATGGATTTGTTGATACGGAATGTTCCGATGCCGTCCGCAGCGTCAAAGTCAATATCCTCTGGGGTCAGACCTACGATCTCGCCCTCTCGCAGTGCGCCCACCAGTGTGAGGTGGACTGCCAGATGCAGGATAGGGTCATCCATGCTGTCCAGAGCCGCCCGCATTTCCTCTACCGTCCAGATGGAGCGCTCCTGCGTGGACTTCTTGGGGCTGTCCACGGGAACAGGACTCTTAATCAGGATTCCCCACTCCACGGCATACTGGAACGCTGTTCCCAGCAGCCGGTGCACCTCATGGATAGTCGTGCCGGAAAGAAACCGCTGTTTCTGCTTTTCGGTCAGTTCTTGCTTCTTTCCCTCGATATACGAACCGCAGGGCGTTTTGCTCAGGGTCGTATAGAGGTTTTCCATGTGGTAGGGCTTGAGTTTCTGCATCTCCATGCTGCCGATATAGGGGATAATAAGGTTCTGAATGGTGGAAAGGTTGGATTCGTAGGTTTTGGGTGCCCACTTGTGTTTGCTGCACTGCTTGGGCAGCCAATCCATGAGGAACTCTGCTACCGTCACAGAGGACGGAATCAGGAAAGTACCAGCCGCCAGTTCATGCTCGATTTGCTTTTTTCGGTTTGTTGCCTCCTCTTTTGTGGGAAAACTCTCCCATTTGTCGCAGCTCTTGCCGTGCTCATCTTCGTAGGTGTACCGGACGCTGTAAGAGTTGCCACGCTTCGTAATATATGCCATACTGTTGCCTCCTTATCAAGCTGCCCGGTAGAGCCACGCATCGAAGCTGTCCTTGTAGCCGGGTGATTTCTACACCCGGCAATTTTTGGTTTTCTGATGTTTTCAGTTTATCCGATCAAAAGTTTCATGCATTCCAGCTTTTCCTGTGCTGTTTCTTTGCGGAAACTCACGCCAATGCAGGAGATGGGAATGCACATTTCCAGCAGGCGGTCATAGATACGGGCATGAGCGGTATCCTGTGGGTGCCGTATCTTGTCCAGCGTCAGGTTGGTTGTGACAATCAGCGGCTTCCGGCTGCGGTACCGGCTGTCTACGATGTTGTAAATTTATTCCAGTGCATAGTCGGTACCACGCTCCATGCCGAAATCGTCAATGATGAGCAGGGGATAGCGGCAGAGCTTGTCTACAACATCATTTCGCCCGGAAAAGCTGCTGTTCAGCTCGTTCAGGATTCGGGCAAAGTTCGTCATACGCACGGGCACCTCCTGTTCCATCAGAGCGTTCGCAATGCACCCGGCAAGGAAACTCTTGCCGGTGCCTACAC
>OIZF01001856.1_pt1 | contig 11369 bp, 14 predicted proteins | sample 1588471 | NCBI WGS metagenome assembly OIZF01 (sample SAMN03283279) | human gut metagenome | biome: human-associated habitat; material: feces | host: Homo sapiens | place: Peru | collected 2012
CCGGTCAATATTGTAAGATAATGCAGGAATTTTATAAAGAGTTTTGCAGAGAGCATTCTTTGCAGGGCTTTTATTTTTGCACAGAATTACCCAACGGAAATATTATAATAACAGGAGAAATTCTATTTTTAGAAAAAGGAGCTTTGGTATGAAAACTGAGAATATTCCGCTAAGCGCGTTAGAAGAAGGGCAGCTTGCTACAGTGCGGCAATTGCTGGTCGATACCGGTATCAGAAGAAGACTGCAGGATATAGGATTGATTGAGGGAACGCAGGTGGAATGTGTACGTAAAAGTCCTGCGGGAGACCCGACTGCATTTTTTATAAGAGGCGCTGTGATTGCACTGAGACAGGAAGATTCCTCGTTGGTGATGACACGGTTGTCATGAGCATAGCAAGGTAGGTGAGGGAATATGCTTTGGAAAAAAAGCGGAAAAAATCGGCAAAATGTCAATGAGTTGGTGATTGAATGTCACCCGGACGGGGACCGTCAGATTTAAATAATCAATGCCCGACTCGCGACGCAGGTAGTGCGTCAAAAATTCGCGCTGCGCCACCCATTCGCTACTGGCATAAATGGCCGTAAAATGGGCATCGAGTAGCGCTAATGGTGTTTCTAATACTTTAGCGCTTTGATCGAGTAGGTGCTGATAGGTGATGTTTTGTGCATTCAACTCAGATAACTGTTGGTTAATCGCAATGATTTGCTTTAATTCCGTATTTTGGGTTTCTAAAATGACGGCAGTGAGACGCTTAACGGTCAATGATAAAAAATCTTCCGTTGGCGTCCACAAAATCGGCACTTTGAGTTTGTCGGCCAGTGCAATGATTGCCTGAGGTAAGGTAGTCACGTAACGACCGGCTTTAATCGCAATGCCACTTGCATTGGTCTCATGCATCCCAATAATCAAATCACGCAATAAATGATGATTCTGTGAAAAATGATAACCTGACGTGACGAGCAATTGACCGTCAAACAAAAAATCCGTGATGTCTGGCGCATCAATCATGCCGACTTGGGAAACTTCGCGTGATAAACCATCAGCACCGGCCGCAACCTTGATATTGCGTAGGGATGGGTGTTGTAAAATCTCAGATAATTGCATGTTTTGTCAGCCTCACAGTATTTTTTTTCATTGTAACGTAGTTAGTGATAGTGCACAAGTGATTTTTTAACATTGTGCAAGTCGCACGAATCCCCGTTTGGAACCAGATGATATATTACGATATGTAGGAATGATATATTTTAATGTTAGCGAGGTCATGAAGGGATAATTATGCGAACAGAGAAAGAAATTATTAGTAACGTCTTAAAAGGTTCTTTAGGAAATCTGGTGGAGTGGTTTGATTGGTATGTGTATGCCGCGTTTGCCATTTATTTCGCGCCAGTATTTTTTCCGTCTCATGACAAAACGGCTGAATTGTTGAGTACAGCTGCGGTTTTTGCGATTGGGTTCTTGATGCGTCCTTTGGGAAGTTTGTTGTTGGGGAAGTATGCCGATCAACACGGCCGTCGGGCTGCTTTGACGCTATCCGTGTTGATTATGGCTTCTGGCTCATTCGTGATTGCAGTGACGCCGGGATATGATCAAATTGGGCTATTTGCGCCAGCTATTTTAGTTCTTGCGCGCCTTTTTCAGGGACTATCTTTGGGTGGTGAATACGGGACGTCAGCCACTTATTTGTCAGAAATGGCAAGTGCAGGTCACCGCGGTTTTTACTCATCTTTCCAATATGTGACGTTAATTAGTGGTCAGTTGATTGCCTTAGGTGTGCAAATTGTGCTACAGGTGACAATGTCTGAACACGCCATTGCGGTCTGGGGTTGGCGCATTCCCTTTGTGATTGGGGCGATCGGGGCGTTGGTGGTGCTATTTTTGCGACTGAGTATGGCAGAATCTGATCAGTTCTTGGCCCAAGCTAAAAAAGAGAAGGGGCAACTGCGTGAATTATTGCGTTATCCGAAGGCCGTTTTGACGGTGATGGGGTTGACGCTAGGGGGGACGATTGCTTTTTACACGTATACCACGTATCTTCAAAAGTTTATGATTAATACCACCGGTTTGCCAAAACAAACGGTCACGTGGATTAACTTTGCAGCCCTCTTTATTTTTATGCTGTTGCAACCATTTGCGGGGGCTTTGTCGGATAAAATTGGGCGTAAGCCATTGTTATTTTGGTTTGGTGGGTTAGGGACCGTGTTTACCGTGCCGATTTTCTTGCTCCTTGCGCAAACGAAAAGTGCCTGGGTGGCCTTCTTCTTGATGATGGCTGGTTTGGTGATTGTCACAGGCTACACGGCAATTAATGCGATTGTGAAGGCCGAAATGTTTCCAACAGAAATTCGTGCTTTAGGCGTTGGGTTACCTTACGGTCTAACCGTTGCCGTGTTTGGTGGGACGGCAGAATATGTGGCGCTTTACCTCAAGAATGCGCATCATGAATCTGTATTCTTTGTCTATGTTGCTGCGGTGATTTTCGTTAGTTTGCTCGTTTATTGGCGGATGGCGGATACAAAATCAACTTCTAAATTGGATCAATAAATGATAAAATGATGATAATACAAGGAGGTTTTCATGGCGACACAACAAGCACTTTTAGATTCTATTAAAGAACAGACACTTTTATCAGAAATTTCGGCGCTGTCTGGCTGGGATGCCTTGACTGGGATGCCAAAAGACGCGGGGCATTTTCGCGCTGATGTGGATGCTTATCTGGCCGAAAAGACGTTTCAAGTGGCTACGGGGGCGCAACGCCAACAGTTACTTGCCGCGTTGTCAGCGGATAACAGCAGTCTGGATGACTTTGGCCGCTTGGTGTTAGCCAAAGCGCAAAAAGATTTTGACGTTACCGGTAAGATTCCGGAAAAGGCTTATATTGATTTTCAGCGCACATTATCAGAGGCCCAAGATTACTGGGCGCAAGCGCGTGAAGCTAATGATTATACGATTTTCCAACCTTATGTTGAAAAAATCATTGCTTATTTGAAGCAGTTCATTCCCTTATGGCAAACAGATGAGGCGACACCTTATGATGTATTATTGAATCAATATGAACCCGGGCTATCGGTGGCGAAATTAGATGCGGTGTTTGATGAATTGAAAACAGGGATTATGGCTTTGCGTCAGCGTCTTGCCACGGATGGTACGGCACCAGACAGCACATTTTTATCACGGGCAGTGCCTAAAGCTAAGCAACGAGAATATGCCTTGGCAGCAGTGCAGCGATTAGGCTACGATATGAATAAAGGGCGTCTAGACGACACCATTCATCCCTTTATGGAAGCTTTGAATCGCGATGATGCCCGTATTACGACGCGCTGGGATGACCATAATTTCCAAATGGCGGTCTTGGGCATTTTCCACGAAGCCGGGCATGGGTTATTTGAACAAAATGTCGCCGCTAAATATGATGATGTTCGGTCGGTGATGCCCATTAGCATGAGTATTCATGAATCACAATCACTCTTTAATGAGGTGATGGTCGGGCGTTCAAAAGCCTTTTGGCAGGCAGAGTATCCTAAAATGCAGGCGACATTTGCCCCAACTTTTGATGATATTTCCTTTGAAACATTTTATCGTGGCTGGATTAAAACGGAAGCGACCTTGATTCGAACGGAAGCCGATCCGTTGACTTATCCGTTGCACATTATTATTCGTTATGAAATCGAAAAAGCCATCTTTAATGACAATGTGCCGGTCGCGGATTTGCCCCAACTTTGGCGTGATAAGTACCAAGAATATTTGGGGTTGACGGTACCAGATGATTTGACGGGGATTTTGCAAGATATTCACTGGGCCGGGGGCTCATTTGGCTACTTCCCAAGTTATGCTTTGGGACATTTGTATGCAGCACAATTCATGGCCACGATGCAAAAAACGTTGGACTTTGACCAGATTTATGCCTCTGGTGATTACAGCCCAATTTTTGCTTGGCGACGTGAGCATATTTGGCAACACGGTGGGGCAGTTGATCCAGGCGACATCTTAATGGCAGCGACTGGTGAAGGGTTGAATCCACAATATTGGTTAACCGTGATGAATCAGTTGTATGCAACGGCTTACCAGTTACCAAAATAACGACATGATTAGTCAAAATCTTAACGGACGATTTGTTGACATCACGCCTGGGTTTTGATAAAATAAATAAGTATTTACAGCATGTCGTTTAATCGAAATAAAATGCGAGAAAGGAGGGTTATCACATGGCAAAGGTCATCGTACGTAAGAACGAATCTTTGGATGATGCATTGCGTCGCTTTAAGCGCGGTGTTTCAAAGGACGGTACTCTCCAAGAATACCGTAAGCGCGAATTCTATGTTAAGCCTTCAGTTGCTCGTAAATTGAAGGCTGAAGCAGCACAAAAGCGTAACAAGAAGAAGGGCCGTTAATCGGTTCGAAACGTCACTACGGTGGCGTTTTTCTTTTGCATTTTATGTTAGAATAGCAATAGACTAAACAAGAAAGAAGAAGACATATGAGCCTGTTAGACACATTGAACGCTGACATGAAGCAAGCGATGAAAGATAAGAACAAGGAAGCACTATCTGTTATTCGCATGGTGAAGTCAACGGTGATGAACGAACAAATTAGTTTGGGTCATGACTTGACAGCAGATGAAGAATTGACGGTGCTCTCACGTGAAGTGAAGCAACGCCAAGATTCACTGGCAGAATTTGAAAAGGGTGGCCGGGAAGACTTGGCTGCCGGTATTCGATCAGAATTAACGATTTTGGCAAAGTATTTACCAGCGCAATTGACTGAAGAAGAAATCGTTGCCATTGTAGCGGCAGCCATTGAACAAACTGGTGCTACTGGACCTAAAGACATGGGCAAGGTCATGGGCGTTGTGACACCGCAAGTTAAAGGTAAAGCCGATGGTAAAGTAGTCGCTAACCTTGTTAAGACGACTTTGGCACAATAAAAGACAAGCATCATCGGCTGCGGCCGATTTTTTTGTTGGCTTATCATGCGCTATCCGTGTTAAACTAGGGTATTAAAGAAAAACGCGTGAAGTTGCGCGTCAGAGGAAAAATCATGACGAATCCAACAGTTGGGACAATTGTAAAAGCATCAGTAACGGATGAAAATACCCAGTATTTTTTTGCGCAAGTTGATGGTTACACTTATGAAATTGATAAATCAGAACTTGAAAAGCCCCTTAAAGTGGGCGGTTTTGTGACTGGTTTTGCTTATGAAAATGAAAATCATAAGCTACAAATTACCAAAACACTACCGGCCGCACAAAAAGATGTGTATGGTTGGGGGACGGTTGTCGCCAACCGCCATGACCTCGGGGTCTTTGTGGCGATCGGCTTACCGAATAAAGATTTGGTTGTGTCATTAGATGACTTACCAACGATGACAACTTTGTGGCCACAAAAGGGTGACCGCTTAATGTTGGCCATGAAAGAAGATAACAAGGGGCGCCTTTGGGGTGAACTTGCGCAGCAACACATTATTGCTGCCGTTGCACGTCGCGCGCCACAAGAAATGAAGTCTAAAACGGTGAAAGCCACGGTGTACCGCAATAAAATCGCGGGTACGCTGGTTATTACTGAGGATTACCATTTGGGCTTTATCCACCCCTCACAACGCAATGATGAACCACGCTTAGGTGAAGTGGTGAAAGCACGCGTTATTGGTGTTCGGGAAGACGGGACGTTGAATTTGTCGCTCAAGCCATTAGCGTATAAGACGATGGATGAAGATGCCCAGTTCCTCCTACTTCAGTTACAACGTCGTGCGGATCATTTCTTGCCATTTAACGATAAAAGTAAGCCTGAAGCCATTAAGCGTCAATTTGGTTTCAGTAAAAGTCAGTTTAAGCGGGCGTTAGGTCACCTTTATAAAGCACGTTTGATTGAACAAGTTGATGGCGGGATTCAACTGATTGCCGAAAATGACGCAACCAATTAATTTGGCCATTGCGGACTATCTGCACTATATTCGGATAGAACGTGGCTTGTCTGACAATACCATTAATAGTTATCGCCAGGATTTGACGCAATTTGGGGCTTATTTGACAGCTGAAAAATTGACGCTTTCAGCTGTAGACCATGTTGTGGTTTTGGCCTGGTTGAATCAGCTGCGTTTAGCTGGTAAGGCCAATAATTCAGTGATCCGTATGGTGACCTCGTTACGGAAATTTTTTGGCTATTTGGCACAAGAAAAAATCGTTCTCCCAAATCCGATGCGTGATATTAAGCCACCGAAGAAAGCCACGCATTTGCCGGCTATTTTGAGTGTTGCTGAAATTGATGCCTTATTGGCGGTGCCAACAGAAACAACGCCATTGGATATTCGCAATCGCACGTTGCTTGAAGTGATGTATGCCACGGGGTTGCGCGTGAGCGAATTAGTTAATCTGAAGCTCAGTGACTTGCATTTACAACTGGGGTTGATTCAAACCATTGGAAAAGGCGATAAAGAACGGATTATGCCGATTGGTGAGATGGCGGCCGATTGGTTGACACGTTATTTTGCCGGTAGTCGCTTGGCGTTGCTGAAAGGCAAAGCATCACCTTACGTTTTCTTAAATGATCGTGGCGGCCAACTCACACGGCAAGGTGTCTGGAAGATTATCAAGAAGTTGGTTGCTGAAGCAGGGATTAACAAAGACGTTTCGCCCCATACGTTGCGCCACTCGTTTGCCACGCATATTTTAGAAAACGGTGCTGACTTACGGATCGTGCAAGAACTACTGGGTCATGCGGATATTTCAACGACTCAGATTTATACGCATATTTCCAAAAAACGACTAAGTGAAGTTTATGATCAGTACCATCCACGGGCTTAAGGGACCAGTGGCAAACCTGCATCAATGAGGGAGAAAGTATGTTAGCATTGGCTAGAAATGATAATCAAAAAACCGTCATGGGTATTTTGTCATTGCTACCTGGTTTACGCGAGTTGCCGTTCTTAAAGGCTGAAATGGCTTGGTACAATGATCGGGAATCACGGTGTCTTTACATTTGGCAGCGTAGTAATTGGGTACAAGGCGTGTTGGGTGTTGAATTTTTGGACCATGATATTGTGCTGGTACGGCATGTTGCGTTTACCCCAGAAGCACGTACAGTTGAGAACTATTTTGAGCTATTATCTGATTTTCAAACGCAAAATCCAACGGCTTTTTTGATGGGGACTTTAGATAATCAAAAGTTAATTAATAAGTGGAGAAGAGCAACATCGTAGCGCAGCGTTTAACAATCAAATTAAGTGATTTTGAAGGCCCGTTAGATTTATTACTGCATTTAATTAAAAAGTCAGAACTTGATATTTTTGATTTACCAATTGCGACGATTACGGCCCAATATCTTGCCTTCATTCAAACGCAACAAGAGATGCAACTTGATGTCGCGTCCGAATATTTGGTGATGGCAGCGACTTTAGTTCAGATTAAATCAGCTGATCTATTGCCGCCAGAAACATATGACGATGAGGTGTTGTTGGATGAGTATCAAGATCCACGTGAGGAATTGATGCGGCAACTGCTGACCTACAAGCAGTTCCAAGCAGCAAGTGCGCAGCTGCGGGAACGCGAGCAAGTCGATCATCAATCATTTGCGCGCTTACCGATGGCGGTGCCAGCAGATTTTGAATTGGACGTGGCGCTAGCACCAGGCCTTGGGTTAGTCGACTTGCAACTGGCCTTTGCCAAATTACTACGTAAAAAACGTCAGCACGAACCGATTAGCCGTCGCGTTGTGCGTGAAAAAATGACAATGGCACAGGCTGTGACCAACATTCGTCGCCACTTTGCCACGCATCAGGTTGGTGATATGGTCACTTTTGCGTCGTTATTTGATCAGTTACATGATCGGGAATCGCTGGTCATGACGTTTATTGCTTTGCTGGAAATGGCAAAGGCAGATCAAGTGATTTTGCATCAAACAGATGCACAAGCAGAAATATTTGTAGAAATTGAGAACTTAGACGGGCATGAATAATTTGAGTCAGATTGAAGCGCTACTCTTTGTCGCTGGTGATGAAGGCATGGCGCTGTCAACGATTTGTAGTATTACCCAATTTGATAAGCCGGCGGTGTTAAACTTAATTGAAACACTCGCTCACAACTATGCCGATGATCCCAACAGTGCCTTAGAAATCCGCGAAGCGGACGGGCTGTATCGTTTGGTCACCAAACCGGCACTTGGCGCAGTTGTTAAGGGTTACTTTGAAGCGCCAGCTCAGACGACCTTATCGCAAGCTCAGCTCGAATCATTGGTTATCATTGCCTATAAGCAACCGATTACGCGCATTGAAATTGATCAAATTCGTGGGGTTCAGTCAGCAGGGACGATTCAAAAGTTGCTCTTACGTCAGTTAATTGTTGAGTCTGGGCGGAAAGATGAACCGGGCCGGCCTATTATGTATGGGACTTCAGCTGAATTTTTAGATTACTTTGGCTTGAAATCACTCGACGAACTCCCACCGTTACCAGAATTTGACACGTTTGATGTCGCAGATAGTGGGGGCGAATTATTTACCAGCGCATTCGATGCGCAGATGACAGAAATGGAAGAAAAGAATGATGTCTGAAGAAGCACAACGTTTACAAAAAGTTATTGCGCAAGCAGGACTTGCTTCACGGCGTGGGGCAGAAGAATTGATCGCACAAGGACGTGTGCAGGTCAATGGTGAAACGGTCACGACTTTAGGGGTAAAAGTGTTGCCACATGATACGGTTGAAGTGGATGGCGCCCCAATTGAAGGTCGCGAAAAACTCGTGTATTACTTGATGAACAAGCCACGCGGTGTTGTCACGACAAATAGTGATGACAAAGGCCGTCAGACGGTGCTGGATGTCTTAGAAGATGTCCCACAACGTGTGTATCCCGTTGGCCGTTTGGATTATGATACAACGGGTGTCTTACTATTGACGAATGATGGTGTGATTGCCAATCAATTGATGCATCCGAAATTACGTGTTGACAAGGTTTATATGGCCAAGGTCGAGGGAATTGCTACTGACGAAAAGCTCGCGCCCTTAAAGCGAGGTGTCGTGATTCAAGGTCGAAAAACTGCACCAGCGCGCGTGAGTGTTGAGCGGGTGGATAAAGACAAAAAAACCAGTATGGTACGGGTCATTATTCATGAAGGTCGCAACCACCAAGTGAAAAATATGCTCCAAAAGGTGGGGTTGCCAGTCGCAAAGTTAACGCGCGAACAATATGCCTTCTTTGATCTAACGGGCTTGCAATCTGGGGAATACCGTAAATTAACCAGTGCAGAAGTTAAACGCCTCAAGAATCAAGACTATAAAATGTATCGGCGTCGCTAATGCCTTGCTTTGTGACAATTACTTTGTTACAATTAGTAAGTAATCTTAATTAAATATACTTCAGGGTCGGGTGCAAATCCCAACCGGCGGTGAGACATGCAAGACATGGTAAGCCCGCGACCTGCGTTAGCAGCTGATCTGGTCAAAATCCAGAGCCGACCGTAAAGTCGGGTATAAAGAAGTTTAAAAAAGAAAGTAAAACTGCCTTTTTGTGCTACCCTGACAAATTGTGCAGTTTTTTTGAGGCAAAAAAATGTCCGTTTCACACACACGTACGCAACGCTTAACGCTGATTGCGATTTTAAGTGCTATGTCGTTTGGTTTAATGTTGTTTCCACAACTGCCGTTGATTCCCGGCGCTGATTTTTTGAAATTAGACTTTTCAATTGTACCGGTTTTGATTGCCGGCTACTGGATAGGGCTGACGGCAGCCCTGTGGACTGTCATCCTGCGGACGCTTTTAAAGTTGATTTTGGCTAATGAAGGCGTGAACACCTACCTCGGCTTACCGGTGAACTTAGGTGCGATCGTGGTCTTTGCTGTCATCTTATTTTGGATCATGCCGCAGTTTGACGCTAAAAAAGTTGGCCGAGCTGTATTGGCAATTGTGGCAGCAACCATTGGGTTAACGTTGGCCGGCGTGGTGATGAACTGGTTGATTGCAGTGCCACTTTACGCTAAATTTGCCCATTTTGATATTGCTAAAATGATTGGCTTGGGCCGATATTTTATCGCGATGGTGATCCCGTTTAATATTGCGCAAGGGGTGATTTGGGGGATTGTGAGTTTTGCGATTCTGGCTGTGCTGCAACCCTTGCGACATAAAATTGTGGCTTAAGGAAACGTTATCGACATCAACGACCTCCTATGTGGTAAACTTTTAAGTGAACTATTATGATGGAGGTCGTTTTATTATGAACGATTTTGACCCAAATAAGATGAGTCGGTCAGCCCGATCAAAGCATCAAAAAATTGAACCTAAGTTTTCGCGTAAATCAAGTCAACGGTCTAGCGAACACAAAGGCTTACGCGTATTCTTGATTATTTTGGGCTTGCTCATTTTATCGAGTGTACCAGTTTATGGTTTCTGGGCAAATCATAAAACACCACAACAGCAAGTTGCGTCGTCAGTGAGTCATAAGAAAACGGCATCGTCGAAAAAAGCATCGTCTGTTGATGCATCATCGTCATCCGTTGCTGCTTCAGATGATACTGCTGTATCTGAATCTGCCGTAAGCAGTAGCGATGAGACGAGCTCAGTTGATGAGAGCGTTTCATCAAGTGCTGTCGAAAGTAGTGTCGCACCTGAAGTGTCATCATCAAGTGCTGTCAACAATACCGCTGTACTTGGTGCGAGCCAAACGCTTTATAATTTTGCTGTGACCCATGGGATGACAACCGACCAAGTGATCGCCTTGAACCCAGGCCTAACGGTGTCAAATTATACCCAGTACGCTGGTCGCGATTTAAATATTCGTTAAGTTAGAGGAGACTATGACAAATAATTTTCAAGTAGCAATAGATGGACCGGCATCAGCTGGTAAATCAACGATTGCTAAGATTTTAGCGACACAATTACAATATGTTTATGTGGACACAGGTGCCATGTATCGCGCCATCACATTAGCGGCCAAATTAGCTGGCATTGCCTATGATGACGAAGTAGGGGTTGTTGCCTTATTACCTCAGACTCAAGTCCGGTTTGAACCTGGGACACCAGTACAGCGTGTTTTCTTAAATGATCAAGAGGTGACAGAAGCGATTCGCTCAACGGAAATCACGAACAATGTGTCATTGGTCTCATCATACGCGGCTGTTCGCGCCGACCTTGTGGCGCGTCAACGTGAAATTGCCAACAGTCATAACGTGATTATGGATGGGCGTGATATTGGGACAACAGTCTTGCCAAACGCCCAAGTCAAAATCTTCTTGGTTGCCAGTGTTGATGAACGCGCACAGCGTCGTTATCAAGAAAATCTAGCGAAGGGGATGACTGTTGATTTGGCAACCCTAAAGGCTGAGATTGAAGCACGTGACTATAAGGATTCACATCGACAGATTAGCCCACTAGTCCAAGCTGATGATGCC
>OIZF01001857.1_pt1 | contig 11360 bp, 8 predicted proteins | sample 1588471 | NCBI WGS metagenome assembly OIZF01 (sample SAMN03283279) | human gut metagenome | biome: human-associated habitat; material: feces | host: Homo sapiens | place: Peru | collected 2012
ATATTTTTATTGATAGCGAGATTGAAACTAAACCTTTGGTTAGTACCAACAACATATTGCCCAAAGTTTGAAACCAAAGCACTTAACTTATCATCTGCCGTAAACTTTATTTTATTATCTACATTTACAAGATCTATCACAACTTTCTCAGAAGATTTTTGTATTTTTGTAAGTTTAACAAAATTATTATTATTGTCAAGAATCAACGTATAGCCTTTCATAATATTGGCTTTAGCTAATCCTTTACTGTTTGTAAACTTATAAATAACATGTTCTGGATTTAAAAATGGAACTGTAGTATTTGACTGATTTATTTCACTTATTAGCGATAAGTTATCAACATTGATTAGACCAGATATTATTGAACTCATTTCCTCATCTGTATGAGTAATACCTTGCCCAATTTTTTGACCGTTACTCAAAGTAATCACACCATTATTAGTGACACTATTTGTATTTTGAGATGCTAATATCCACGCTGCGGAGCTCCTAGCTTTCTGACTAATATTTCCACTTTTTATTTCTTGATAGGCATGATCAATATTCATAGCACTATAAGAAGTATGAATTACGGGCATACCGTTATTAGTAACTTGTAATTCAACTCTCGTTTGATCTGGTGGCAAAGTATTAGCAATAATTTTATTTTCTGTTACTAAAAATATTAATATAAAGGAGCAGATTAAAATCAATAATTTTGTATTTATTTTTTTTATCATAATGACTTTCAATATTTGGAATAACTTATCTTTTTATAATTTTTTTGATATAAGGACTGACTAACGAATTAGCTGGTGCACGCAACACGTATAAGGTTACTATATAAATTAATACTGCGATAATCGTTTGGATTAAATAATTTAATATGCTAATTGGAAAATTATTATTAACAAAATCCAAGAATACAAAAACTAAAGCTCCACCAATAATATACTTCCAAAGGCCGTGAAAAACTTCCTTAAGTGTAAACAAATTTCTCAACTTCAATAAAATATATGTTGCTACGCTAACTTCTGTTAATATTGTTGCTATTATAGCACCCATTGTCCCTAAAACAGGGATTAAAATAAGATTGAATAGTACATTAACGATAAGTCCGACAATCGTTGACATCATATATTCATGCATTTTTTTTGCCGCCAACAAATACTGTGTACTTAAGGCATTTGTTAGTGCCAAGAAAAATATTGTTATTGAACCAACAGCAAGCAAAGAACCTACCGGAGCAAAGTTTTTACCAAAATAAAAGACAGCGAAAGTTTGACTAACACCTATAATTCCAGAAATACATAAGATAGAAATACAATTTCCTAAATCTATAGATTTTAAAATAAGCGGTTTTACTTTTTCACTTTCCCCAGATGAAAATAATCCTGATAAATGAGGTAAAAATGCGGAGTTAAAACTTGAAACAAGTGTCGCTCCCAATATAATTATCATATACGTTTGTGTAAAGTATGCTACGCTATCAAGGCCAGAAAATATTTGGAGTAAATTTTTATTAAGTGAAGTATAAATTGTAATAGATACTTGTGGAAGCAACAGCATTATCACTGGTCGTAGATGTTGAAAAATATTTAGTGAACGAACTGGAATTCTCATTATCTCTCTTCGTAAGAAGGGCCAAACGGTCATATTGCCTATCAATGTTGAAAGAGCAAGTAATAAAATGTAAAGCCATAAATCATTCGGCGTCCTGACAAAAACAAAGATAGCAACGGTTAAGAGTAATCTGATAATTGTATTACGAACAACTATAACCTTGAAATTTTCAAGCCCCATGAAAAACCAAGATACATCAAAAGCAACAGCTATCAAAGTAATTCCTTGAAGTAAAAAATAAATTTCCCATTTATTTTGAAAGAAAATAAAAATTAAGTATGCAATAAGTGCAACAGCTACAGTAATGAACTTTAAGCTTAATAGCTCATAAAATATGCGACTTCTTGCCTCTTTATCTTTTTGATGATAGGCTATCTCACGATTACCATACAATGTAATACCCAGTCCACCAGCAAGTACAAAATACCCTAGCCATGCAGCTGTAGATGAATAAATACCCACCCCTGTAGTTCCCAATGTTCTTGAAACATAAGGCGCAGTTATCAAAGGTAAAATTAATATTAAAACTTGATAAACTGTATTATACATCATATTTTTTATTAACTTCATCAAATTATCCTCTAAATTTCACCATTTATTATTTTTATTAGCCGTTCCCCAGACTTGTCAATGGAATATAGCTCAACATCTTTTTTCCCTTGAGAGGCAATTTCTAAATATCTTTTATCATCATACAATAAGCTTATAAGAGCATTCACAAAAGCTTTTTTATTGTCCGATTCAACTAAAATACTATTTTTATCACTTGCATAATCTACAACCCCACCTATACGACTTGCAACTAAAGCAGCTCCACAGGCCATTGCTTCCATAATCATATTGGGAAGATTCTCTTCCAGAGACGGGATGGCGAAGAGGTCTACGGCATTGTAGATATTCACTACTTCATGCTCATTTTTGATATAAGGGAGCGGGTATACATGGAAAGGAAGTTGTTCCTGTAACTGCTGCGACTGGTTGCCGAATACGACTACACCCAGTGAGTCTTTCCATTCCGGATGCTTTTCTGCCAACAGTTTGCATGCCCCAATCAGATAGTCGACCCCTTTTCGTTTATCGGTGATCTTTAATGAGCCGAACAAAACTAGTTTCTTACCTTCCGGCAACATGAATTTGGCACGCGCTTCCTTCTTGTTCATGGGTTTGAACAAGTTGGTATTAATAGCGTTCGGAATATTGGTCACGCTTTTCCCTTCAAATAATGCACTGGTCTGGGCTTGTTCCTTCAGCCAATGGCTGCACGTGACGAAATGAATGGGAGCGTAGCTGTATAACTTTTGTTTTTTGCGGAACGTGCGATAGGATAAATCCTTTCGTCCCCCGCCTTTGTAGATGTACGGACAGTCGTGACATTCCTGCTGATAGTTGTTGCACTCCCGTGCGTAATGGCAGATGCCGGTGCATGGCCACATATCGTGCATGGTCCAGACTACGGGTTTGCCGGAGGTCAGTATCTTTCGTATATCGTTCAGTGAGAGCATTCCCTGGTTGATCCAATGCAGATGGATCACGTCGGCCTGGCGGAATTCCGGGAGTGAGGTGATGTCTGTACCTGTGTTGGCGATGTCTACGTCAAACAAATGGTAACGCCGGAAACGGTTGGCACTCCAGATCACAATCCGTTCCCACATGAACTTCCACACTTGCAACCAGTTACTTTTTAAGCGGACAACACTGATTTGGTCGGTCTGTTTGTCACGTACCAGCATTTTGGCTTTGATGCCGTTGTTTTTCAGTGACTCCATCAACCGGCTTGCTGCGATGGCTGCTCCTCCTATTCGTTCAGATGTATTTATAATCAGGACTCTCATGGGCAAAAGTTTATGCAAATGTACGGTTTTTAGAGGAAATGTTTGATATTTCCAGCAAGCTTTCTGCTATTTCGCGTGAAAAGATTTCGAGGTTGAAACGTTCTTCCGCCAGTTTGCGGGCATTCTCTCCCATGCGCCGTGCCTCTTCGGGGTGGTCGGCGATGTAGCGGATAGCGTCTATCCAGCCTTGTACGTCGTTATATTCTACGGTGATGCCTATTCCTTCCTTATCGATGTCTATTTCGAAGTTGGGGTTGCGCGAACAGATGACGGGGATGCCGAGGGCGAATGCTTCCACGAGCGTGGTCAGTCCTACGGTATAGGGGAAGTCCAGGCAGCAGATCACGATACAACTTTTGCGTGCCACCAGTTTCCCCAGTTCGTAGGGAATCACTCCGTCGGTATAATGGATGCGAATGGAGTCGGGCAATGCATACGGGTCGATGATCTTTTTATAGTTGATGTTACCGCATGAGACGGCAATGTACAAATCCAGTTTCTCGTTCGTTGCGGCAAATGCCTGGAGCAAGGTGTCTACGTCCCGGTTTTCTTTACCGGTGGAGATAAATCCTTCGGGCTTCCGGTCGGGCATTTCTGCAAGCAGGTGGTCGTAGAAAGGAAGATCCGGTCCCCAATGGATGAGTTTCAGTTTGTGGGACGGTGCTTTCCGGGTTTTCTGCGAGTCCTGAATCAGTTTCCGACTGAACAGGAACATTTGGTCTATACCTTTGTAGAAAAGGCGGGAGATTTGTTCGCGCCACGGTTTGGGATTGGTCACGACTGCCGTATGATGCCAGATCACGATGGGTTTGCGATACAGTCCCAGGGCACGGAGGAAGATGACGGGCTCTATACCCCGGAAAGAGGTGGCGTAGAGGACGTCGTATTTCTCCTTGCAGAAGAGAATCTCTTTGGTGGCGTAAAGCATGAGTTTCAGACGGCCGGAGAAATATTTGCATTTGTGCATCACGGAGTGTATTCCGTAATTCTCCAGTAAAGGAAGTCCGTATAAAATGTGTCCGGGGAATTTATATTCTTTCCATTCCTCGTAGCTTTCCCGTGTGAGGCGGGTATGGTAAAAATAAATAGTAAGCAACTTATTTAGTGGTGCTTGTTTCTTTTCAGCCATTTGTTGATTCGGTTTTTGACAGCTTTCGTAATGATGGAGAAATTGCCGTATTTCAGGTTGAGGAACAGTTCTTCGAACGAACGTCCGATCTTGATCCACGGATGATCCCAGCCCATGATGCGGTAAACGCTCTCTTTATAGGCAACGTTTTCGATGACGTAGCGGGGATGTTTCAGTGGAAAATCCACCTCATAGCGCTTCATCGTGAAGATGCGGCGGTAACCTTTGGGCAGGGTATGAATCGAGCCGGCGAAATGGGTGGAATCTGCCGTTGCTCCCAAGTTATTAATCATGTTGCGGGTAGGCACGATGCTTAGCCCGGAGTTGAACAGTATGGAGGCGTGGAAGATCGTTTCATAAAAGGCTTTCTGCTGTTCCCGGTGACGCTGGCACATGTAGATAAAGTCGCTCCGGAATTTGCGTTCCTTGATAAGCTGTTCCAGTTGTTGCATATTGAAGGAGTCGTCCAGGAAGTTGTAGAACTCATCCCATTGGTCGACTACCCGTTTCCAGCTTGCCCATCCCCAGATAGAGAAGGTGGTGGTAAAGAAATAGTCGTAGGGCATATCTTGGGTGATTTCTTCGGGGTTAAATCCGGCAATCATGCTGATGCGGGTGTCATGTTCGTATTTATCCAGCATCTCCTTGCAGAATTGGAAAAAGGAGACGGCGGGCACATCGTCGTCTTCCAATACGATGCACTTGTCGACTTTCGAAAAGGCCCATTTCTGCGAAATGTACTCCGAAGGGTCGCAGCCGAAATTCTTTTCCTGATAAAGCCGTTCTACTTCACATTCCCAGTCTATCTGTGATACGATTTCACGGCAGGCTTTTATTCCGGGCAGGTCACGTTCGTTTCGTGCTCCGTCCTGATAGAGGAAGAGGCGGGACGGACGCGCTTTCTTCACTTGCTCGAACACTTGCGACAACTGTTGCGGGCGGTTGAAGAACAGGATAAGTACCGGGACGTCTACTAAAGCGGATTTCATATTCATAGTTCTTGTTTTGGGGTTGTACTGAATGACAGGGCGGCAGGATAGTGGTTGTTCACTTTTTCCTGCTCTTCTTCTGTAAATCGATGCAGGGTTGGATAGTTGTAACGCAAAAATCCTTCCAGGTCGTCGGGGGCGGTCACTGTGAGAGGGCCGAATTTCACGGGTTGCAGGTGGCGGATGCTTTCTACGGTTACGTGGTCGGCAGTGGCCATTACGTTGTTATAGTAACGAGTGTTTCGTGAGTTGAAACAGCTTTGAACTGACACCAGCATGCGGTAGATTGCTTTTTTAGAGAAAAGCAGGTCGACTACCCTGTTCAGGAAACAGGAGAAGGCTCCCCGGTTCGTGGGGTCCTCTATTTCACATGTACCGAAGTGTTTCCACATCCATATCTCTTTTCCCATCAGGCAGCATTTGAGGAAGCCGAGTGCTTCGGATTGTATTCTTCGCAGCAGCTTGTTGTCGGGAATCTTGTCGAATGGGAATATATCGACAAAAATGCCCGGATGCATCGGGACATTCTTGAACATTTCTTCTACAAAAAGGGTGTCGTTTTTCTTGACTTTGGCAAAATAATACGGGGTATGAGGGTCTGTCTCTATCCATGAAAGGAAGTAGGAAGGACCCAGTTCCCCGGGAGCTACTTTCAGAAATTTGTTGTAGTTCTCCCGCGTCATGCCTATGTCAATATCATCATCCCAGGGGAGAATCGCCTGGTCGTAGAGTGCACCGATTGCCGTGCCGCCAATCACAAAATAGGGAATGTTGTGCTTCTGACACACCCGGATGGTTTCTCCCAATATGTCGTAGAGTTCGGCATGTAATAAATCAAGCTCTTCGGCTGTATATTTCTTGTTCATCGGAAATGGTTAATGCACGTTGTGCTACAAAAGTAGTAATTATATTGCTAAGTTACTATAACTTTAAGTTTCCTTGCATAAATTCGGTGGCCACTTGTCCGCGTCCCGGTATGGGAAGGACGGATGCTTGCGGAAAGTCCTTGAGCAGACAGTCTGCCGGATTAATGTCCGGATAGAATTTCTTCAATAGGAACAGGCTGGGACCGGTGGTGATGCTTCCTATAAAGACGGAGGCATTCATCAATATCTGTATCGAGGAAAGGAAACGTGTCATTTGTCTCTGTTTCAGCTCTTTGGTGGTCTGCGTGAAAGCGCTGTTGACGTATCCTTTTTCGTCGGGGCTGCAAAGGGTGTACCAGTGTATGTCCGGGGCAAGGGTTTGCAATTGCTCGAAGAGGCGGTAGTCGTCGGTCAATACAAAGACGTCGCGGATGGCTGTTTTTTCTTTGATGAGGCGTATGTAATGTTCCGGTGGAAGCAGGTTGGTTTCGGTGATCTTGTCTCCTCCGCGTATTTGGCATCCTGCGTATTGAGGCGGAAGTTGCAGGCTGGCGGCAAATTGGAGACATTCCTGTGCGGTGGTGTCGTTGAGTTTCCAGGTGATTTCCGTCAGCTTTTGGAAGGTGTGGAGGTAGTCACCGTCTATTCCCAGTTCGGGGATATGGAAATGCTGGTTGGGGTTGAACGTCACTTGAAAGTTGAGTCGGACCGGTTTGCCATACGTGAAGAAAGCAAGGGCTTTTCCGATGATGTTCTTACAGGTTACTTTCAGTTTCCATTTCAGTAACTTCGTCTTAGGCAGCTTTTTGTCTTTCATCAATGCCTGCCAGGAGGGGAGGCGATGGGTGTTATAAGTGTGATGAAACGGTTCGTGCACTTGCTCGCAGAAGGGGGCGAAACAATCTTCCCAACCTTTTTCCCATCCGAAGTTGGCGTCGTCGGAGTAGAGCTTGAACTGTATTTTGTGTTGCAGGCAATAGAGCATTGCATGGAGCATATAGGTATATTCGGTAAAGAATCCGGCGTCTATACCTATGTGATAGATCATCGTCTTTTTGAAAGAACGATTTAGAAGGTGGTATTTGGTGGCAAGATCATTGGGGTTCATGTGTCTTCTTTTTGATGAAATACTGGATGCTTTCTTTAAAGGTGACCGAACGGCTGCCCCACATGGCGGCTACGTAGAGTGCTGCTGCGAGCACTATCTTGCTTGCCAAGCGGAGATAAATATTCTCGATGGAACGGGTGGAATAATAGGTGATTGCCATTACCGTAGCTGCAATGACAGCATAAGGAAGAATGTCTATCAGTGCATGGCGCAGCTTTAGTCCGATTTCCTGCCATACGAAGTAGTGCCACGTCAGTAGCCACAGTATATTGGTGGATACATAGACGGCGAGCATGGCATAGATACCGTGTGAGTGGACTAACAGAACGCCTGACAGTAGAATTATGCCGAGCGCTATGGTGTTCCACATATAGATGCGGGATTTCCCTTTGCTGATGATGAGCTGCTGATAGAGGTATGCGATGGGAGCAAAGGCTCCGCTGATACACAGTATTTGCATGATTAATATGCTGGAATACCACTTGTCGGTGATGGTGATGATAATCAGCTCTTCCGATACGATTCCCAATCCCAACATGGCGGGAAACGAGACAAAAGCGGTGAAACGCAGCATTTTGCGAAATACCCGTTTTTGCCGTTCAAGGTCGTCGGACACTTTGGTGAGTACCGGTTGCGCTACTCCGTTTATCATGCCGGAGATGAAGAGTTGTCCCATGCCGCACCATTTATTGGCTTGGTTGTAATATCCTACTTCTTTTTCGCTGTAGAATTTACCCAGTATCACGGAAAACAGATTGTTATTGATGTGATTGAATACATTGGTAACCAGTAGTTTCCCACTGAATCCGAACATTTCCTTAATCGGGGTGAAGTTGAACTGCAAGCTCGGTCGCCAACGGGTGAAATGCCAGTAACAGGCTGTGTTGATGGTTACGTAAACGATGCTTTGCGTAGCAATTCCCCAATAAGAGAAACCAAAGTAGGCAAGAGTGACTCCGGTGATTCCGGACACGGTGAGTCCGATAACCGAAGACAATGCCCGCTGTTTGACCATCAGATTACGCAGGAGATAGGCACTGTGGGATATTCCCAGACTGGCAATGAAGAAGCCGATAAAAGAATAACGTGCCAGTGGTGTCAGTTCGGGAGTATAGTAAAAGTCAGCGATAAGCGGTGCACAGAGGAATAACAGCAGGTACAGCGACAGACTGATGGCCGCGTTGAACCAGAATACGGCATTGTAATCATTGTGCGTCACTTCTTTCTTATTAACAAGGGCAGCTGTGAAACCACTTTCCTGTATCGAACTGGCAATGAGGGAGAAGATGGCCAACATTCCCACCATTCCATAATCTGACGGAGTGAGCAACCGCGCGAGGAATATTCCGAAAAGCAGATTTAACAACTGCTGTATGCCGTTGCTGAATCCTCCCCAAAATAGTCCTTTGGCCGTCTTTTCTTTTAGTGACTGATTCTCGCTCATGTTATTTGCAAAGAATACATGAAAAGGCTATGCGTGATGATAGCTTTTCATGTATTCCCTATTCTAGTTTTATTATTTTACTTCGCTGCCCGGCTTCACTTCACGTCCCGGCATGATAACTGCCAGACTGCCGTCGTTGTTTTCGGCACTAAGAATCATGCCTTCGCTGACGATTCCTTTCAGTTTGCGCGGAGCGAGATTAGCGATGAAGCAAACTTGTTTGCCTACCAGCTCTTCCGGTTGATAATGCTTGGCAATACCTGATACGATGGTACGTGTCTCCAGTCCGTCATCGATTTTGAATTGCAGCAATTTATCCGCTTTCGGTACTTTCTGACATTCAAGAATGGTACCTACACGGATATCCAGTTTCGTGAAGTCGTCGAATTCGATGTTCGGGCGGATAGGATTAGCTTTGTAGTTGGCTTCTTCATTTGCCTTCTTTGTATCGAGCAGCTTTTGTACCTGTGCTTCGATAGTAGCGTCTTCGATCTTCTCGAACAATAACTCCGGTTTGTTTAACTGATGGCCTACAGGAAGCAGGTTATCTTTTCCCAGTTCAGACCATTCGAAAGTATCCATGTTCAGCATTTTGCGGAGTTTTTCCGAGCTGAACGGCAAGAATGGGTCGAAGGCGATGGCAAGGTTGGCAACCAGTTGCAGGGAAATGTTGAGGATGGTTCCTACACGTTCCATATCTGTCTTAGCCAGTTTCCACGGTTCGGTGTCGGCCAGGTATTTGTTTCCGATACGTGCCAGATTCATGGCCTCTTTCTGTGCATCGCGGAATTTGAATACGTCGAGCAGTTTTTCTACTTCTGCTTTCACGTCTGCGAATTCTTTCAGCGTTTCCTTGTCGTAGTCGGTTAAGCTGCCCTGTGCGGGTACGCGACCGTCGAAGTATTTTTGAGTCAGCACCATTGCACGGTTTACGAAGTTGCCGTATACGGCTACCAGTTCGTTGTTATTGCGTGCTTGGAAGTCTTTCCAAGTGAAGTCGTTGTCTTTCGTTTCCGGTGCGTTGGCGGTCAGTACGTAGCGGAGTACGTCTTGCTTTCCGGGGAAATCAGCCAGATATTCGTGCAACCATACGGCCCAATTGCGGGAAGTAGAGATCTTGTCTCCTTCGAGGTTGAGGAATTCGTTGCTCGGCACGTTGTCCGGCAGGATATAGCTGCCTTCTGCTTTCAGCATGGCAGGGAATACGATGCAGTGGAACACGATGTTGTCTTTTCCAATGAAATGGATCAGGCGGGTTTCGGGATCTTTCCACCAAGTTTCCCAGCTGTCGGGGAGTAGTTCTTTGGTGTTGGAGATGTAGCCGATAGGTGCGTCGAACCATACGTAGAGTACTTTCCCTTCTGCTCCTTCTACTGGCACAGGGATTCCCCAGTCGAGGTCACGGCTCACGGCACGTGGCTGCAACCCCATGTCGAGCCAGCTTTTGCATTGGCCGTATACATTGGGACGCCATTCTTTGTGGTCTTCCAGAATCCATTTGCGCAGCCATGCTTCGTGTTTGTCGAGAGGAAGATACCAGTGCTTGGTTTCTTTCATCACCGGTTTGCTGCCGCTGATGGCGCTTTTCGGGTTGATAAGATCTGTAGGAGAAAGTGAGGTTCCGCACTTTTCGCATTGGTCGCCGTAAGCGCCTTCCGAATGGCAGTGAGGACATTCTCCGGTGATATAACGGTCGGCAAGGAATGTTTTTGCTTCCTCGTCGTAATATTGTTCGGATGTTTTTTCGATGAATTCTCCTTTATTGTATAATGTTTTGAAGAAATCCGAAGCCAGTTGGTGATGCGTCGGTGAAGTGGTGCGACTATACACGTCGAATGAGATACCGAACTCTTTGAATGATTCCTTAATCAGCGAATGATAACGGTCTACTACATCCTGTGGAGTAATTCCTTCTTTCTTGGCACGGATGGTGATAGGCACTCCGTGTTCGTCCGAACCTCCGATGAATAATACATCTTCTTTTTTCAGACGCAGATAGCGTACATAGATATCTGCCGGCACGTATACACCCGCCAGGTGACCGATATGGACAGGACCGTTCGCATACGGCAGTGCCGATGTGACGGTGGTTCTTTTGAATTTCTTTTCCATTATATAGTGTGATTTTTGTTGTTTTCAGCTTTGCAATGTGCAAAGATAGTGACTTTTCACCACAGATTACACGGATTAACACAGATTATTTCATTGAAAAGTGGTCACAGAATGAAACAGGAACGTTTCGTAATAAAAAAACAGGTAAAAAGAAAGTGTTTTACCCTGATATAAGTTGGCTAGAAAATAGCCAATTTGTATCGGGGTATTTTTATATTTTCTATTATGTTCTATTTTTAAGATTATAAGACCATATTTCCTGTCTATATAGACTTTTT
>OIZF01001861.1_pt1 | contig 11339 bp, 7 predicted proteins | sample 1588471 | NCBI WGS metagenome assembly OIZF01 (sample SAMN03283279) | human gut metagenome | biome: human-associated habitat; material: feces | host: Homo sapiens | place: Peru | collected 2012
GCCAAGATGGACGAGCGGATGAGCCTTGTCAGCCTGCTGCTGGAAGCCGTGTTCCTGCAGATGGAACGCTGCACCCTGCGTCACGATGCGCTGCGCCTTATCGTGGCCGCCCTCAAAGCCCAGCGCGGGACACTGGATGTTCCCGGCGATGCCCTGACCGCCCTCGCCGGGCTGGAGGACAACTGGCGTGCCGAAGCCAACAAAGCCCCCTCTGCCCGGCAGAAGGTCTATCTCGATCTGCTGTCGCTGACTGCCCAATGGCACGGAGAACTTTCCGGCTCCACCCCTTTTTCCGCCCTCAAGGCCTGCTATCAGCGCTCGGTCGCCGACCTGCAGGCTGAGGTCGCTGAAACGCAGAAGAAGCTTGGCGATCTGCTCCGTTTTTTGCAGGAAGCCTTCGGTAAGGGAACGGAGCTGAGCATGGCGGTAAACGATCTGACCGTAGCCCCCGTAGCCACTGCATTTCTGGGGCAGTTTCTCAGCACCGATTACTTTGCAGCCAGCCGGGATCTGCTGCTGCACCGGCAGTCGGAGCAGCTGCTGCATCAAATTGACTTGACAGGGCTGGTGTGAGATGGAAAAACTGCGTTATACGATCACTCCGGAGGGAACCTTGGGTGAACCGTGGTTTCCGCCTGAGAAAGAAGAGAAAAAAGCATCGGGTATCCCGGGTTCTGCGCTGGCCGACCTGCTCAGCGAGGACGACGAAGAGGATTGGGGCGGCGACGCACCCGACATGAGCGCGGAGTTTGCCCGGCTGGGGCATCTGAACGAGGAAACAGACGAGGAACAGCAGCCGCTTACGGCAGAGTTCGTGGAACTGCCGGACGGAACTCTCGCGCTGACCCGGTGGCCTCGGTTGGCGCGGCCTGCCATCGTTCCGAACAGGGTAGAGGGCAAACCGGTGACGGCCATCGCCGCAACAGCATTTTCGGCGTCGCACCTCGAGGAAAGCCTGTTCTCGGAGATGTTTCAATCGCCCATCAGTTACAGTGTGTTCTGTATGCGGATGGGGCGGCATGTCGACACTGAACCAGTCGACGAGGGCGGCCCGACCAATATTCAACTTCCGGAGAGCATCCGGCACATCGGGCTGTATGCGTTCTGGCACTGCACCAATTTGACCGAGCTCACTCTGCCGGACGGCATCGAAGACCTGCCGCTGGGCGCGTTCGGCGATTGCAGCCGGCTGGCGAAGGTTCATCTTCCGGAAGGATTGAAAACCATCGGCTATCAGCCCAGACTTACCGACCAAGTGATGCCGGATGTGGGCGTCTTTGCAGGCTGTCATGCCCTCAAAGAACTGACCCTGCCTGCGAGTGTCGTCTTGCTGGGTGCGCATACTTTTAATAGTGCCGGGCTGGTAACGCTGAAAGTTCTGGACGCAGGCGGAACGGAATGGAGCCGGAACATCACCGTCGCGGCGACAGCGTTTGACCATGCCGCCGCTCTGCTCTGGCTGGAAAAGGCAGATTTGAAAGGGAATACCCTCTATCAGCTGGGGCTTCCGGTGGCCCGGGATAAGATCCTGGCAGGCGACCGGAAATTCGGAAAGATTCTGCGCATCCCGGTGGACTTTTTCACTCAGCCGGTTGGCGTGTTCGACAAGCTGGCGCAGGAGGCATTCCGGCTCGATTTTTCGGCGCGGATGGCACTTGCACGGCTGGAATATTCCGCCGGACTGTCGGACGAAGACCGGCAGTGGGATGTTTCATTGCTGGTGCGCTATTTCAGCCATGCGCCGCAGTTTATGCCGACCAAACCGGAGCAGGCATACACTGAGCTGTTCCGGCGGCTCTGCCGGTGCGAGGACCTGACCGCCTTGGACGTCAGCGAGATGCTGCGGCAGGCTGGTCAGTTGGGATTGTCGGCGGAACTCATCAGCGAGATGATGGAAGTCCGAACCCGGCGGTTCGAGTCAGTGACGGGTTTTGAAGACCTTGACCTTGATTGAAACGTCTACGGACAGAAAATACAGTACAACGTTTTACGAAAGCGACAAAAATTGCAGGCATTTTTTGTTCGGTTTGCGAATTGACGTGCTTCGGGTCGATTTGTTATACTATTGTCGTTCCAAAGAGCTGTTACCCGAAAGGGGCATTCTCGAGGAGCGATGAAAATCAAAGACTGGAATTGAATTTGGACTGTTACTCCCCTGAGGCATGACCAAAAGCAGCAGATGAAGTGTTGCTTTGTTGCTTTTGGGGATTTTTTCAGTGTTCGGGAAAGTAGGTGGCGCAGTCTTGCTCGCAAAACGAAAACTCAACAACAACGCGGTCCTGTGCATCGACAGCGCAGGCAGCGAGATGATCGCGATGGGCAAGGGCGTCGGGTTCGGTACGCTGCCAAGAGAGATCTCTCCGGCCGAGATCGAGCGCACCTTCTACAACATCAGCCCGGCCGACCAGAACGTGATGCAGGATCTGCCTGCGGATGTCGTTCTCTTCGCAGCGAAGATCATCGACATTGCGTCGAATGAACTGCCTTATCCGCTGAGTTCCAATGCGCCGCTTCTGCTGGCCGACCACATCAACTTCGCGATGGAGCGTGTCCGCAAGCGGCTCAAAGTCCAGATGCCGCTTGCCTACGATGTTCAGCAGATGTACCCGAGGGAATACCGCATCGGCCAGTACACCGTGGAGCGTGTCCGGAAGGAGTTTCAGATCGGCCTGCCGAAGGAAGAAGCCGTCGGTATCGCGATGAACCTGCTGAGTGCCAAGGCGGAACCGGCCGACCAGACCGAACAGGACGAGGCGGCGCAGTTCGCCGAGATGCTGGAAGAGATCACCGAGATCGTGGAGGGGGATTTCCACCAGATCATCGACCGGGATTCCTTCAACTATTCCCGGTATGCGACCCATGTGCAGTATCTGTTCAAGCGCATCCGGACCCAGACCGCCATCGACAGCGAGAACATCCGGATGTACAAGAGCCTGCGAGAGGAATTTCCTGAGATTGCGGACTGTGTATCCCATATCAGCGACCACATCAAAGAAAAATGGGGCTATGAACTCTCGGAAGAAGAGCAGCTCTACCTGATGCTCCATGTAAACCGTATCTGCGTAAAAGAAGGACTGTAACCCGTACCATCCGGGGCATGACCTTGACAGTGCGCGGCTTTTGAGCCGTATGCTGTCAGGGTCTTTTATTTTGGTAAAAACAGTGGTGCGCGCCTGCTGTTTGGATAAATTTTGCAATTCAACCACTTGGAAGTAAAGGAGAAAAATTATGGCGAACAATGCTCAGATCGCGGCGGACGTTTTGGCGGCTGTCGGCGGCAAAGAGAACGTTTCCAGCGTGACCCACTGCATGACCCGTCTGCGCTTTATCCTGAAGGACGCAGGCATCCCGAAAGAAGACGAAGTGAAGAAGATCAAAGGCGTTATCGGTGTGGTGCAGGCCGGCGGCCAGTATCAGGTCATCATCGGACAGAATGTCTCCAAGGTTTACGATGAGGTCTGCAAGATGGGCGGCTTTGCCGCTTCCGCAGCCATCAACGAAAATCTGGACGAGGATAAACCCAAAGAGAAGCTGACGGCTAAGAAAATCGGAAGCAACATCATGAATTACCTGTCCGGCTCGATGACGCCGCTGCTGCCCATCATGCTGGCCGCCGGTATGTTCAAGACCATCATCGTGGTCTTTGGCCCGACGATGCTCAACCTGCTGAGTACGGACAGCAGCCTGTATATCCTATTCGATTTCATGTATGACGCAGGCTTCTACTTCCTGCCCATCTTCCTCGGCTACCATGCCGCCAAGAAGATCGGTGCAACGCCTGCGCTGGGCATGTACATGGGTGCGATTTTAATTGCTCCTGACCTGCTGGCTCTGGTGAGCGCAGGAGAGCCGTTCAACATTCTGGGTGTGCCGATGCGTCTGGTGAACTATTCCCAGTCCGTCCTGCCCATCCTGCTGTCGGTCGTTTTGCTCTACTACGTCGAAAAGCTCTGCAAGAAAATCATCCCGGATGCGCTGGCCTCGGTCTTTGTGCCGACCTTCACCATCCTTATCACGACTCCTATCGCGCTCTGTGCGCTGGCTCCTCTGGGCAGCATCCTCGCAGATTACCTGTCCATCCTGCTCAACGCGATTGCAACTTACGGCGGCTTCGTCGGCAAGGGCATCATTGCAGCAGTCTGGGAGTTCGTCGTTATGACCGGTATGCACGTCGTTCTGGTTCTGCCTGCAATGGCGACCCTGATGGCCGACGGCTTCGAGGGCCTGATCTTCGTCTGCGGCAAGTGCGCGGTGTTTGCGACCATCGGCATGTCCATCGGCGCGTTCTTCCGCATCAAGGATAAGGACGAGCGTTCGGAGACGCTGGGTTACTTCATCTCTGCCATCCTCGGCGGTGTTACCGAGCCCATCCTGTACGGTATTGGCCTGCGCTATATGCGCCCGTTCATCGGCATGGTCGCAGGCGGTCTGGTCGGCGGTGCTTACGCTGGTCTGATGCACGTCGGTGTCTACACGATGTCGCCCTCCAACATTCTGAGCTTCACCGGCTTTATTGGCGACAGTCAGGCGAACCTCGTCAACGGCATTATCGCGATCGTGCTGTCGATGGTCGTTTCGGCGGTCGTGACCTACTTCTTCGGTTTTGAGAAAAAGCCTGCCAAGAAATAAGTTATCGGGTAAATGATAAGATAAGAAGGGAACCTACGATGAAACGGATTTTGATTCGTGCGGATGATTTAGGGTACAGCGAGGGCGTGAACTACGGCATTGCAAAGTCGATGATCGACGGTGTGATATGTTCGGTCGGCCTGATGTCCAACATGCCGGCGGCAGAACATGGCGTTCAGCTGGTGAAAGGCCATGGTTTCTGCCTCGGCCAGCATACCAACATCTGCGCCGGTACGCCGCTGACCGACCCGGAGCGCATCCCCAGCCTTGTGGATGAAAACGGCAATTTCAAATCCTCGAAAGTCTACCGCAGTGCAGAGGAAGACTTTGTGGTGTTGGAAGAAGCCATCCTCGAGGTGGAAGCGCAGTACCAGCGATTTGTCGAACTGACCGGCCAGCAGCCGCAGCACTTCGGCAGCCACGCAGTCAAGAGCGATAACTTTTTCCGTGCGGTCGAGATCGTCGCGGAGCGGCATGGCCTGCCGTTCCTTGGTTCCTCTTTAAAGGGTGGGCCGATTCTGTTCCGGCACACCAAGCTGTACACTGCGATGGACAGCATGAAGCCGGACTATGACCCCTTCGAGAGTTTGAAAGCCGCCGCAATGCGCGATTATGGGGAAGATGGCTGCTGCATGTTTGTCTGTCATCCGGGCTATCTGGATGAGGACATCCTGCAAAATTCTTCCCTGACCCGGCCCCGTCCGCTGGAAGTTGCGATGAGCATCGACCCACGGACAAAACAGTGGCTGGACGAAAATCAGGTCAAACTTGTGACATTCAACGATTTGCCGTAAGGCAGACTTCCTCCTTTTGACGTGAGCAACCCCCGGAGTTTACAGCGAGACTCCGGGGGTTGCTGCATTTTAGAGAAAATTTACCGTTTTGCTGGCAGCTCCAGCACATCGGCGAGGGCATCCCGAATGAGGGGGGAGAGTTCCTGCGTCACAGCTGGGAGGGTCCGGCCGACATGGGAGCCGAGGAGGAGGTAGAGCGGCTTGGGTGGGTCGAAGGCGGCACAGCGGAAGTGCTGCGTCCGCTCGAGCATATTCAGCGGCATGATACAGTCCGCGATGCCAAGGTTCGCGAGCTTGCGGAGGATGGAAAAGACCGCTTCGCAGGTGGAGTCCGGTGTGTGGGAAAAGACCTCGCTGAAGATCGCATCCTGTTCCCTGCGCAGGGTGGAGCCGTGTTTTGCCAGCAGCTGCGGCTGAGCGGTGAGATTTTTCGGGAGTGGGTCGCCGGGAAGCCAGCCCTCCGGGAGATGCCCGGCGGCAAAGCAGTAGACCATCTCGGTCAGGTCGAGAACATCGCAGTTTAGCAGCGGATGGCTTCGTTCAGTTGACAGAAACACGCCGAGATCGGCGGACGAGTTGCCGAGAGCTTCCAAGGTCTGCTCCTGATTCTGTTCCGTAAAAACAAGGGTCAAGTCCGGGTGGAGCCTGTGAAATGCAGGCTCCACTTTTTTGTGCAGAATTTCGGCAAACAGAGGGTCGCAACTGATATAAAAGTGTCCGCCGCGGCCGGAATCATACGATTTGGTGTGTGCGAACATCTCTGTCTCGATGCGAAGAATATTGCGCGCGTTGTTGACGAAGATCGTTCCGGCACTGGTCGGACGCAGGCGGTTGTGTTCCCGGGAAAAGAGAGGCATCCCGACCATTGCCTCGACGCTGCGCAGATGCCGTGAGAGGGCAGGCTGTGCCAGAAAAAAGCGGTCTGCCGCCTTGGAAAGGCTCTGCTCCTCCACGATGGCGATGAGATATTCCATGACCTTTGTGTCCAGATTGACATCCTGCACCGTTTGCAGAGCCGTACCCACGGTTCCGTGAGCGGTGCTTTTGTCTTTTGCGGCGGCGGATGGCGCACGGACATTGTCGAGCAGCTGAGCCACAAAGGGATCATCCGCTGGCTGATAGCGTGGGTCGGCTAACCGCTCTTCGGCGAGAAGGCCGGCGAGGTAATATTCGGGTTCGGTCAGGGTGTGGCCGAGCGGATAGCGCAGATGGAGCGTCTGGCGGACAGGTGGGTCGAGCGGCAGATAAACCAGCTCTTCGCAGGGGAAGACATGTGCCTTGCTCACCAGACCGACACCGACGGCCTGATGCATCATAGAATCGACCAGAAGCACATCGTCAGACTCGAACGCGACGACCGGCTGGAATCCGGCTTCCCGGAAGAGCTGGTCGGCGAGGATGCGGATGCTGTGGCGTGGGCCTTGCAGGACGAAAGGCGTGTCCTGCAAATCTTTCAGGCAGATGCGCTCCTGTCCGGCGAGAGGGTGGGAAGCCGGAAGCGAGATGAGCAGTTCCTCGTAGGCCACCGGGATATCCGCCGTCTCCGTACTGGATGCGCCGGCACCGAGGGCGACATCGACCGCACCGCGCGCAATGGCACTGGGCTGGTCGGTGGCATAAAGTTCCACGAGGCTCAGGGCGATATCCGGATACCGCCGGGAAAACGGATTGTAAATTTTGCTATAAATGGTCGCACCACGGTTCGGAGCGGTCGCAAGGCGGATGCGTTTGCGTCCATGTCCGGTGACCTCTTTCATCGTCAGGAGCATCCGGTTCTGTTCGTCGAGAATTTTCTGGGCGCACTCGATGACATACCGGCCCACCGCCGTCGGATACAGGCGGCGTCCGTACCGCAGGAACAACGCGGAGCCGAATGTCCGCTCACATTCGCTGAGGAACTTGCTCAGTGCCGAAGGCGAGAGGTTCAGCGCGTCGGCCGCATAGGAGAGGTTGCCGTACTCCGCGATGGTGGAAAGATAGTAGTATTGTTTGGTGTTCATACGCCGTCTCCTTTTCTTCAGTATAGCGGTTCCCGGAAGATTTGGCAAGAAACTATGAGAAAAGTGTTATGAAGATTTTGAAATCTTGTGTATCGAAGAAACCAGAAAATCGTTGTAAACTAAAGGCACAAACAGAGAGCGCGCTCCGAAAGCAAACTGGATGAGAGAGTGAAAACAAACGATGACGGAACAAAAACTCGACCTGCGGCGAGAGATCTTAGCAAAAATCGAAGCTCCGCGGATCGGACAGAACCGAATAAAGGCTGTGCCGGATGCAGACCATCTGCAAACGCAGAAGCTGCAAACCGCCATTGATACCTTGAGTGAAATGGGCGGCGGCGTGCTGGAACTTCCGGCAGGCATCTACCACACCGGCGCGCTCCACCTGAAAAGCGGCGTCGAGCTGCATCTGGCATCTCCCGAAACGCAGGTGCGGTTCACGCCCGACGACCCCGGGAAAAATTATCCGGTGGTCTTCTCCCACTGGGAAGCAAGCCCCTGCTACAATTACAGCGCGCTGCTCTACGCCTGCGACGCGCATGACATTGCGGTGACCGGCTGCGGCACGCTGGACGGCGGCGCGGACAATGACCACTGGTGGAACTGGCACCATCAAGTTGAGACTTCGTGGTCGGAGGACAAGCCAGACTTGCAGCTTGCGGCCCGGAAAGATCTCCGCAAGATGAACAAGGATGGCGTTCCGGTCAAAGACCGCATCTTCGGCGAGGGGCATTTCCTCCGCCCGAACTTCGTGCAGTTCCTCCGCTGTGAACGGGTGCTGCTGCAGGGCGTGACCCTTCACAACAGCCCGATGTGGCAGCTGAACCCGGTGCAGTGCAAGAGCGTCACAGTGGACGGATTGACCCTTTCGAGCCACGGTGCGAACAATGATGGCTGTGACCCGGAGAGCTGCTCCGGCGTCTGGATCAGGAATTGCCGCTTCGACACCGGTGATGACTGCATCAGCCTGAAATCCGGGCGCGACAACGACGGACGCACCGCCAACATCCCCTGTGAGGATGTCCTCATCGAACACAACGAGTTCGTGGACGGCCACGGCGGTATCGCGCTGGGCAGCGAGATGAGCGGCGGCATCTACCGCGTCCTCGCCAGCGAAAACCATTTTTCCAGTCCGAACCTGACCTACGCCCTGCGGCTGAAGACCAACGCCCGGCGCGGCGGAAGCGTCGAACAGATCATGCTCTGCGACAGCGTGATGGATTCGGTGCATGGGGCGGCCATCCACGGCACGATGCTCTATGAGGACGGCCGGAACGGAAACGATTTGCCGGTCTTCCGAGACATCACGATCGAGAACATCGAGGCCCACGGCGGCGATTACGGCGTCTTTCTGGAAGCATTCCCGGAAGTGCCGATAACCGGCCTGACCCTGCGGAACATCCAAATCGACGGTGTGCGTCAGCCCCTGCGGAGCATGAACTGGAAAGACGCCGTTGTGGAAAACGTCGTCATCAACGGCAAGCAGTTCCCCAGACCCGGCTATGTGCGGATCCTGGGAACGCCCGAGCCGGAAAAGGCGGTCACCGCCAGTGCAGAGTGCTGCGGCACGAACCAGAAACTCCGGTACGACTGGGAAATTTCCGAAAACAGCGCGTGGATGCCTGCCGGAAGCGGCGAACAGTTCACCCTCCCAAAGACGGCGCAGCATGTCCGGGTGAGCGCAGCAGATGAAGCTGGAAACCGGGAACAGAGCATCCTCTATCAGGTGCTGAAAGAAACCGCTTCTTCCGAGGCAGCGGCACGGCTCTACTGCCGGGGAATGTTAAAAACGCCCCGGGTGGACGACCCGGAGCAGCCCGTCACCTGCCGAGAGCTGGCAGAAATGCTTCTGCCGCTCTGCGACCCGGCCATTCCGGTTCCGCCGGTCAGCGGATATACAGCGGCGGTGAGCGCGGCCCTTGCGAACGGCTTCTTCCCGGAAGGATCGGGAACCTTCGATGAGATGAAGCCCCTCACCCGGCAGGAGATGGCAACAGTGGCCATGCAGGCCTGCGGTGTGGATTACCGCAACGCATCCAGCACCATGCCGGTCTGTGCCGATGTGGGCGAGGTCGCGAACAACTACGGCACCAATGCTGCCCGAGCCCTTTACTTTGGCTTCCTGACGCTGGACGGAACGGGAAAGTTTGAACCGAACCGCTTAGTAACGAAACAGGAAGCAGTCGAGATATTGAACCGTGTAGCGGACTTTGCAGGTCTGTGATTCTATGAGGTGAAAGAATATGGCAGAACGTTTGAGTATTCAGATCAAAGACGAAGACAATGTGGTCGTGGCCGTTCATGACCTGCCCGAGGGGACCAAGCTGGAAAGCGGCGTCGTGACCCGGGAGAAGATCCCACAGGCACACAAGATCGCCCTCTGCGATATCCCGGCCGGCGGCGAGATCATCCGCTACGGCGTGGTTCTGGGCTATGCCAAGAACGACATCAAGGCCGGCAGCTGGATCAACGAACACATGCTTGACCTGCCCGAAAGCCCGGCACTGACCGATATGCCGTGGGGTACCAACATCAAGACACCCGACGAGTTGCCGACCCCTCCCCGTACCACATGGATGGGCTACCGGAATAAGGTCGGCCCTGCCGGCACCCGGAACCTGTTGGGCATCGTGACGACCGTGCAGTGCGCTGCCGGTGTCGTCCGGGTCGCTGTGGAGCGCATCAAGAAAGAGCTGCTTCCCAAGTACCCGAATGTGGACGGCGTGGTCGCCATCACCCACCCGTATGGCTGCGGCGTTGCCATCAATGCACCGCTGGCCTACATCCCCATCCGTGCCATCACCAACGTCATCCGTCATCCGAACTTCGGCGGCGAGATCATGGTGGTCGGTCTGGGCTGCGAGAAGCTGACCTATGACCGCGTTCTTCCCCCGGAGGACATCACCCCCGAGAACTGCCTGACCTTGCAGGACTGCAAAGGCCATGACGCCATGATGCAGGCCATCCTCGACATGGCGGACAAGAAGCTTCAGAAGCTGAACCTCCGCCATCGGGAGGAGCTGCCCCTGAGTGAACTGCTCATCGGTATGCAGTGCGGCGGCAGCGATGCGTTCTCGGGCATCACCGCCAACCCCAGCGCAGGCTATGCCGCCGATATGCTGGTAAAGGGCGGCGCGACGGTCATGTTCAGCGAAGTGACCGAAGTCCGCGACGGTGTGCCGATGCTGGCCGCACGCTGCGTCAGTGCCGAAGTCCGCGACAAGCTGGCCGCTGAGATGAAGTGGTACGACGATTATCTGGCCGAGGGCGGCGTTGACCGCGACGCAAACCCCACCCCGGGCAACAAAAAGGGCGGTCTGGCAAACATCGTTGAGAAAGCGATGGGCTCCATCGCCAAGAGCGGCACCAGCCCCATTGTCGAAGTCCTCTCCCCGGCGGAAAAACCCACCAAGCACGGCCTCATCTTCGCCGCAACGCCGGCTTCCGATATCGTCTGTGGCCCCTCTCAGGTGGCTTCCGGCATCGGCCTGCAGGTCTTCATGACCGGCCGCGGCACGCCGTATGGTCTGGATGTGGCTCCCGTCATCAAGGTGTGCAGCCGCAACGAGATGAAAGAGCAGTGGTTCGACCTCATTGATATCTCTGCCGGTCATGTCGCCACCGGTGAAGCCACCATCGCCGATGTCGGCACCGAAATCTTCAACCTGATTTTGGACGTTGCAAGCGGCATCAAGGAGCCGTACAGCGACCAGTATGGCTTCCACAACGATATGTGCATCTTCAACCCGGCACCCATTACCTGATTTTCATTGGTTTCACAATTTAAAAATACACGAATGATGAAAGGAAAAAGACTATGACTACCATGAACAAGATCGCACGCAGAGATTTCCTGAAAGCAGCCGGTGTCCTCGGCGCAGCAGGCCTGCTGACCGCATGTGGCGGTTCCAGCAGC
>OIZF01001863.1_pt1 | contig 11333 bp, 10 predicted proteins | sample 1588471 | NCBI WGS metagenome assembly OIZF01 (sample SAMN03283279) | human gut metagenome | biome: human-associated habitat; material: feces | host: Homo sapiens | place: Peru | collected 2012
AACGGTCAATGTATTTCTCAACATTATAAACTGGAATAATAACAGAGTATTTCAAATTAGACTCCTACTTTTTCAATATATGTTGTAGATGAAATGCACCTTTTAATAGACCCAATCGATACAAAAAATATTTTGTTCTATGATTTAGTTTAGACAACTCCTTAAACGTGAGTTTATTTGTCTTTAACTCGTTCTTTACATCTTTTGTTATTTCAGGATACAACTTATACAAATTTGATTTATATAGACTAGCTAAACTATGCGTCATACCATCAACAAAAAACATCTTAGCAATTTCTAATTCACAAGAATTAAGTTTCGAACGAACAGCATCCGAATAATAGATTTCTTTATAGAAGCCAATCATATTTTCAAATTTTTGCTCATTCCAAGATTTGGTAATTGCATCAGGATTATCGATTAAGTAGTGATAGTACTTTTGATTTGTCGCATAAATCTTCTTAGCAGCAAGAAAGAGTTTGTAATTGGTACCAAGGTCTTCATAGTACTTTCCAACTGGAAACTGGATATTGTTCTTAGTGAACAATGCTTTGCGATATATCTTATCATTGGCAAAACCAGTAATAAAGCCATAAGAAAACATTTCTACAAGAGCTTCTTTTCCAGTTAATCGTTTAGACTGTTTGGAATCGGATTTTATAATATCATCTTCACTCTTTACAAATTCACGATTGAAGGAAATAATATCATACTGATCTGATTCAATAACCTCAGCTAAATCACTAAAGGTATTCGGTTCAATCCAATCATCTGAATCTGGAAAATAAACATATTCTCCCTCAGCATGAGAAATACCAGTGTTACGAGCTGCAGATAGTCCACCATTCTTCTTATGAATAACTGAGATAAAGTCATACGCTTTAGCATAGTCATCACAAATTTGAGGAGAATTATCAGTACTTCCATCATCTACAAGTAAGATGTCATAGTGCTTCCACTCTTGAATAAGGATACTCTCAATACAACGTTTTAAATATTTTTCGACATTATAAACTGGAATGACGACAGTTAAAAGTGGTTTCATAGATTATTTACCCAATTAGTTATGTTAAGTCTTCTCCACCCTTATTCAACCAAGTTACAGCATTAAAATAGCGGTGGTAAGTTTTTAAATCGATTCCAACATGTCCTTGCTTTTCAGCTGATTTAAAGTGGACCAATGAAGGTAGGTCACTATAATTCTTTGAAGAGAAAATAACCTTACTCTTGTATGGAAGCTCTTCAAACTCTTTCATCAACTCATAAGTGCAGGCATCATTATCATTGAACTTGAAATACAAATTATCCCAATGCATTCTCTTCAAACGGCGTTCCCATTTTTGAGTAGCTTCTTCTTCATCTGCATAATGCAAAAAATGAAGTTCAATATCATCAAGAAGTGCAAGTGGATAGGAATTATCAAAGTCTTTGATATATTTCGATTCCTTAACAAATTTCAAGGGGATGTCTCCGCTCAAATAGTGTTTTAAATTCTTGAGCATCTTGATGTAATCAGGCGAAAAGACAAACATCCCTACAAATGGTGTTTGATAAGGCAAGCCCAACTCCTGATAAACTTTCCCAGCCCAGCAATTATCACAAATGATAGTGAAATTTTTATTCTTGAGTCTTCGTCTAGGAATAAAATTAATAATTGGATAAACGATAGGTTTTATTCTATCTTTTAGTGATTTTCTTTCCATAATCTCCTAATTACCTATGTTTTATAATTCAAAAGTACTCTTTTCAGGTAGAAACTCATCAAATGAAGCAATGAATTCTTTCATTACCTTATCTTCATCCTGAATGTTAAAGCCATCATTAATACACATAATTTTATATTTCTTCGAAACTAAAAGATTCCAGAAATCTGAATTTGCATCATCCAAAGAAAACAATCCACCAATTTTTGAATCACCAATAGCATATTGTCCACTAGCAATTTGCCAATATTTAAAAAGCCAAATGTTTGTATCTGCTGGATTCCTAAAACGGCTAGCTGATGTTTTTTCTAAGATTTCCTTTTCTTTCTCCCATAAAAGATCAAATGTTGATTTTAAAAGAGGATATGGAAGATGACTTTCCCAGAAGCCACAAATAAATTTACTATTTTTATAAAGTAAAGATTTTATAACTTGCTTTAAGCCCTGTTTCAGAGAAAAGAACTTCCCATTTTTCAAGATTTCTTCTTTGCTGAAATAACTTGTTATTATCTCCATATTATTAATTTGAAAGTTTCCTGTTCCAAATCGTTCAGGAATAATAGGAGATAAAGCAGTATTATACTTAGGTAGCCCTTCCTCAGAGAAAAAATCACTTGGTGAAACTGGTGCCGTTAAATACATATCGTCGTTAAAACAAACAAAATGTTCTGACAAATTTGGTATTTTATGAATATTACATTCAATGGCATTAGATGAAAACACTGGTAGATAGTCATTATTAATGATTTCTTTATGATCAATAACTTCTAATTTACTATTATCTACATCTAACCAATCAGGTGTCTGATTATCAGTTACTAAATAAACTTTATTCACCCAAGGTGCAAACTTCTCAACACCTCTAAACCAATACTTAAACGTCCCCCATTCACGGTACGCTTTATCGGAGTTCATATTATTTTCTGATGTTGTAAAAGTAGAGTCATATTTACTCTTTTTAGCTCTCCAATTAGGATCGCTCCCATCAACCCAGGTTACAACAAAATCTATCGGAAAATTCATATCACTTCCTCTTTATTTTTACTTCTTATATAACTCCGAGAAATTACGAATATAACTTTGTAATGAAAAGAGTTCTTTTTGGCGTTTGACAGATGCCTTGCCAAATTGCTCTCTCTTCTCGGTGTTATCAGCCAATTCTTGAATAGCTTTAGACAATTCTGCAGGCTGATTTGGTGTGGCAAGAAGGCCATTTTCACCTTCCTTAACCATTTCACAGACACCACCATGACGGTAGCCGACTACGGGTTTGCCACAAGCCATTGATTCGAGAACTACAGTTGGTAGAGGATCTGGATTGGTACTTGGCAAGACAAAGATATCAAACATATTATAGAGCTCTGTCGTCTTGCTATAATAATCGATACGCTTGATTTGCCCAGCTACTGGTGAGTCTGATATAGCCTTTTCCAACTCATCAACTCGCCATTCTTCACCTTCAAAAGCACTCCCTGCCAGAAAGGCTACTGCTTTTGGATTAGCCTTTAAGATTGGAGTCACAGCTTCTAAGAAGTCGCCTTGACCTTTCCATGCATTCACTCGACCAACCATTCCGATAACCAAAGCATCCTGTGCAATACCAAACTGATCACGGACTGCACTAGCATCCATTTCATGATAGACGGCATTGTCAACACCATTATAGATGACTTGAACTTGGTCATTTTTTACAAAGCGAGACTGCTTGACGTGGTTAGCTACAGCATTTGAAACTGTCACAATCGTATCAGCATAACGCCCCATCAAAAAGTTGATGAAATCAGAAATTGCTTTTGGTTTGACGATAATTTCATGCACATGCCAAATCAAAGGTAATTTCAACTTACGTTTGAGATAAATCCCCTCAAGTACCGCAGTCGTATTGTTGTGAATGAGTGAAATGCCATTATCCTTAGCATATTTAGCAATTTGCTTTGAATAACGATTATAAGAGCCAAAATACTCAAGAATTCCCTTAGGATTAAAATATTTACGGCGCAAGATTGGATAATCGATAACTTTTACCTTAGCCCCAACCTTTTCCAATGCACTCACTAAGACACCATCGTTAGGCAAGATGACATGAGCCTCAAAGGCATCTTTATCCAAGCCCTTAATAAGCTCCAACAAAACCTTGTCAGCACCATACATTTCGGCACCAGCGTGAAGATATAAAATTTTCTGCATTTCTATCCTTTAAATACTTTCTCGTAGTCTGTAACAATTTTTTCCCAAGTAAAGGCTTCAGCGATACGTTTACTTGATTTTTGATTAAGGTCTTCGATAGCTTGTTCATCCAATTGCTCAGCTTGATCAATGACACTTGCCAATTGGTCTTTCTTCCAATAGAGAGCACCATCTTCACCGACTTCACGGTTAAAGCCAACATCCAACAAGAGGTTGAGCTTAGTAGACTCAAGAGCCTCAAGAAGGGATGGATTGGTACCACCTACTTCATGACCATGGAAGTAAGCAAAGGCATTCTCACGAATGTATTTGAGCAATTCTTGGTCATAGACAGTTCCGACAAATTTCACACGAGGATCCTTGTCAAAACCAGTTTCCTGACGCAACTTGTCGTAGAATTTGTTTTCTTCAACATTGGTAATGAGTACAAAGTCCTTGTCAGAGTTAGATGCCATAAAGCCACGAATCATAGCCTCATAGTTATTTTCAGGCACAAAACGTCCTACAACAAGGTAATAATTATTTTCAATGACACCCTTTTCAAAATACCATGTGCGAACCTTATCATCAACCTTAGTCAATCGAGATTTAGTTGTATCTGTCCCATAGGCAATATAAGTTGTTTGAGGACGATACTTCGCATAATCCTTTTGAATATAAGATTCAATGTTTTTACTATCACAAATCAAAAGATCTGCATGTTTAACCATGAGTTGCTCAGAAATTTTCCAATATTTACGAACTGGAAGACTCCATTTCGCACGAAGCCATTCATGACCGTCCGGGTTAACCATAAGGGTACCACCGATAGCCTTGATTTTCTTTTTAATACCTGAGATAAATGGACCGATTCGGCAGGCCAAAACATAAAAGATTGGTGCTTGGTCATTGTTTTCCTTAGCAATTTCAATGGCCTTATTAAGAGCTGCAATGTCATAAGCGATGGCACGTGCAGGCCCGATATTTGGGACGTCGATATTGTAGCATTTAGCACCGTTATGTTCAAAAGTGTCTGCTGTAATACCTGATTTAGCAGAGTTTTCACGCATACAAGCTACATAATATTGGATATCTTTGTCTTGTTGGAACTCTGTTAACTTCTCAACAAAGGTCTCAAATCCACCATATTTTGCTGGAATTCCCTTAGAACCAACGATATAAACTGTTTTTGTCATTTAATCACCATTAAAAGAAATGGAGAAAGCCATCACTTTGCTCCATCCTTCATTACTACTACTTTAATTGTTTTCAATAAGATTTTGATATCGCGCCAGATTGTCCATCCGTCCATATAAGCAACGTCTAGTTTTACAACTTCATCAAAATCCGTAATTTCACTTCGACCGCTTACTTGCCAAAGACCAGTAATACCTGGTTTAAAGCTGAGGCGACGTTTTTGTTCCGGTGTATAAGATTCGTACTCATCCAATGTTGGTGGACGTGTTCCAACCAAGCTCATATCACCTTTTAGAACATTCCAAAATTGTGGAAGTTCATCAAGACTCGTTTTACGAATGAAATGTCCGATTTTGGTAATACGTGGATCATTGTCCATCTTAAACATACCACCAGACATTTGATTCTGTGCCATCAAGTTCTTCTTAATTTCTTCAGCATCTACTCTCATAGAACGGAATTTATAAAACTTGAAGATACGTCCATTCTCACCCACACGGTCTTGAGCAAAAATGGCTGGACCACCATCTTTACGAATAAGTGGATAAAGGAAGATTCCAACAATCCCACAGAGTACCAAACCAACTAGGGCTCCACAGATATCGAGGAAGCGTTTAGCTAAGATATCTCCATAGCTATAAAAATGCGTTGAAAAGGTAACAACCTTGAAAGGACCCAATTGTTGAATACGTTTTTCACCTTGACTCATAAATTCAAGGGCATTCAAATTAATGGATACTGGAATTCCCATGAGCTCAAAAGGTGATGCATAATCCCAAATCTTATACTGCTCACTTGGCAGATTAATCAAAACTTGGTCTACTACTGAGTGTGTCGCATATTCGATTAAATTTTCAGGTTTAACACTCTTGATAAATGGATCAGTGAAATAAGGATTATCCAAGACACAAACTGCTGTAATCCTACCATCCATATTGTCTTTCATACGAGACAAAACATTTTCTAGACGTGCCTGATCAGAAATCAAGAGAATATTCTTGTTACTTTTACGACGTGTATAAATTGATGAACGGAAATACTTAAGAACAGTATTTGTAACGTATAAGAGAACACCTGAAATCAGGGTAACATAGAGAAGTCCGCGACGTGAGATAGAAAAACTTCCATCTGCAAAAAACGAGAGGAAAGTTGCAATTAGAGCAAATACGAAACAATATTTGACAGTTGCAATGAGTTCATCCAAGTAGCCTCTATACTTAAGATTTTCATAATAACTACTGATATAGTAAGACACTACATGTACGACACCTAAAAGGACAATGCTTCCTTGGGTAATCTCTGTATAAGGTATTTTACTAGCTACCATGGCTGCGAAAACAACCACAACCAACTGTATAATACCAATTTCAATGCGACGAATTTCTTGTTTTTCTTTCACTCTAAACCCCTTTTTAATCTGTTAAGGTATAAGGAGCCGCATCATCCCCATTAATGCTATCCTTTTCTACGACGATGTGCTCTTGAATGACCTTCTTTTTGGTCTGATTTTTTTCCGTACTCGCCATATGATCCGTAAGAACCATATGATCCATACTTATCAACTGTCATGTCAACTTTATTAAGGACGACACCTAAGAATTGAGAACCACTTTGTTCCAATTGTTCAACAGCCTTAGTTACGAAACGACGTTTGATTTTTCCTGCTGCTGTAACCAAAAGACTAGCATCAGCCTGATGGGCAATAATAACCGCATCAATGACCAAACCAATTGGTGGCGTATCGATAATGACATAATCATAACGACTACGAGCAACTTCCATCAAATGTCTAAAATTGTCATTTTGCAAAAGACTTGTTGGATTAGGTGGTACAGGACCAGATGCAATGACATCCAAACCAGAAATATCAGTTTGGCAAATAGTTTCATTCAGATCTGCATTTCCTGAAAGGAAATTTGAAAGACCTTTATAAGGCTCATTTGACTTAAATGTACCTGACAAAACAGAATTACGAGTATCAGCATCAATGAGAAGTGTTCGAAGCCCAACACTAGCAAATGAAATCGCCAAGTTAACAGATGTCGTTGATTTTCCTTCACCAGCTTCAACAGAGCTAACCGCAATCACTTTCATCTGTGTACCAGAAAATTGAATATTTGTGCGAATGGCATTGTAATACTCTTCTGTTTGTTTGGCAAAGTTTACTTTAGATTTTACTAACTTTAATAGAGGCATTTCTTCTCCTTAAATTTTATCTGTATCAGGGACAATTCCAAGAAGTGTCATTCCAAGGGCATCTTCCACATCTTCTGGACGGCGAATACGATCATCTAGGATCTCACGTACCAATACACCAACAACTGCAAGGAATCCTCCAAGCACTGCTCCAAGAAGCACGTTACGTTTGATATTTGGTGAAGATGGTGACTCTGGCAATTTAGCTTCTTCAAGCGTTGTGACATCTTCAACTTTTGTCACGTTCTTGATTTTTTCTGAAGCAACTTCACGAACCTTATTGGCAAGTGTTTGCGCATCTTGACCAGTTTTAGCATTAACAGAAATTGAGATAAGACGAGTATCAGTAGGAATATTAACTGAAATCATTTTAGCAAGTTCAGCTTCTGTCATATTCAATTTTTCATCTTTGATAACTTCTGACAAGACATCGTTTGATGTAATAATTTCTTTGTAGTCTTTTGTCAAAAATGTACCGGCCTGCAAATCTTGAGCAGAAAGGTTTTTGCCATCATTAGCTTGATTAACCACATAGATACGTGTAGACGACGTATATGTTGGTTGAATGAGGAAATAAGTTCCCAAGAAGGCAAAGACAGCGACATAGAAGGCTGTAAATAGAATAAATACCTTTTTAGTCCAAAGTTTGTGCAATAATGCAAGCACGTCGATTTCAACACGCTTCGTGTTTTCCTGAGTCATAGTTTCTCCTATATGTATTGATTTTCAAGTAGTGTTTGTGGATTTTCGATAAAAAGGTTACGAGCACGTCGCGTTCCGTAAGTCTTTTCAATAATAGCGTAGGCATCTTTCATAAATGGTGGTCTTGGACCAAGATTATGCATGTCACTAGCAACCATATGAACCAAATTTTTTTCCAAGAAATAACGAACACGTTTCTTTCTTACTTTATCTTTATCGCCAAAGAGCTTTGGTTTGAGGACATGTGAGCTATTGACTTGAGTATAGCAGCCCATATTGATGATTTCTCGAACACGATCAGCATTTTCTTCGAGGGCATCATAGCGCTCAATATGAGCAACAATTGGTGTCACCCCTGCGCGTAAAACATTACTAAGCCCACTATGAATTTCTTTCCAAGATGTGCGAGCACTAAACTCAATCAAAGCAAATTGAGTGTTGTGCATGCGTGGAATGAGATTCTTTTCAAGCTTCTCCACAATGTCTGAGGTGTAATAAAGTTCACCACCATAATAAATAGTTAAGTCTGGATAAAGTGCTTCTGCTTCTTCTTTTACCTTAGAAAAGTTTGCAAAGATTTTATCCTCTGGGGTTTCAAACATTCCCTTACGACGATGGGATGTTGAAACAATCGTACGCACTCCTTGCGCATAGCTTTCGCCAATGAGGTCAAGACTTTCTTCTAAAGTTTTAGGACCATCATCAACATCAAAAACAATATGTGAGTGAACGTCAATCACTTATTTTTCCTCCATCAAATTTTTGATAGCTTGAGAGGCACTTTCCACACTAGAATCATCCAGTTTCATCATGTAGAGACTAGAATTTGGCATAGCATAAGAGGTCAATTGTCCGGTTGAACCTGTACCTGTTACTGCTTGAGAAGTCACCGTAAATTTAGAACCTGAATCAAGTTGTGTATTGGCCAGAGCATTAATGGTATCTAGAGACATATTCGTTTGAACAGAGTCTTGAAGATTGTTAACAATTGAAGTAAAGTTTGATACTGATTTTAGTGAAGCTAACTTGTTTACAATCGCAGAAATCACTTTCTCTTGGTTCTTACCACGGTCATTGTCTCCTCCATCCAAACTATAACGCTCACGAACAAAGCCAAGGGCTTGTTCAGAATTCATTTGGATATCTCCAACTGGGAAATCAAACTTCCCGTGAAGACTCGTGAAGGCTTGATCATTATGAACTGTCACACCACCAAGTTGGTCAATCAACTTAAGGAAAGATGTGAAGTTAATACGTGCATAGTAATCAATCTTAATGCCATAAAGATTTTCCAGAGTTTTTTCAGATGTTTCAACGCCATAAATACCTGCGTGGGTTAATTTATCATACTGGTCTGCCCCTCCATCAGGAATCTTAACGTACGCATCACGTGGAGTGGTCGTCAAGAGGATCTTATGTGTGTTCATGTTAACGGTCATAATGATATTGACATCTGAACGTGACACTGTTGAAATTGAACCGTAGGTATCAATACCACTAATATAAATATTGAAGACTTTTGAATCTACTTGTTTTGCAGAATTGTTATTCTTCTTTTTAATTTTATAAGTATAGATTGTTTTTAGATTTGAAGCATAGTTACTATCGACAGACTCTAGTAGGCTAGCATAAGAGCCACTCAAGACCATAGCTTTAGATTTGCCAGACTTAAGATTGTCATATGCTTCTTGATATGAAGCAACATCATCAACTTTAAGATCAACCTTTTTGTCTTTCTTTAGAGCAGACATCAAGGTGTCGATATTGTTCTTATCAACCTTAGTTGGTGCTTGTACGCTAGTAAGCTGACTCACATCTTTGATGTCACTATCCTTAGGAACCACGATGCTCATTTCTACTTCAGAAAATGCAGCCGTCTGATTCATACGGTTAGTGATATCAATCATTTGTTTAAAACCAAAAATACCAACCAGAGAAACTAGCGAGAAGATAACCAATACAACCGTTGTCACTAGTGGTGATTTCTTAGTCTTCTGAAGGAAGATGCTAATAGCAAGAACTACCAACAAACCAATGGTGATAATGATGTTCAAAAACCTAAATGATAGGAAATTATAATTGAACATTGTGAATAATAAGACCAATGCTAAAATAGCATACAGAATGGTCAACCCAACGTTGACCATCCCCCACGATCTATTACTCGTACGTTTTTGCTTACGATTCGTACGCGAACTCATATAAATTGCTCCTAAAAATTAAAATTAGACATTTCCCATTATCATTATAACATTACTATAACTTCATTTCAATTGTCATTCTTTTTAAAAAAGAAGAAACCGTATTCAATGAGGGTATTGAGCTTTTATTATCTACCTTTTTTTGTTATTTTATAAGCTTTTTTTCACATTTTTAAAATTTAATTTTGAATTGTCAGTTAATTGTTATAATTTTTCCATCAAAAAAGCTCGCGAAACTTGACTTTCTAAAATCCAAGATAAGGCCCCTTTTTTTATAACTAGGGTCATCATTTCAAACTTTTTCGAGGTTTATTCGTATATATGTGAACATCTATAATGCAACGATTAATAGATTATCGGTGAAAATCAATAACACAATATTTTTCAATCATAACTTCTCCCATAATAAAAAACCTCCCACTACTATTGAACAATAGAACAAGAGGTTGATTGTAAGATATTTTCTGACTAAATTTCTTGTCCATCCATTTTTTGTACAAGCTAGCAAAGTCCTCCCTACTATGGACCAAAAATTTATATTGTTCACCTTAATTATAAGAAGGACAATCTTCTCTATCATGAGTTAGCTGACTGAACAAGCATAGGATTCTATACCTAGTCAACAATTAGCTTTTTATACCATGGTCTTAACTACTTTAGTTTTTCAATTGGCTCAAACATCTATACTGTAACTCGTTTAGATTTTCTTATCATTGCAGTATAAGCTTCAATGCATAACTGTATAGTATTCGTTTTACACCTTCAGAACAACATAAACTGAAAATTGTATAATAAGATAAATATTAGAAAACAATATTTGTCCTTATTCTGATTAACTAAAAGCCTTAAAGTTTCTATCCAATTTTGAACACGTTTAGGATATTCAGTTTGATGACAGAATAAAGCTTACTTGGCACTCCCTGAATCAATGACTAAAAAAATCATTTAATCAAAATATCTTTAACTAAATTCTTCAAATCTGGGACTACTTCTTCCATAAACCACGGATTTTTGGCTTGCCATATATTATTTCGAGGAGAGGGATGAACGAGAGGAAAAAACTCTGGAAGATAATCTTTATAATGCTTAACTGTATCCGTTAATTTTGCCGATGATTTTTGATGTAAATAGTAACGCTGTGCATAGTTACCTACTAAAATCGTCAATT
>OIZF01001865.1_pt1 | contig 11328 bp, 9 predicted proteins | sample 1588471 | NCBI WGS metagenome assembly OIZF01 (sample SAMN03283279) | human gut metagenome | biome: human-associated habitat; material: feces | host: Homo sapiens | place: Peru | collected 2012
ATATATTCAATATTTTAGATGAAAGTATTACAATCCCATCATTTCTTTAACTATTTGATCTGACATTTTTACCATACCAACTAAAATCAGCATATTGAAAATAAGTTCTCCGATATAGCTCCACAACATGGAAATTGCACTCACTTCACTGTCTACAACTGGTGGTGATCCCGCAAATTATGAAAAAATAATACAGGCTAAAACTATTAATAATAGATGAAATAGGATATATAAATTTAGATGTGGAAGCTGCAAATTTATTTTTCCAGCTAATATCGTTAAGGTACGAACAATAATCCACAATAATAACAACCAACAAGAATTTATCAAAATGGTCAGACATATTTTGTGATTCGGTAATAGCAAATGCGATACTTGATAGATTATTACATCATTCTCACATAATTAATATTATTGGTCCATCATATAGAACTAAAGATATTATGGATTCATTGGATGAATAATATGGTCCAAACTGGTGAAATTCATATTGACATTATTATGTGTTAGCAATTAATTTGGCAATCAACAATATACAAGGCATCTACTTCGGTGGTTCCGCTTAATTGCTTTGCTTCTTCTCTTTTGCTTACTGCCTTATAAAGCTTATGGCGCATATTGAAACAAGCTTTCATAGACAGCTCACATATTTCTGAGGTTTGTTTTAGCGTTAGGTGCAACAGTTCACACTGGATGAATTTCATCCATTTTTCATAGGATACTCTTGAATGATAAAATAAGGTGGATTGCGTGCTTCCAAAGGTACGTTTACATTCTTTGCATAAAAAGCGCTGTGTTCAGTTATGATGACCATATCGGATAATTTTAGCTGACCACACTTTAGACATCTCTTCTCTTTCAATCAATGAATGGTGGGTTGAGGTCGATTGCTGCTTCGTTTTCAGGATTTTTTCTGCTTTCTTGATGAGGTTTTCTAATTCATAGAGTGTCAATTGATCTAGTTCCATAATGCTTCCTCTTTTCTTCCTCTATTATAGCACTTTACCAATATTTATGACTTAAAGAGCGATTTCCATAAATTTCCCTTAAATTTTTTTGAAAGCCTTTTTTCTACTTTCATTTCTTTCTAGATTTAATCTTTCAAACTAGAACTTACTTTTACATCGACTGTGGTAAAATAGCTCTTGGAAAATCTCCTTTATTTTTTGTTTATTATGTAATTAATTATATCATTAAAGTGTAGATTTCACTTCAAAAAAGGTGCAAAACGGCAAGATGTGGATAATTATCTTGCCATTTTTTTTCATATTCTTTAATTTACCGAGACTCGAAAAAATCAATTTGATTGCCTAAGTCATTGCTAAATTTTTTAAAACTTCATGTTTCTCACATGATTTAAAATCACTCACAAACACAAACATAGATCCAAATCATTTTTCATTAAAAAAAGCATTCGATTCCACAAGTATATTGATTACTTTAATAGAAATCATTTTATATTCTTTTTTTATCTCTATTATTTCTAATTATAAACTTAATCCTTTATTACTATGTATAAACTAAAAACTAATATCAACGAATATATGAACTAGATCATTTCATAATTGTTTCTTCCATTTCAATATTTATATTTTCCTTAAATTCAATTTTTCGATTATCTGGATTTTCACTTACTATTGTCATAGTCGAAATGTCATACCCCATTGCTTTGATGTATCTAAAATCAGCCTTAATAATTTCCTGACCTGCCTTAACCTGTTCTCCTTGTTTAGCCATGATTTTAAATCCTTTACCATTTAACTCAACAGTATCTACCCCAATATGGATTAATAAACCTATATTCCCCTTTCCTCTTACTGCAAATGCATGCCCTGTAGGATAAATCACTTCAAGAGTACCATTTATGGGAGAAACTACACTAATATTCTTTTCAATAGGTCTAATTGTTACAGTTTTTCCCATCGTTTCAGACGCAAAAATTGGGTCACTAATCTGACTATTTGGAATAATCGCACCTGTTGTTACTGCGACTATTTCTTCATCGCTGTGATCAATTATTTTCTTCTTATTAATCCAAAACATATTTATAGTTCCTCTCCATTACTTTCAATTACTTTTCTATACCAATAGTAAGAATCCTTTGGATATCTGTTTAAAGGACCAACACCATTATCATCACATTCAACATAGATAAAACCATATCTCTTTTTAAATTCACCTGTTGATAAGGAAACCAAATCAAATGCTGTCCAAGCAGTATATCCAAGCAAATCAACGCCATCACCGATAGCTTTTGACATTTCTTCAATATGCTTAGCTAGATAATCAATTCGATACTTATCGTGAACTCTTATAGTTCCTTCTTCCTTTACAACCTCATCTATTGCACCAATTCCATTTTCAACAACAAACATTGGTAAATGATAGCGATCATAAATTTCGTTTAATACAATTCTAAGACCTACTGGATCAATTCCCCAACCCCAATCCGAGTAATTAATATACGGATTTGTAATACCATTAACATTGTTTCCAGAAACACATGTTTTATTTTCAGAATCAACAGTTATGCAGTTTGAGTTGTAATATGAAAAAGAGTAAAAATCTACTGTCCCCTCTTTTAAAATTTTCTTATCTTCTTCAGTCATTTCAATTTTGACATTTAAATTGTCAAAATATTTTTTTATGTAATATGGGTACTCACCAAACACCATAACATCTCCACAGAACAAATTAAAAATTCTATTTTCTTCATCAGCAAGCAATATATCATCAGGATTACATGTTAATGGGTAAAATGGGCAATAAGCTATCATATTACCAAAACGATATTCAGGATCAATTTTTCTTCCTAGTTTAACAATTTCAGCACTTGCAATAAACAAATGATGTAAAGCCTGATATCTAAGTTGAGGAATATCAACCTGATTTCTAGTGTGAGTTGTTCCCTCGTTAAAAATCCCTGCATGATGCCAACTACCTGTAACCTTCATCAAACAATTAATTTCGTTAAAAGTAAGCCAATATTTAACTAGACCTTTATATCTTTCAAAGCAAGCTTTTGAGAATTTCACAAAGTAATCAATAACCTTACGATCAACAAACCCATTATATTTTCTTACAAAATTTAAAGGCATATCGTTATGACATAAAGTAACTAAAGGCTCAATATTATATTTTTTGAGTTCTTTAAAAACATCCTCATAAAATTTTAAACCTTCTTCATTTGGTTCGTTCTCATCCCCAGTTGGATATATTCTTGTACAGTTGATTGAAAGTCTAAACATTTTTAATCCCATTCCTGCAAGCATTTTTATATCTTCTTTATAATGGTGATAAAAGTCAACTGCTCTGTGAGATGGATAGATATAAGTATCAGTATCAAAAAAATCTGGTGTTATGCTTCTTGGCGTATCAACCTTTCCTAAAGTCAGACAATCAGCAATACTAGGACCTTTACCATCAATATTCCAAGCACCCTCACACTGATTTGCTGCACTGGCTGCACCCCAATAAAAATTATCTTTAAAATTCATTTTATTTTTATATGATATAAACTTACCCGATGGTAATTTATACCAATCTCCTTTCCTTACCTTTTTAGATAGATATAGATGAAGTGTTATATTCTGATTTCATTGTGTAATTCATCTATTTTAAGAAGCGTGAACCAATGTTTTTTTATCTACTTTGTCTATAGCTAGATAAATCATGGAATCTTTATATCTCACAAGTTTAAATGGCAAGAACTCATCAAAAATATTTGTTTTCCAAAAGTAAGATTTAAATGAGCTACAACTTTTTCGTGACATTAATATTTCTAAATTTTAATGCATTCAAGTATTTAAGATCAACTAAGTGTAGAAATAAAACTTATTTCGCTCCATTTCGCCAATAATGAAAAAGGTTATAAAACTCTCTTGGCAGTTTTGTCAAAATTGAAAAATGACTATAACATCATAATCAGTTTTGAATCAAACTTATTTGTCATCAGACAAAATTCAATAATCTGACATTTAATTACTATAAGAGTCATCTGATTACTCGATATATGTTTAAGAGATTCAGATGACACTTTTTAAAGAACTAATTCAGATAAATGAATATGATCAATAATTATACTTAACTATTTTTTAAGTATTATATATTCATCTTAAAATTTATCGGTTTGAACTATTTATTTGCACCATCAATATCTTCAGGTTTGATAATAATCATTCCAACAATGAATGTTACAGCACAACCAATAATAATGGCAATTACTTCGTTAATTAGATTCATTGGATTTTCACCCATAAATACTGCTAATCCGAAGATACCAGCTCCACCATAAGCAAATCTTGCACAGTGCATAATACCAGCATATAAACCACCAAAGAATCCACCAATCATTGCAGCATATAATGGTTTCTTAAATCTAACATTGATACCAAATAAAGCAGGTTCTGTAACACCACCAAAGATAGCCGTAATACCACAAGAAATAGCTGTTGCTCTTAAATCTGGATCTTTAGTTTTAATAGCCACTGGGAAACATGTCATACCTTGACAAAAGTTTCTTACAGCCATTGCTGGACCAACAAATACTTCTTTACCAGTAGTAGCTAAAGCATCTGCAGTATAAGGATCCAAACATAAATGCATACCTGTCATTACAAGGAATGGTGAGAAAGCAGCGAATAATGCAGTACCTAAAGGTCCAATAGTATCATATAACCATTTAATACCAATACCTAGATAAACAGAAATATATGAACCTAATGGAGCTAAAAAACAAAGCATTAATGGAAGCATAATAACAAATGTACATAATGGTTCCACCATTGAACGAATTGACTTAGGTGAATATTTTGCAAAGAATCTTTCCACATAACCAGTTACAAACATTGTAAGAATCATTGGGAAAATTGAACTAGCATAAGAATTTGCTGGAATACTCAAGCCAAAAATTGTGCCAACATCGCCTGCTGATACCATTTCAGTAAAAGTAGGATGTAATAATACAGCACCCAATGCAATACCTAAACTAGGGTTTGCATCAAACTGTTTTGCACCAGTATAGCCAATAGCGACTGGAAGAATATACATTGGAGCATTTGATGCAAAATTCAATATTACATAAGTTGAACTTTCTACAGAAATAAGTCCAAATGTGCTTAAACCTAAAATGAATGCTTTTAATAACCCTCCTGCAATTAACATAGGTAGTAAAGGAATAATACAACCAGATAATTTAACAAAAACATTCCTTATATCAAATTTCTTTTTTCCATTAATTTTCTCATCTAAATTTTCTTCAATTGACTTCTCGGCTTTCAATCCTGTCCTTTTAATAATTTCATTGTAAACATCTCCTACTTCTTGTCCAATGATGACTTGAAATTGATCACCTGACCATTGAGAGCCAATAACATTTGGTAATCTAGTAATTTCATCTTTATTAACCTTACTTTTATCTCTTACGTTAAAGCGAAGTCTTGTAATACAATGTGCAAATGTTGCTACATTGTCTTTTCCACCAACTAAACTTACAATGTTGTCAGTGATTTGTGAATAATCTTTTTTCATAATTTCCTCCTATAATAAACTTATATATATCTATAAACACTCGGCCGATAGTGTCTAAGATCTAAAATAAAAACCTCACGTCAGAAAAAAACTCATTTCTGACATGAGGTCTGCGCCCTATTTAACTTCGGTTACGCCCTCCTGAATCACTCGGTTAATATGAAGAATCAAATATAATTGTTCTTCATCTGTTAATTCAATATCCAACTTTTCATTTATGTAAGAACTAACTTTTTTAGCGCAGAGATATGTTTCTTGATAATTCTCTTTCAAGTTATCAAGCATCTCAAAATTGCTAGTTGCTAGTAAATGCTTTCTTCTTCCTCGTTTAAGCAAATACCTTACATGAGTCGCAAATCTCGCATAATTGAAACTATTACGCTTTATAGTAATTCCATATTCCTTTTCTATAATAGTTGTTATTCTTTTAATTAAATCTTGATCTTTTATTACCTGATCACTTTCTTTTCTTTCTCCAGCATTAATGAATTGAAGTGCAATATAACTTGCTTCTTCCTTTGGAAGATAAACTTTCATTTCTTTCTTTATTAAATCTAAAGCATAGTAACCTATTTCCATTTCCTTTTCAAATGTCGTCTGAATTTCGTAAAGGATTGGCAGTTTTACTCTGATATTTTTTTTCTGCCTTCGAATCGCAAAATCTATGTGATCAGCTAAAGTGAATACAATATTACATCCAATGGGAAAATCTAGTATCATTCTTGCTCTATCAACTATTCTGCTTGATAACAATATAACATCATTAGACAAGTCATTAATCATTGAAATATAAGATTCATCAACATCATAAAATGATTTCTCAATTTTCGTAATATCTTCTAATATTCTAGGAGTTTTACCAAATCCTATTCCTCTCCCATAAACAATTAACTCGTTACCTCCATTATCTTCAGCAATAGCATAATTGTTATTGATATTTTTAATAAGTTTCATCTCTTTCTCCTATTATTTAATGTATAAAAAAAACACGAAAAATAACCTACATATAGTTGCGGGCTACGCCTCGTGTGAGTAACGTTCTATCAACAATTAAAGTGTACAACACTTTGCAATCATTGTCAATATTTTTTAGGGTTAAAGTTTATGAAAGTTTGTGACCTGTATTGTAAAATGAAACTGGAATTAAGGAATTGATAACAAGGGGCATGCCCCTTGTTATCAATTCGCGCCTGTGACATGCCCCTCATGTTTATTTTCTATATGAAAATTGTCCATAGAAATCGTATTATATTGTTACCACACTTTATAAGGAGATTTCTATGAACACTATTAATATATCACAAAAAACAAAAAATAAACATCTCGATTTTTCTCATTATGAGTATATCATCAATTCCTTGATTATGTTTAACGCTTCTTATTCTGGTAAGCGCAACATCGGTAAAACTCAATTTATTAAAAATCTTGCTTTGGATGTTGGTACTTCGGTTTCTAATATCTATTCAATTATCAAAGATGCTACGGTCTCTATTAGAGATACTCATCTCAATAAGCATTTTGAACTATCTGCCTTGGCTGCTTTTCAAAAAAGATCCAAGAATCATAAGATTCCTAACAATTCTAAATTTGATAAAGCTACTGATTTTATTTCTCTTGTTGAAAACGAAATCAAATCCAACAAGCTTTCTTCTATTGATGAAACCATCAATTATTTGATTATTCATCAAAGGGATAAAATTAATGATATGGAAACTGTTTCCACTAAAACCTTTTATAACTATGTTCATCAGGGTAAAACCTCTATTAAACCTATCGATCTTCCTCGCATGGTCAGAAGAAAAACAAAGAAGAACTGGAAGACATATATTCCTAAAAGACAAAAAGGGGTTTCTATTACTGAAAGGCCTGAATCTGTCGATTCCAGAGAAGCGTTTGGTCATTGGGAGGGCGATTTGGTTACTGGTCCTAGAGATGGTCAAAATGGTGCTTATCTTACTTTGTTGGAAAGAAAAACTCGATTTTACTATATGATCCCTATTTCTTCCAAATCTTCTAAAAAAGTATATATGCAAATCAACAAGCTTCACAAGTTTTACGGTGATAGCTTTAAAGATATTTTCAAATCCATCACTTTTGATAACGGTAGTGAATTTTCTAGATGGAAGGATATGGAAGTAAAACCTAATACAAAAGAAAAGAGAACCAAGATTTATTTTGGCAGACCCTATCATTCTTGTGACAGGGCCTCAAATGAAAACTGTAATGGACTTATCAGATATTTTATACAGAAAGGTACTGACATCAACACAATAGATAAAAAGACAAGTATTGATATAAATAACAAAATCAATCAAAAGAAAAGGAAGATACTTGGATATCTTCCTGCTGAAAAATTATTTCTAGATGAATTAGCTAAACTTAATGTAACTGAAAATACGATTTTCTATAAAAATTAGTTCCTATTTTCTCTTATTTCCAGTTTCTGCTTGCAATTCGGGATTTTTTTCAAAAAAAGAATGGATCTTATGGATCCATTCTAAATTTTCTACTATTCTCCACCTAAATCTTTTACATCATTTTCAGTTATCTTATCACCGTTTTCAACACAATCAATAAGTTTAGTAATCTTTTTAACATATGATGCGTAAGGTTTCATAACATAGATTGATGTACCATGCATTGAATAAGTTTGATCTGTCATATACCCTTTTCCATCAAGTTGTACATTGAAAACATCCCATTCAGCATTATCATCTAGTTGCATATTAATTAATGATTTAATTTCGTCAGAAGACATGTTTGTTTCAAAGCATCCTTCGATTGCTGTTAAGATTCTTTGAAAATTAGTAATAATCTTTGGTGACATTGCCTTATTCAACATAGCTTTTAATAATTTTTGTTGGTTACGTCCTCGATCATAATCTCCACTTGGTAAATTATATCTTTCTCTTACAAAACATAGCCCTTTATCACCATCTAATTCATTTTCACCTTTTACAATATGATAGTTACCATGTCTTGTTGTAAATTCATAATCAGAATCAACAGTTACTCCGCCTAATGCGTCAATAATATTTGTAATACCACTAAAGTTTGTTCTTGCATAATAGTTAACATCTAAATCTAAAAAGTCTTCAATCGTAGAAATAGTCTCTTCAACACCATAGATACCAGTATGTGTCAATTTATCCATTTTACCATTTTTATGAAGTTCAATTTCACAATCACGTGGAATACTTGTCATTAAGATTTGTTTAGTTTTTGGATTAACAGTAACAATTAAGTTAACATCACTTCTTGATACTGTTGATACAGAACCATATGTATCGATTCCAGTTACATATACATTAAATGGCTTTTCAGTTACATCTGTTACTGCTGTTGTTACTGATTTTGCTTTTTTATCAAATTCATATGTTTTTACAATTCTTGTTTCTTCATCAAAGCCTTCATGATTTAACTCTAACATTGATTTATATTGTGTTCCAACAACAATTGCATCTACTTCTTTATTATAAAGAGCATCTGCTAATTGAGAATATGTATCATATGTCGTATACTTTTGTGTATCAATCGTTTCTTCCATTTGTGCTAAAGCTTTATTTAATGTAGCTTTTTCTTTTTCATATGATCTACCAAAATTAACACCTTTTAAACCATCAAGTGATGCTGTTCCATAATCACTATCTTTTAAAACAATGACATTGATAGCGTATTTTTGAGTTGTTGTTTGTACATTATTTAAGAAAGTATTTCCTCTTGCAGCAAAAGTACTTCCAATTACTAAAACAATTGAAACAATTAAACTCAACACTTTAGAAATAATAGTTCTTTTACTTGTTTTCCCTTCAACAATTTTTTTCTTTCCTGTTTGAATAATAATCCAAAACAATAAAACCAATGCTGCCAAAACAGCAGCTAAAATAGCAAAGTATTTAACAGGTAATAATTTTGTTAAATACACAAAATATAAAAGGACACCAGATGCGACAACTTGTAACGTCAAAATAAGTGCTCTGGATGTCATAAATCGCATAAATTTGTTTTGTTTCATAATCATCCTCCATATATTGGTTAATTCTCGTTTATCATAGCACAATCGACATTTTATAGCAAATCGCCACTATTTTCTAAATAACATCCAAATATATACTGATTATCTTCTATTTTTGACAATTTTTTCCCATTATATTTTCTACATATTTCTTCTATCAAATATTCATTCTTCTTAAAATGATGATCAACGACAATCCCATTTTCAATCAAGCATCTTATCTTAATAATTGTATAATATCTTTGACTTTCTATCGTATAATGAATTGCTTTATGTGTTGTTTTTTGACTAAGAACAATCGCATGATCCAATAAAAATTTTAAAATAGTGGCTAAGTCATAAGAAGAAACACCTTGATAAATTTGATCAGAATAAGTTCCATAAAAATCAATCTGATGTTCCTTCATGATTTCTGTATACCGATTAAAAACATAATTTAACACAATGTTGTTTGTGTGAATAACCTCTGTCGGTATTTCTAATGATATATCTTGAAGTTCAATTTCCTGATTTTCTTTTAAATCTTTAACAAGCTTTTTATAATCATGAATAATTTTGTTATATTTTTTACTTTTTTGATTAGCAATTTCCACAAGTGTTTCTTCATACTGTAATGCTTGTTCATGAATTTTTCGATTCATTAAACGTTGATAGTACTGCGTCATTTCTAAACATAATATATAAATCAATACAATCATCATTAATGAAACTACATACAAACAAATAATCGATGATAAACGCATTTGATTCATCAGATATTCATTAAAAGTATAAAGATCTAAAAAAATAATAGCTACAAGTGTTATCATAACAAAAAACCAAATATGTTTATTTAATTGAAACTCTTCCTTCAAATACTTTTTTAAATAAAAATATTCTATCAACCATATTCCCTTAGAAATAAAAGTAATCAAATATCCTAAATATCCATCATAAGCATAAACAATATAATATAGTGATTGTTGATTTAATAAAAACATACACAATCCATTAATAAGCAACATATTAACATTCACAAAAATAAGTTTAATTATCTTATTATAAATGTCACCATCATAAAAAAGATGAATATATATTAAGTTTATAATCAATAAGATAATGCTTCCATAACTTATAGCAAAATATTTATTCATCATTAAAGATAAAAAACTCATAAATACTATAAAGAATATTTTATTATACTTTACCTCTTCTCTATTTTTAAAGAATAAATCAAGATACATCACATAAATTAAATTTTCTATCAAAACATAAATAATATCTAGAAATAATTTCATCGTATTTTATATTCCTGATAAGCTTCTTTTACAGAATTTTTATATTTATAACTTAAAGATAGTTGTATTTCATTTTCTAAAACCACCATCATTTCTTTTAGATTAATGTATTGAACATATCTCATATTTACAAGGATTCCATAAGAAATTGTAATAAAATCATTTTTCTTTATCTTCTTAATAAAATCTTTAAAAGTAGAACGTATTTTATACTCCTCTCTTCCATGAATTACAATATAATTTTTATCTGTATGTATATATTGTATATCATCATAATATATCGCAACAATTCGATTACCACTTTCTACAATAATTCGATCGTGATCTGATTCTAATTTTTTAAGAGAAGTGCAAGTATCGTTAGAGTCACCTGTTTTAGATATAAATGATGATGTTAGAGGTAAGGGAAGTTATAAAAGAGCTATTGCAAGTATTGAATCCCTTTTAGAAAAAGAAATACCAGTTATAGTTGCGATGGTAGTTACAAAAACAAATAGACATACTCTC
>OIZF01001872.1_pt1 | contig 11297 bp, 7 predicted proteins | sample 1588471 | NCBI WGS metagenome assembly OIZF01 (sample SAMN03283279) | human gut metagenome | biome: human-associated habitat; material: feces | host: Homo sapiens | place: Peru | collected 2012
AGCCGAGCGGCATTTTTGACGTGGACGAGTTCTACGACATTCTGCGGGACGAGCCGCTGGACCGCTGGTATACGCTGGGCAGCGTCATTGCCATTGTGGACGCCAGGCTGGAAAACGAGCTTTCCCCGCAGGCCGACTACCTGCTGGCCTCCGAGGCCGCCAGTGCCGGGCTTGTCGTCATGAGCCGCACGCAGCTGGCCGCGCCCGGCGAGGCGGAGGCGGTCATCGACCACCTGAACCGCGCACTGGCCGGCTGCCATTGCGCCCGCCGCTTTGGCGCGGACGATGTGCTGTGCCGGGACTGGGCCGCGCTGACGAACGCTGACTTTGCCCGTGTGGATCACTGCGGCTGGCGGCAGACAAGCTACGTCAAGCTGCATTTTGACGAGCACGAGGCGTTTACCTCGCTGTATTTCCTCGAGGCCGGGCGCAGCGTCGCACAGGTCCGGCAGGCCGCGCAGACGCTCCTGCACGACGCGAAATACGGCCATGTGCTGCGCGTCAAGGGGTTTATCCCCGACGGCGGCGGCTGGGTCGAGCTGAACGCTGCCCGCGACGCCATGACCGTACAGCCCATTCCCAGCGGCCAGGAGGTGCTGATCGTGATCGGGGAAGGTTTGGATAAGGCCGCGATTGAAGCGGCTGTGAGGGGCTGCTAGGCGCGTCTGCGGGCGGATCGAGCGATGCGGGAAATTTGCCCGGGTGACACTCGTCACTGCCGCAAACGGCCACGGGGCGTAGGGGACGCCGCCCCCTTACAGCGTCTGGCGCAAACGATAAGGGCACACGCTGTATCCGCCCGCTCCGCGCCGGTTGTTAAACAGTTGTGAATGTTTATACACGCGAATAAATATACAAAATAAACAGCCCCGGGATTTTCTGCTTTGGAAAATCCCGGGGCTGTTGTTATTCAGGGCACATTTTCAAAAATTCCGCTTTTTCTTCTTATTCCTCATCAAAGGCCTTCGTCCAGTTGTATTCCCGGTGCAGCGTGTGGCCGGTGTCGCCCTGGGCCTTGCGGGCGGTGTATTCGCCGATGACGGCGGACGGCATCAGCAGGGCCTTTTCGACCTCAGACTGAAAGACGAGCTTCGGATTTTTGATCCTGGGGTTCTTCATCAGGTCCTTCCAGTAGGTGTCGTAGTCCATCATGACCGACATTGCCTCAAACAGCGGGGTCAGGCTCTCATACCGGGCAATGACCTTGTTCAAAGCGTCCAAAAACTGCATGTTGGCCTTGCCCTCCATCATGCCGTCGTCCTTGCCTTTGACGTTGCGACGGCAAAAATAGGCCGTCATCTGCAGAATATCGTCGAACGCCTCCATCTGGCCGGTGGTCAGCCGGGCCGAGAGCGTGTCACGGTCAATGTAGCGCAGCAGCGCCGCCGTGACCTCCTTCTTCGTCGCGGCATCCTCCGGCACCAGCTGGTTGACCGGCTCGGCGTCGGTCTCCACAAAGTCGGTGGTCTCGACGATGTCCGGCGTCTCGGGTGCGCCGTAGTCGTCCTCCACCTCCTCCGGCATAGCGCCGGTGACGTAGATACGATAATTTTCCAGGTCCTCCAAAATTGCGCGGGACAGGTAGGGCAGGGGAGCGCTCTTGGTGCGCGCCACCGGGATGACCTTCGCGGCGTAGCGGGTGGCGACACCCTCGAACCAGCGGCGCAGACCGCCGCAGTTGTCAATGACGTTGTTCATCGTCTGGAAGAACGTCGCGTTGCCGCCGTCGATCATCTTATCATTGCCGCGCGGTGTGCCCGCCATTTTTACCATAGCATCGATGATCGTGCGCACGGCGTCCATCTCGTCCGCCGTCAGCTCGCGGATCAGCTTGTCGGGCTCTGCCTTGATCTCCAGCTCCTGGCGCAGCAATTCCGGCGTAGCACCGTAGGAATAGGGGATCGTCGTCTCGGGCACCGAGACATACTCGAGCGTCAGCACGTTCGGGTCGTCGTCCAGCGTGCCGGTCTCGGCCAGGGTCAGCTTGCCTTTCTTGCTGCGGACCCGGTTGGACATGGATTTTGTGATCTCGTTCAGCTTGTCATCGGCGACCTGCTTGTCCACCGGCTCAATGGTGACGGCAATCGCAATGACGCGCTGACGATCTTTTTCGTAGACCTCATAGTCAAAATAGATGTCGGTGTGGCCGTTAATCTCACTCTTGGCCTTGTCCAGCACGGTGCGGCGCACGTGGGCCCAGTTGGCCGCATTGCAGTCCACCTGCTTTTTCAGCGTCTCAATGTTCCAGACCAGCGGTTCGCCCTTCTCTTTTTTGGTGATGTACAGGTTCTGGTAGCTCTTGCACAGCTCATAAATTTTCAGACTATACTGGCTCTTCATCGGGAGCGTATAGGTGATATTCATCGTTGTGTAGAACTCTTTTAGCTGGATCAGGTGCGGCTTGAGCGACTGGTCGAGCGTCAGCACGATCTTACCGGTGCCCTCGTCGATGGTCGCGCTGGAAAGCCAGCGGAACATCGTGATTTTCTGGGTGCCCGCCAGGCGGATCCACTGGACCTTGGCGTTGGCGATGTCCTCGATGTTTTTCTTGACCTGCTTGTACATCGAGCCGTTGTGCGGGTCAACGCCGCAGAGCTTCAAAAACTCGTAGATCGACATCTCGTACCGGGGCAGCTCGGTGTCCGACGGCTTGATCATCGCGAAAATGTGCAGCATCAGCTTTTGCTGGCTCAGCGAAAGGCTGTACATTGCGTTCTGGATCAGGTCGTTGGATTTGCGGACAATCGTCTGGTTGCCGCGCCCGCTATAGGTAGCAACAGGGGCCGAGGGCGACGCCTTGGCAGACTTCGCCCCCTGCTTTTTGTTGTGGTTGGTTTTTTGGGTAGTTTTCAACGTACTTTGGGGTGCCATTTGCAAAACCTCATCTTTACAACACGTTAAACGTATCATAGCAGATTGTGCGCGCTGTGTCAATTATTGTAACATTCGGCACATTTCCTCCGCGCCGCACAAAATCCTGTGTTCTTTTGTTTTGGAATTTTTAGCCCTATTTATATATATTTAGAAAAGTAGTATAGCTATGTCGAATATTCCAACACAAATGTGCGCTGTGTTACAACGGTGCTGTGCGCGGCATTCCAACAAGAATGTGTAAAACGCAACAATGTGCGGAGCGTAACAACGGTAAAAAAGTTTTTTTGCAGGGAAACGACGGCAAAGAAAATTTTGTGGGATTTTTAAAAAGTGTCGAGTATAACAACCCCGGGCGCGAAAAAAGGAAAAGTGAGAAATGTGCGCAGCATTCCAACAGGGCGGATGGAAAAATCCTGCCGCGGGGAATTGTGCGCTGAATAACAACCCGCGCAGAAAAATCCTTGAATTGTGCCGTCGATAACAACCCCGGCCCCTGCTGTGCAAACTGTGTGCAGGCTAACAACCCACAGCAGGAGGCACCGCAAAAAACAGGATTTTTGCGAATTGTGCGCCGGATAACAACCGTTCCGCCCCGGAAAAAACGAATTGTGCCGTGAATAACAATACCGGCTGTACGATGTACGGTGGATTTTTCAGAAATGTGCCGTCGATAACAACAGCCGCCAAAATTCTACAGTTTGGAAACTGTGCGCTCGATAACAACTCCGCTGCCGGAAATGTGCGCTGGATAACAACCCGGTTTAGACACTTTTGGAAAGCCTCCCAAAATCCGAATTGTGCTGCCGATAACAATAATCAATTTTCCACACCGCGCAAATTGTGCTGTGGATAACAACCTGCCGCCCGCAGAAAAGAAGTCGGAATTGTGCGCCCGATAACAACCGGAATTTTTTGCCCCGCGCTGCACACCGCACAGAAATTGTGCTGCCGATAACAACCCCGCCCGCCGCAAACTGTGCGGGGAATTCCAACGCCGCCTCCCCGGAATTGTGTGCAGGATAACAACCTGTATAAAAGAGGCTGCCCGGAAAACTGTGCCGCCGATAACAATACAGCCTGTAGAAAACTGTGCCGTGGATTCCAACCCCTGCCGCCCCGCTCCGGCAGAAAATGTGCGCCGTATAACAACCCCGCCCACCGCCGAAAAAAACGCCGCCGGTGTTGGAACAAACGGCACAGTTTGAAGAAAAATTTTTATTTTTCTTTTTAAAGTGGGTGTGCTACAATAGGAGCGTAAAAATACTTTGCTGCATAGAGCCCGTAGGGGCGGATTCCAGATCCGCCCGCGGAGCCTAGCTGCGCCGCGGACGGCCACGGGCTGCCAGGGACGCCGCCCCCCTGCGCCGCTTTTGCATATCCATACATATAATAAAGAAGGACCCCTTTATGAAGATCATCGACGCCCACATACATTTAGTCCAGTGCATCGCCGGGACGGAATCCAACGGCGAGATGCGCGCCTGCGGCGGCGGGCGGGGCATCTGCGCCGACGGCACCGTGTATGAGCTGATCCCCGCGGACTGGCACACCGATACCGTCACGCCCGAGCGCGCCCTGCAGGTCATGGATGCCCACGAGGTCGAGCGCGCCGTGCTGCTGCAGGGCGGCTTCCTCGGCTTCCAGAACCTCTACAGCTACGAGGCCCAGCAGAAATACCCCGCGCGGTTCCTGGCGGCGGGGGCCTATGACCCCTACAGCGGCAAGCGCGACGCCATCGTCCGCCACCTGTTTGAGGAGCTGCAGCTCCGCGTTGTGAAGTTCGAGGTCAGCACCGGCTCCGGCCTGATGGCGAACCACCCGGTCTTTGCGCTGGACGGCGACATGCTGGAAAGGGAGCTCGCCTTCGCCGACGAACACGGCCTTGTCTTTGTCATCGACATCGGCAAGATGGGCAACCCCAGCAGCCAGATCGAGGCGCTGCGCCGGGCCATCCTGCGCCACCCGTCCATGAAGTTCGTCGCCTGCCATCTGCTGGCCCCGAAGCAGAGCGAGCTGACCGCCATGGTGCAGGGCCTTGAGCGGCTGCGCTTGCCCAACGTCTGGTTCGACCTGGCGTCGCTGCAGCACAACGTCCGCCCCGACGCGCCGCCCTACCCGGTCACGCGGCAGTTTATCCGGGCGGCCATCGGCGTTGTCGGCGCGGAGCGGCTGCTCTTTGGCACCGACCTGCCGTCCAACCTCTGCCATCACCGCTACGCCGATATGGTCAATACCGTCGCGGCGGACGAGGCGCTGAGCGCCGAACAGAGGCAGTGCATCCTGTACGAGAACGCGCGGCAGGTGTTCTGGGACGGAAAATGAAAATAGTACGCAAAAAATCACGATATAGTGCATTGTGAACCGCACAGCTTTGTGGTACGATGCAGGGAGAGAGGAAAAAATGACCATGTTCAGAGAAATGCGCCGCTACAAGCAGGGAATGACCCGGGAGGAATGTCTGGCCGTGCTCAAAAGCCAGCCGCGGGGTGTGCTCTCGCTGCTGGGAGAGGGCGGCTACCCCTACGGTGTGCCCCTCGACTACTGGTATAACGAGGCGGACGGAAGGCTCTACTTCCACAGTGCGCGGGAGGGCCACAAGCTGGACGCCATCCGCGCGTGTGACAAGGCGTCCTTCTGCGTCTGCGACGAGGGCCACCGCGAGGGCACGGACTGGCCGCTGCACTTCCGCAGTGCGATTGTGTTCGGGCGCATTGCCCCGGTGACGGACCACGCCGTGACGCGGGAGGTCTGCCGCCGTCTGGCCGAGAAATTCACCGACGATGCCGCTTACATCGACGCCGAGATCGCCTCCGCGGCGGACCGGGTGCTCTGCCTGGCGCTGACGCCCGAGCACATGACCGGCAAGCGCGTCAAGGAATCGTGAGGGCCTGCCGATGAACAAAAAAGCTGTGCGCACCGCCGCGGCGGTGCGGGAACTTGCTATCCTGACCGGAGCCGTGGCCATCATTGCGGCGGCGGTCTACTTCTTCCTTGTGCCCAGCCATGCCTCGGTCAGCAGCATCTCGGGCCTGGGCATCGTGCTGGCAAACTTTGTGCCGCTGCCGCTGTCAGCCATCACGATGATTTTGAATGTCGTGCTGCTCGTCATCGGGTTTCTGACCTGCGGGCGGGAGTTCGGTGCCAAGACGGTCTACACCAGCATCCTTCTTCCGGCGTTTATCGGCCTGTTTGAGAGGCTCTTTCCCAATCTCGGCTCCCTGACCGACAGCCAGGAGCTGGACGTGCTGTGCTACATCCTCGTCGTCAGCGTGGGGCTGAGCATCCTGTTCAACCGCAACGCCTCGTCGGGCGGGCTGGACATCGTCGCCAAGATCATGAACAAATACCTGCACATGGACCTGGGCAAGGCCATGTCGCTGTCCGGCATGTGTGTGGCGCTCTCCGCCGCGCTGGTCTACGACAAAAAGACCGTGGTTTTAAGCGTGCTGGGCACCTATTTTAACGGGCTTGTGCTCGACCACTTTATCTTTGACAACAACATCAAGCGCCGCGTCTGCATCATCACCAAAAAGGAAGAAGAACTGCGTCGGTTCATCATTGAGGACCTGCACAGCGGCGCGACGGTGTATGAATCCTACGGCGCGTACAATATGCAGAAGCGCCGCGAGATCATCACGATTGTGGACAAGGCCGAATACCAGAAGCTGATGAGCTACATGAACCGCGAGGACCCGCAGGCCTTCATTACGGTGTACACCGTGTCGGACATGCGGTATCAGCCCAAGGAATAAAAGTGCCGCCGGCTGTTAAGCTGAACCACCTGCACCGGATAACAGAAAATGATTGACGCAGCAGCGATAAATTTTGAAAAACTGAAAATTTTGGAGAAAAAATTGAAGTTTTTTCAAAAAAGGCGTTGACAAATCCCATCGGGCACGCTATAATATATGAGCGTTGAGGGCAGACGCCCAAGACACAGACCCGATGGGGATTCGCATAATGGTAGTGCAGCGGACTCTGACTCCGCCCGTGGGAGTTCGATCCTCTCATCCCCAACCACACCGCAGCAGCCCAGCTGCTGCGGTTTTTCTTTACGGGGTGTAGCGCAGTTGGTAGCGCGCTTGGTTCGGGACCAAGAGGCCGTGGGTTCAAATCCCGTCACTCCGACCAAAAGGACCTCCGGTTTAGTCCGGAGGCCCTTTTTGTTTTTTGTGTATTTTTATAGAGCAAAGCCCCCGTCCGGCAGCGGACGGGGGCTTTGCTGTTGGCTGCGGCGGTAAAAGACGTTACGTCTCGACGCCCCAGGCCTCGATCTGGGTCAGGGCGGGGAAGGGGGACGGGTCCTCGGCCTTGATGAGCTCAAACAGCTTCAGGCTCTTGACCGTGCGCGGAGCGATGGCAAAGCACTGCGGGGCGGCGGACTTCTGCAGCTCCAGCACCTCACGGCTGCCGTCGTCAAATTCCACGGTGGCTCGGGTCCACCAGGCGTCATGCGGGAAGTCGGCGCGCAGGGTCAGGCGCAGCTCGTCGATGGTGACCGGGCGGCCAAAGTCCAGCGTGAGTGCGGCGTTGGGGTCGCGGTTGATGCCCCAGCTCTGGTAGGGCCAGATGCCGTGGGCGTCGTTCTCGTAAATGCCGTCGATGGCGTTGCGGGCCGCAAAGACAGCCTCGCCGCGGGTCTCGACGTTGGCATGGGCATGGGGGAAAAAGCCGGTGTCGCCGTGCTCGTCATAGGGGTTGTAGGCCAGGTTGCGGCGCGCGGCGATCTCCTCCGGGGTGGCAAAGCGGGCGCGGATGATGTGGCAGGCACCGGCAAAGCTCTTGGGGCTGTAGGTGATGGCCTGCTCACCGAACGGGATGTGGAAGTTGATCTCGCGCTTGACGACGTAGACGAGGGCCGGGGCCATCGTGTCCTCAAACTGGATGACCACATACTGGCCGGGTGTGCCGATCTCCAGAGAGACACGGTCACCGGGCTTGTAGGCGTTCATGTAAACAAGGCTGACCTGCTCGGCGGCGGGGGCCGTCAGCAGTGTCATGCCGTCGGTATCGAGGAGCTTGAGCTTGATGAGTTCCATTTTATATTTTCTCCTTTCGGCATCGCTGCACCCAGGCGAGCACAGCGACGGCGGTTTCTTCTTGCGTCAGATCGTCGGTATTTAGAAAATCTATGCGGGGCTGCGCGGCAAACCAGCGCTCCTTCGCGGGAAGCAGATGATGGACCGTGTGCTCAAAAAAGCCGCGGTCACGGGTTTTGTCCTGCTCCTTGCGGCGGTACAGGACAGGGGTGGAGGCTTGCAAAAACAGTGTGCGGTCTATGCGGCATTGCCGCAGGGCGGCCAGCTCCGGGGCGAGGGCCTGCGCCACAGGCCAGTTCTGCCCGATGCTGCGGGGATAGTGCAGGGTGTAAAATTCGATCTCCTGCGGCCCTAAGTCCAGCAGCGCACAGGGGCAGGCGGCGGCGCGGGCGTAATGGTCAATTTCCTGCCGGATGAAGGCCCGCTGAATTTCACAGTAATCTTCAAAAACGTGCTTGTCCAGACCGCGCCCCTGCAGTGCTGCCAGGGCAGGGGCGTTATCCTCAAAAAACACGGTCACGTCGGGGGCGTGGGCGGCCACATAGCGGGCCGCGGTGGTTTTTCCCACCGCCATGCCGCCCTGCAGGGCTAGAACCATCAGTGCACCTCCACGGTCAGGGCAGCGGTAAAGTAAATCCGTGTGCGGTAGAGCGTGTCGGGCCAGGCCTGGCGCAGGCGGGGGTCGGTGATGGGCACGGCCTCGGTCACGATTTTGTCCGCACCGGTCACAGCGGCTGCGGCCAGCGCGCCGAAAGCGACGGTATCGCCGTTCACAGCAGGCTTCTCGACGCTCATCAGCGTCAGGGCCACGGTGCCCGGGTAGTCGGTCTCATCGCGCAAGGTCAGGCCGGTATCGGTCAGGTGTACGCTGCGGCGGTAACGGCCCAGCCCCGGCACACTGCCGTAGGCGGGGGCAAGGTCCATCGCAAGGCCGTCCAGCGCGTCGGTCACAGTGACGTCTGCGGCGGCAAACGCGGCGCCGGGCTGCTGGTCGTATTTGGCACCGTCCGGGTCGAACTGGGGCAGGTTATGCCAGCCGGACTGCATCGTCCAGATCTCATACCGCTGGGGGCTGAACGTTTTTTTGCTGTAGGTCTCCACGCCGACGTCGATCAGCAGCGGCCTGCCGTCCCGGTAGAGCGTCACGCTGCCCACGTCGTTGTGGTTGTGGCTGTCGGCGTTGCTGCCGGCCTTGCCGCCCAGCGCATAGGCACCGCGGCGGCTGACGAGGATGCCGACGCTGGGATACCAGACATCGTGCGGCACGGCGGGGGCGGCGGTTTCGGCAAAGCCGGTGACCTCGCGCTCGGCCATTGCGGCCTGGATGTGGTAGAACAGGTTGATGCCCTCGCTGTCGTCGGGGTGGTGCAGGCGGTCCGGGTCGGGGTCTGTGGCCAGCACGTCGGCCCAGTCGCGGGCGGCCAGCGTCATCAGCGGCAGGCTGCCCACCCGCTTGCCAAACAGGTACTCCCGCACGCCGCGGGTCCCGGCCAGCGGGCTGCAGTCGGCAAAGTTCAGGTAGTACGGCCCGGCAATGTGCATGTTGACGATGTACTCGGCCATGTTCCGGATCTTCGGCTCGGCCCAGACGTCGTCAAAGACGCCGGGGGCCATTTTGCACAGCAGGTCCAGCGCGTTGAACATCGTCAGCGCGGCGTGGCGGTAATACTGCGCGCCCTCGCTGCAGCAGCCGTCGTCGCCGTAGTCCTTCAAAAAGCAGTCGATGCTGTAGGCGGCCTGCTGCACATAGGCGGGCAGATCCTCGGCAGGGGCGCACTGGGCGGCGGCCAGCAGCACGTTCTGGGTGCACCAGGGCGTCCAGTTGCACATCGGCTCGTCGCCATTGCCCATCCACCAGAAGTGCGCGGTGCGGTAGGGCGTCAGCACGCGGCGCTCGACCTCGCTTTTGAGCCGTGCGGCCAGCCCGGGGGCGTAGGCGTCGAGCGCCTCGCCCAGCAGGCCGCAGACGGTGGCGATCAGTGCGCCGGTCTCGGCGGCGAACAGGTCCACGATGGGCCGGGTCACGTCGGGCAGCGGCAGCTGCGGCGTGTCGCGGATATAGCTGTTGTGGGCGGGCAGCTGCCAGGCGCTCTCCTCACAGATGCGCCAGGCCAGGTCGGCCAGCGCGGGCAGATAGGTGCCGCGGTTCGTTACGGCCTCGGCCATGGCCAGCGCGCAGAGCGTGCGGCGGCGGGCAAAGTAGGCGTGCTCCCACCTGGCGCGGTCCCCGCTGCGGGTGAATTGCAGCCACAGCGAGAGCGGCAGCTCCGGCGCGGTTTGGGCGTCCGCCAGCGCGGCCTGCCCGGCAGCGGCCCAGCGGGCGGCACCGGGCAGGCTCTCCCACGCGGCGCGGTCCGCCAGCGGCGGGAACAGGACCGGCTGTGCGGTCTTAAACGGTTGCTTCATCTTTTGCGTCAACATACGATACCTTCATTCTCTGCATGTACTCCCGGGGGCTGACGCCCTCGAGCTTTTTGAACACCTTACTGAAATAGAAAGCGCTGTCAAAGCCGACCTTGTCGCTGATCTCATAGACCTTCAGATCGGTGGCGGCCATCAGCTCCTTGGCGGCAGTGATGCGGGTGGCGGTGACAAACTCCACAAAACCGCTCTCGCTGTTTTGTGCAAAAAGCTGGCTTAAATAGTTCGGGCTGAAATTAAAGACGGCGGCCACATCGTTCAGGGTCAGCCGCTCGGACAGATGCTCGCGGATGTACTGCTGCACCTGGCCGACGACCTGCGCGCGGTGGTCCAGCTGGGTGTTGGGGCGTTCGTGGTAGAAGGCCACCGGCTCGCCCTCATGCAGCAGCGGCAGCGCGGCAAAGGCGTCGTGCTGGCTCTCGCTGATCTTTAAAATGTCGTTCACCGGGCGGCCCACCGCCCAGTAAATGGCAGTGCTGAAATAGTTGTACAAAATCTGCCCGGCGGTTTTCAGGATCGGAGCCAGTACAGCCTCGGGGTCCTCGTCCGCTTCCAGCGGCAGCAGCACCGAGAAATGCCGCAGATCCATGGCGGTCACGCGGCAGGGGCGGTACTTGGGCAGCGTTTCGGCGGCCATGCGGGTCACGCCGGTGCTCAACGTCACAAGCTGGCTTGTGGGCAGGTCGGGCGTTTGCAGACTGCCCACCGCCACAATATGCCGCGGCGCTTTGAAGGTGACGCCCAGCTCGGCACACTGCCGATCAAACACGGCGCGATCCGTGAACAGCCCGCCGTACAGCTGCAGAAACAGCCGGTCCCGGAAGGTGTCGAGGCTGACCGGGGCAGGGGATGGCATCCGCAGCTTTTTTTCTTTTTCGGCAGTGGCGCGGGCGTGCTCCAGCGCTGCGGTCAGGCTGTCGGCGGTGCAGTCAAAGCCGATATAAAAAGTAGCCTTGCCGTTGT
>OIZF01001873.1_pt1 | contig 11289 bp, 5 predicted proteins | sample 1588471 | NCBI WGS metagenome assembly OIZF01 (sample SAMN03283279) | human gut metagenome | biome: human-associated habitat; material: feces | host: Homo sapiens | place: Peru | collected 2012
TATTGAATTCTATATCTAATAAACTTTGTTTTTCTTTTTTATATTTCTTTGTTTTCGGTTTCATATCCTTGGTAACCCATACGTTGGCTCCCACTACGCAGCCTTCTCCGATGGTGATGCGACCGAGGATGGTGGCATTGGCGTAGACGATGACATCATTTTCGAGGATAGGGTGGCGAGGGATTCCCTTGGTAGGATTGCCGTCCTTATCGAGTGGGAAACTCTTGGCTCCGAGGGTTACACCCTGGTAGAGTTTCACATTGTCGCCGATGATGCAGGTAGCTCCAATCACCACACCCGTACCGTGGTCGATGGTGAAGTGCTTGCCGATGGTAGCCTCCGGGTTAATATCAATACCGGTTTCCGAATGAGCCAGTTCGGTCATCATTCTCGGAATGAGCGGCACTCCCAGTTCGTGCAGCACGTGAGCGATGCGGTAGTTGGTAATCGCTTTGATGACCGGGTAGCAGGAGATGATTTCTCCGTGGCTCATGGCAGCCGGGTCGCCCTCGTAGGCAGCCTCTACATCGGTAGCCAGAATCTTGCACAGTCTCGGGAATTCCATGATTGCCTTGGCTGCAATCACGCCTGCCTTGGCACGCTGGTGCTGCAGTTCTGCCTGAGTTTCCGTTTCGCAGTCGTTGGCGAAGCAGAGACCGGCGAGAATCTGCTCTGACAGCATCTCATAGAGTTTCTCTACTCTTACTCCAATATGATATTTGATGGTTGAGATATTTACCGAAGAATTGCCGAAATATCCCGGAAAGAGGATAGAACGGGACAAACTGATGATTTCTTCGAGCGCCTTGCCCGAAGGAAGTGGATTCCCGTCTCGATGCTGATGGAAGAGACCCTTCAAAGATTCGGCGCTCGAAAGCTCCTCGATGGTCTCTGTCAGCTGATGAGTTAATGTATCTTTACTCATTTTCTTAATGTCTCAATAAAATTTGAGTGCAAAGATACGATTATTTTCTTGAATGACAAAGAAATAGCCACGGTTTTTTGTGTTTTTTTTAGTGATTCTTTGAGGGATGAAAGACGGAGAGACCCATGTACGGCGTTTTACCGTACATGGGTCTGGCGTGTCTTATTTCGCGATACTGTCCAGGAAGAGGAGCAGTCGGTTGGTGACATTTACCTCTGAAACTCCGGAATCGAAGTCGAGCGATACGAGGTTGAGCATTGGGAACCGGTCGTGAAGACGTTTCTCGATGCCCTTGGAAATCACGTGGTTAGCGATGCAGCCGAAAGGTTGGAGCGAGATGATGTTGTTCACGCCATCACGGATGTAACCTACGATGTCGGCAGGCAGAAGCCAGCCTTCGCCAAACTGGGCTGCGAGCGAAACCAGTCCCTGTACGTCCTTCGCATCATCATAGATATTGGTGAACGGACGGAAGTAGCGGAACTTGCCGGCAGCCTTGTTTACCTGGCGCAATCTTCTGCCTATCAGCGCCTGATAAGTGCCCTTGATGATGAAATCGGGCACTTTGGTGCAACTCAGCCGCATGTGTTTCTGTATCTCTACATTCACAAATTCCTGCAGGAAGAAAGGGGCAAGCAGAGGCGGAACCACCTCAATGCCGCGCGAAATGATGTTCTGCTCCAGGAACTGGTGGGCGAAAGGATTGAACTTCAGGAAGATTTCGCCTACGATTCCTACCTTCGGCAGTTCTCTGTCGAGGGTCATCTGATTGAATTCTTCGGCTGCCTGTTCCAGGAGTCGGATGAGTCCTTTGGCTGAATTCTGGGCGATAGGTCCGTCTATCAGCTGCATGTATTTATCGCGCAACTCTCTGGCAATGCCCGGTTTTCGCTCTCTTACGATGCAGGCGTTGTACATCTCGTTGATTGCATCGCCATAGAAAATGGCGGTAACGATAATCTGACTGTATTTCAGCCAAGGCACATTGAAGCCGTCCTGCTCGTTATAGTCTTGCTTGTCGTCTGTTGAGCCTGATGCTTCGCCTGTTGAGGCTGTTACACCGAGCGTGAGCAGCGGAATGTCCTGGAATCCATTGGAAATCATCGCACGCTTGATGAGACCGGCGTAGTTGGTTGCGCGACACTGGCCGCCCGTCTGACTCATCACTACTGCCGTATTGTTCAGGTCGTATCTGCCTGATTTCAAGGCTTTGATGATGTCGCCGACGATGAGTGTTGCCGGATAACAGACTTCATTGTTGGCAAACTTCAAGCCGAGTTCCGCGCTTACCTCATCGCTCATCGGAAGTACCTCAACATCATAGCCTATCAGTTTCAGGATAGGCGGAATGATAGGGGTGAGGTATTCGGTCATGAAAGGAGCGAGAATCTTGCGATGAATATCCTGCTTGGTGAATACCTTGGTCTGCTGTAAATGTTGAATGTTGAGTGTTGAATGTTGAATTTCTTCAGCTGTTGAATTTTTCACTCTTCGTTCTTCACTCTTCACTTCCTTTACTCCCTTCAGGCTTTCTATGAGCGAGCGGACACGGAGCTTCAGGGAGCCGATATTGCTTACATCATCTATCTTCAACAGCGTGAACGGTTTGTTGTGGCGCTTCATGATGTCGCGAATCTCGTCCTGGATAAAACTGTCAGGACCGCAGCCGAAGCTGGTCATCTGGACGAAATGAACCTCATCGCCCTGTTCGGCTGCCCATTGCGCTGCCTTCAGAATGCGGTTCATATACGCCCATTGCTTTACGAGATAAGTCTCTGGCTGACAGTTGTATGCTTCGTTGTTGTCTTGGCTGGCTAATGCTGCCTCATTTCTTTCTGCCGCCAGGTTCTCCAGATTGAAGTCTTTGAAATCTGCAAAGAGATTACCCCGGGCGATGTCTTCGCTGATGACGTTGACTCCCAGATTGGCTATCATCTCGCTCAGCTTGTGCTGAATCAGCGGGTCAGTATGATAAGGACGGCCCGCCAGCAGAATCGTAAGTCCCTTGTTTGGCTTCTGAATCTTGTCTTCGTTCGTTTTCTGAGCCTCTGTTTCTTCATTTTTCAGAATCTCCCAGCCCTGTTTCTTGATTTCAGCAGCATATACTGCCTGAGCATAGAGGGCCTCTCTCAGCGCTTTACGGGCAGTCTTCTTGCTTACTCCCAGTTGCTTGAGATAATAGGTAATCTGTTTTTCCAGCGCCTTAGGCTGGGCAAAGTTGATGACGGGCGTATCGATCGGTTTCTTCAGATTGATGACCGACTTGATGACATCGCTGTAGCCCGAAACGACCGGACAGTTGAAGCTGTTCAGCGTATTCTTCGGGTCGTCATTGTGTTCATAAACCACGTATGGCATGAGGATGCGGTCAACCTTCGGGTTCTCGTTGAGTTCCTTCAGATGACTGTGAGCCAGTTTAGCCGGGAAGCAGATATTGTCGCTCATCACCGTATTCAAGGCTCCTTCATACTGGCTGAAAGTGGAATCGGAAGAGAGAATCACGCCCAATCCTGCTGCCCGAAGCAGCGCATTCCAGAACGGATATTCCTCGTACATGTTGAGGATGCGAGGAATGCCTACCCATGTACCGTGAAACGCGGTAGTAGGTTGGTTAACTGTCTCTCTATCAAACAGTAAACTATATTTGTATTCGTAAATATTTTTGCCTTTTATCCCGTTTGCTCCCTTGTTGTTGAACACACGCTCACACTTGTTTCCGGAGTAGAATCGGTTGCCGCCGGCAAAGGTGTAGCGGGAAACATAACAATGGTTTTCGCAGCCTTTGCATTGCAGCTGTTTGGTTTCATAATGAGCCAGATTCTGGAGATCATCGATGGATCTTGATGAGGCAGGGTGCTCGTCTTCTGCAGAAGTGCGATGCTTGTAATCTGCCGCCGCATGAAGGGCACAGCCGTAGGCGCCCATCAGTTCCGGCATGTTGCTTCGTGCCACTTCGGTATGGGTGAGTAACTCAAATGCTCTTACCACCGCATCGTTTCTCATCGTACCACCCTGCACAACGATTTTGCCTCCAAGGTTCTCATTACCATGGAGTTTCAATACCTTATAAAGACAGTTCTTGATGACCGAATAAGAGATTCCGGCAGAAATATCAGCTACAGATGCGCCCTCTCTGAGCACCTGCTTCACCTTCGAGTTCATGAAGACGGTGCAGCGGGTTCCCAGGTCGCAGGGAGCCTTCGACTGGCTGGCGAGTTGGGCAAAATCGCCTACAGAATAACCCATATTGTTGGCAAAGGTCTGGATGAATGTTCCGCAGCCCGAACTGCACGCCTCGTTGAGTTCCATGCGCACCACAGCCCCTTTCTCCACGAAGATAGCCTTCATGTCCTGTCCGCCGATGTCCAGGATAAAACTCACGTCGGGCATGAGTGAGGCAGCCGCTCTTTCGTGCGCCATTGTTTCGATAATGCCGCTGTCGAGGCCGAAAGCCGCCTTGATGAGTTCTTCGCCGTAACCTGTAGAGCAGGAGCCTACGATTTCCAGTTCAGCGCCTCGCAATGCAGCTTCCTGCTTCAGGGCGTTCAGTCCATCCGCTACTGCCTTGATCGGATTTCCCAGATTCAGGCGGTAATTGGTAAAGACAATATCTCCCGTAGGCGTCTCCGCATTCACCCTTACCGCAACAATCTTCGTCGTAGTAGAACCCGAGTCAATACCAATCACAACCTGCTGTTTTCCTTTATTCAGCGGTTGGGTTTCGGTAGCGAATTTCGCCTTTGATTTGAGCCATTCCTGGTGCTCTTTCTCATTCTTGAACAGGGGCAGCAGACTGCTGGTCCATTCCGTTTGTATTTCTTTTTTCATCCGACTTCTGAGAACAGATACTGAGGCTGCAGAATCTGCCGATTTAGCCCGGTAAGCACAGCCCAGAGCCGGAATGAGATTGCTGTTTTCTGATACGATGAAATCGTTTGGAGAGAGATGGAGATAATCGCAGAAAGCCTTGCGGAGAGCCGGAAGAAAGGTCAGCGGACCACCGCAGAGCAGGATAGGAGCCTCGAAACTGATGCCGTGAGAAAGCGTTACCACCGTCTGTACGGCGATGGAATGGAAGATGCTGGCTGCAATATCTGCTTCGGGCAGATTGCGCGCCATCAGGTTCTGAATGTCGGTCTTGGCAAATACGCCACAGCGGGCAGCCATCGGATAAACGTGCTCTGCCTTCATCGCCAACTCGCTCATCTTCTGGTTTTCTACGCCCATCAGCACACTCATCTGGTCGATGAAAGCGCCCGTTCCGCCGGCACAGTTGCCGTTCATGCGCAGTTCCATATTTCCGTTTTCCTTGAAGAAGATAACCTTCGCGTCCTCGCCACCAATATCGATGAGCGCCTTCGCCTCAGGATGAGCCGTACGGGCATAGACCGATGCAGCCACCACCTCCTGTACAAACTCCGCCTGGAGCTGTTCGGCAGTAGCCATTCCTACGCTTCCCGTTACGCAGATTCTTGCCTCTGCATCGCCCGTGAGGGCTGAAATCTCATCGAAATATTGCGACACAAGTTCGTTGACACGAGCGTTGTGGCGTTCGTATTTTGAGTAAATTACCCGGTTATCGCTGTCGATAACGGCTATTTTGGCTGTCGTAGAGCCAACGTCCAATCCTATGTAATAAGTCTTCTCCATTTCTCTTATCTCAAGTATTTTCTCTTATCTTCTAGTGGCTTTTCCCAAGTTCCATCTGCTCTCTTCTCATATCCCTGAAAGCGCTCCAGGCTATCGGAACCGCTACGGCAAACGAGCAGCAATCTGCCCACATCTGACACATCTCCACGCCTAGCAGTCCGAAGAAATAGGGGAGGATGAAGATGAGCGGAATGAAGAACAGTCCGCTGCGTGCTGCCGCTACAATATTGGCTCTCACCGGTTTACGGATGGTCTGCATCAGCATGTTGGTGAGCACGATGCTGGCTACGAGCGGAAAACTGAGCACCTGCCATCGCAAAGCCACCGAACCAACGGCTACAACCGCCGCATCATCGCGGAAGATGCTGATGATGGAAGTTGAGAAGATGAAGCCGAGAAGGGCACAGACGCTGAGGAAAACCGTGCCGCATTTGATGCAGAAAAAGAAGGCTTCCTTTACGCGGTCGTAGAGTTTGGCGCCGTAGCAGAATCCGCAGAGCGGCTGGAATCCCTGTCCCAGACCGATGACCATCGCATAGGTGAAGAAGGAGATGCGGGTTACGATGCTCATGCCCGCAATGGCTGCATCGCCAAACGCACCTGCTGCCACATTGAGCATCAGCGTAGCGATACTTCCCAGTCCCTGTCTTGACAGCGAAGGGGTTCCGCCAAAGATAATCTCCTTGGCAAAGGCGCGGGTAGGGGTGAAATTGCGCAGATGGATGCGGATGTTCTCGCCTTTATGCGTCATCCAGAAGAGCATGGCGCAGCCGAAACACTGGCTGATGAGGGTGGCTACGGCGGCTCCGGTAATGCCCAGCTGGAAGTAGAGAATGAGCAGAGGAGCCAGAACGAGATTGAGCAGCACACCCGACATGATGCCCTTCATCGCATACATCGTATTGCCCTGAAATCGCATCAGATTATTCAGCGTGAGCGAGGTGGTCATAAAGGGAGCACCCAGCAGAATTATGCCCAGATAACGCTCTGTATAAGGAAGAATGGTGGGCGTAGAACCCATCAGAATACAGAGCGGTGTGAGGAAAAGATGACCCAGGATGGCGATGAGGAGTCCGGTAAGAAAACTCAGCACAAAGCCCGTTGTTGCCATCTTCTGTGCCTCTTCCGTATGCTTGGCGCCCAACTGTCGCGAAACATAATTGCCTGCTCCGTGACCGAAGAAGAAACCAATTGCCTGGATAACAGCCATTGCTGCAAAGGAAACGCCTACCGCTGCCACACTCTGCGTGTTGATGCTGCCCACGAAATAGGTGTCGGCGAGATTGTACATGCTCGTTGACAGCATACTAATAATCGTTGGTATGGCCATCGTAAAAATCACATGATGCACAGGGGCATGAGTGAGGAACGTATAGTTGTCTCTTTTCTCTTTCTTCATAACTTTATGATGCTCTTTGGGGCATTTCAACCTGCAAAGGTACATAAATATCCATAAAGTTGGACATTTATGAACCAACTTTTATAAATTTATAAGAAAAGAGTTGCATTATTCATAAATTTATTGTATATTTGCACCGCAATTGAATATATATACATAAAACAATATACTAATGAATGATGAGATAAGAATCATACCGATAACGACTAAAAAAGGGCTGAAAACCTTCATTCAGTTTCATTATGATCTCTACAAAGACCATAAGTTTGCCATTCCTTTTTTGCGTTTCGACGAGATGAATACGCTGGACCCAAAGAAGAATCCTGCCTTCGAATTCTGCGAGGCACAATACTTCCTGGCGGTTGACAGCGAGGCTCGTATCGTAGGTAGAATTGCTGCCATTATCAACCATCGTGCCAACGAACAGTGGAACAAGAAGCAGGTTCGCTTCGGCTGGTTCGATTTCGTGGATAATGTTGCGGTTTCCTGTGCCCTGTTGCGCGCGGTAGAAAACTGGGGCAAGAGCAGGGGAATGAACGAATGCGTTGGTCCGCTCGGATTTACGGATATGGACCGTGAGGGCTTGCTCATCGAGGGTTTCGACCGGAAGTCTACGATGTATATCAATTACAATTATCCTTATTACAAGACGCATCTGGAGAGTTATCCGCTCTATGAGAAGGATAACGACTGGCTGGAGTACCGCATCAGGATTCCGGAAGTGACGCCGGCTAAGTTTGCCAAGACTGCCCAGATGATAGAGAGCCGATATAATCTGCATGTTCATAAGTTCACCCGCCGGGAACTGACCTCGGGAGGAATGGGCAGGAAGGTGTTCGAAATCGTGAACGAAACCTACAAAAATCTCTATGATTTCCAGCAGCTTACGGAGAAGCAGATAGATGAATATGTAAATACTTATATCAAGAAGGCTGACTTGAACCTGGTAACGGGTGTGGTGGATGGCAACGCTGGCAACAAGCTGGTAGCCTTTGGTGTTTCCTTCCCTTCGTTTACCGATGTGTTGCGCGAGATAGGCGACGGCAAGCTTTTCCCTACGGGTTGGCTGAAGGTGCTGAAGGTTCTGAAGTGGCACAAGACGGATACGGTAGATTTGCTCTTGATAGGTGTTCTTCCTGAATATCGCAAGAAGGGAGCCAACGCGCTCATTTTTGCCGATCTGATTGAGCAGTATCGCCGTTATGGCTTTAAATGGGCTGAGGCAATGCCGCAGATGGAGACCAATACCGGTGTTCAGAGCCAGTGGCAGTATCTGGATAGCGAGCAGCATCGCCGTCATCGCTGCTATAAGAAGAAGATTTAAAAGTCTCTGTTTTGGGCCGTTTAGGCGCAAAAAAGAGAGAAAATGGGCTAAAAAGTTAATAAAACTAACTCGCTCTAAATAGGACTTTGATTGAATATCAAGAAGTTGGGCGTTTGCCTATATAATATAGGTAACAATATGAAAACGAGCGGAATTCTGCCCGTTTCTGTATTTTTCAATAACCAAAGAACGCCTCAATTCGGGGACAAAGATACGATATTTTTCTAAATATCCCATAACATGGTCTATGACCACAATTTGGTCGGCATTCTTCACCGTACTTAGGCGATGAGCCACAATCATAACCGTCTTGCCCTTATAGAATTTATTCAAGTTCTCCACGATGCTCCTCTCGTTGTTGGCATCAAGCCAGTTGGTCGCCTCGTCAAGGAAGATATAGTCAGGATTCTTATAATAGGTTCTGCAGTGTCCAAGATAAATCTTAAGTTCCGAATTACTTTGTTCCCCACCCATAATTTTAACTTGCTGAACCTCATTCAACAAATCCGTCACATTAACTTTTCCATTGTCTAAATATATTTAATTACACATTGGACTATAAAAGTCCCTTACCTTTTTTATTTTCATTCATAAACAATTCCTTATATTCATTTCGATGAGTTTTCTTTCTATTGTCCAAACGAAAGCGAACACGCAATAACAAAGTATTGTCATAAGTTCTCATCGATTGTCTTTTTTGTATATCCATAAAGTCTGTGCTAATCACAGACTTTTGCTCTCGCCTTATTCCAAAACGAAATGGTGGAATATACATAAGTGACACACTTACCCGGTTTTTCCAAAACATTTTATTTACTGCAGCCTGCCACAAATCCTGTCCATAATGCTCCCATCCATCAAGTAGCGGATTCTTTATCATCTGATGTCTATATTCTAATGAAAAATTTGTTCTCATTTTATCACTCCACCAACTCAAAGTACTAAGATATGACAAATTAGAGCATTTATTATTCAACCTATCCAGATATACCTTTAAAATCTGTCCACTTATCGTATTTTCCCATGTCAGATTTTTCAAGATATTCCAACTATATGATACCCATAAACCAAATCCTTTCTTGTTGGCATTAGCAAAGGTTTGGACATAGGTATTATCCGTTTCCTTATTATATAGTTGTTCAATACTATTATGCTCATATTCATATAGTCCACCCACTTGTAGCTTGTCCCAAAACGTCCCCATTATAGAAAAGCTATGACTTGTCGAAGCTTTTAGGCTAGGATTGCCCTGTGACTTCAACCATGTATCTACAAATGTCTTATTCGTAGACAACTGATATAGCTTAGGAGCCGCAATAGTCGTTTGATAATCTAACGAAAGTTGCATATTGTCATTTGGAACAAAAGATACAGACACTTGAGGCAAAAGTATCCACTTCTTCCAATTTGTTTCCATCCCTGTTTGGGAGACATATCCCAAGCCTGTTCCCAAATGAACTAAAAGTCTTTCCGACATCTTGTAATCAAAATAAGTATAGAACACTTGATGGTTATTTGCATTTTCCAAAAGACTCAACCGTTGTTCTGCATCACTTACCTCATACTTACAAAAAGAGCCTATATAACCAAAGTTAAAGGATAACGCATCTGTCATCTGACTTTTGGCATCAAACTCTCCATGAATATAACGCTTACTATTCTTACTATATAGCGAAGATGTCAACAATCCATTTTCCAAGAATGTATTTCTTTGTTTACCAGACAAATACTCTACACCAAGAGATGCATACACATTCAACTTATCAAGCATGGAATTTTTATAAATCACATAAGACTTTATGTCTGAAGATTTCAAACTTTCAGCATTTTGCTCATCAATAGAAGCAATTTTCCCCGTAGATAGCCATTGAGTACCTGTATATTTTTGCTCATCAAAATTTGAATTCCATTCATAATTACCACTTAATGCTATTTGTTGTTTCTTACCGATTCTCCAATTTAAATTAGCAGCTACATTGTGAGTAACATTACCTTTGTGTTCATTCGGCTCATCCTCAAAAGTATCAAATATTTTTTGAGTTACTACACCAGCATATTGTTTTGAATATGCAACAGGATAGTTCCAATGAATTGTCGCCATACCATACCCTGCATTGAAGAGGGTGTGTCATAAGTCTGTGACGCACCTTTTTTTTGTGTGTGTTTCTATATATTCTAGTTGAATCGTAGTCTTTCTTCACAAAGGGAATCTTATTATATTGTATAGAAACTTTACTTTTCTTGTTTTATCGATAACAAAACAGCCCCAAAGCTCACAAAAGGGCATAATTGTCCCAGACGGTAAAACTGTCCAAATTGAGTTTTATCGTTTTATCCCCAAATATTTCTTCAAATTGAATCCTATACCGAACAACCCTATGTCCATGTAAACTTTGTCCTTTCCGAAATGCCTGAATCGCTTGTAATGCATGTCTGCCTTCATCTGTCCAAACGCAGCTTCTGGCTCTATCGGTCTCTGACTCCTGTGTTTCATACCTTCCTCAGACGTCAGCAGCAAAAATGCTTCCTTTTTATACGCATTCAACTTATGGTTGACATATATGGTTCTGTTACCCTTGGCTTTCTTGCAAAGTCCCCCAAGTGGACAGCCTTCACATCGCTGCGCTCTATATAATGATATGACGGACGCATAGCTTGAGTCACTTTTCGTTTGCCGTTGTCCGCAAGGATTCATGTGTTGTCCCATGGGACAGACGTAATAGTCTTCGTCTTTATTATAGTGGAAATTTGCTTGGTTAAAGGCATCTTCCTTGAAAGGCTTATGCTGTTCCTTGTGGAACCAGTTGTACTTTACATATCCCACCATCTCTTCCATCTCCATGTACTCATAGTTCTCCTCTGATCCGTATCCTGAGTCTGCGGTGACACACTTGGATTGCTTTCCATGTCTTTTCTTGTACTTATCCAAAAACGGTTTGAAGGTCAGGGTGTCTGTTGGATTGGGATAAAGGGCGAAATTCGTCCAATATT
>OIZF01001878.1_pt1 | contig 11256 bp, 9 predicted proteins | sample 1588471 | NCBI WGS metagenome assembly OIZF01 (sample SAMN03283279) | human gut metagenome | biome: human-associated habitat; material: feces | host: Homo sapiens | place: Peru | collected 2012
CATCGGCTTCGAGCTGCAGATACTGGTTTACTACCTCCTGCCATTCGCCGTTCTCCAGGCTGTAGGTATTCTTGTCGAGCATCTCTGGGGTGCAGCGGCCGTTGTACTTGCAGATGAGGTTCAGAATGCGGGCAGCTTCATCAGCTTGCGATTCACCAAACTGCTGTGCGCACCAGTCGCGGGTATGGCGGGTGATGTTGTTTACATCGTATTTACGTGGATTCCAAGCCATGTCCATAAACTGGCTGATAGGATATTCCATCGGCTTGAGGTCGCCAACATTGAGAATCCAGAGACGGTCGATGCCATTCTCGTAAGCAAGCGTCAACTGCTCCCAAGGATTCTGCACAGGAGTAACGTTGAGCATCTTTGAGTTTCTTGGAGCACCTACGTAATCTACGTGATAGTATAAGCCCCAACCGCCTTTGTGTTTGCGTTCCTTGGCATTCGGCACACGGCGCACGTTACCCCAGTTGTCATCGCAGAGCAGGAGGGTTACGTCATCAGGCACCTTCATGCCCTTGTCGTAGTAATCCAATACCTCTTTATATAGTGCCCAAACCTGTGGGGTTTCGCTTGCCTTTCTGCCGGTTACGTCAGCGATAATCTTGCGCTGGTCGTTGATGATGTTGGTCATTAACTTCGTATCTGCCTCTTCACTCATCGCTTCATCGCCGTCGCCGCGCATTCCGATGGTTACAATCTGTTCTGTTCCCTTCATTCGCTCAATGCCTTCACGGAAGAACTTCTGCAGGTTTGTCTTGTTCTTCTGATAGTTCCATGGTCCCCATCCCTTTCGGTTGCGGGCGTATTCCTGGTGATTGCGGGCCATCGGCTCATGATGGGAAGTACTCATCACTACGCCCATTTCATCTGCTGTCTTCTCGTTCTCCGGGTCATCGGCATAGAAAGCCCAGCCCCACATGGCAGGCCACATCATGTTACCTCTCAGTCGCAATACCAGTTCGAAGACGCGCTGATAGAAACGGTGGTCGCCATATCCGGTGCCGTAGGTGTTCTTTACCCATGACGTTAGGCAAGGCGCCTCGTCGTTGAGGAAGATGCCGCGATAACGTACGGCAGGTTCGCCATCTGTATAGATTCCTTTGTTTACGAAAATGGAATCGTGGTGCTCTACAGGCACGTCTGCCCAGTCATACCAAGGCGATACGCCCATCTGCTGCGAGAGTTCGTAGATGCCATAGATGGTGCCTCGGCGGTCGCTGCCAGCAATGACGAGCTGACCATCTATGAGCGTGATGATAAACTTTTCACGTTTGCCCTTCAGCAGATTTCCGTTGATGCGCTTCTGTTTCACCAGTTGGTCGATGGCTGCTGAATGGCCGATGGTGCCTACGAGGATAGCTGGTCGGGCTGTGTCGGCTTTTTTCTGAAAACCGGCATCCGAGGTGAGGGTGGCTGTGGCTCCACTCACACTTTTTATATCTTTCAGCAGGGCATGAGCAGCATAACTCACTCCCTTGCAGTCGTTGGTATCCATGTAGATTTCTACCCGGTTATTGGCATTCAGCAGCAAGTCTCCTTGCTTGAAATCTACAAATCTGTCGGCTGCGCTCATGCTGATAGTTGAGAGCAGGGCAGCGCCAGCCAGAAATGTTTGCTTGATGTTGTTTAGTTTCATGTTTATTTATTTTGTTGTTATTTTCCGATTGTCAGCAATGTGTTTTTGCCGGTTGCAAAGGTAGCCAAAACTATCCGGATATACTTTATTTTATGTAATCTTTAGTTTTTAATATGTTTCATTTTTACTTTTCTGTCCGTTTCTCTTTGTGTTTTCAAAGAAAAATAGTAATTTTGCATAGTAAAAACAGAAAAAAGAATATATATAATGATAGACAGACCGACGATAGCAAAAATAATGGATGCCACCAAGATAGAAGAGGTGGTATCTGAATTTGTTACGCTCAAGAAGCGTGGCATCAATTATGTCGGCTTGTGTCCTTTTCATAACGATTCCAATCCATCTTTCTCTGTATCTCCAACAAGAGGTATCTGTCATTGCTTTACCTGTGGAAAGGGAGGCAATGCAATCAACTTTCTGATGGAACTGGAACAGATGACCTATCCCGATGCTCTTCGCTGGCTCGCCAAGAAATATAAAATAGAGATTCAGGAACGGGAACTGACCAACGAAGAAAAACAGCGCGAGAGCGAAAAAGAATCCATGTTTATCGTCAACGATTGGGCGGCGAAATATTTTCAGGATATTCTCCTGCATGATGTGGATGGTATCGCTATCGGTATGGCTTATTTCCGAGGAAGAGGTTTCAGGGATGATATCATCAGAAAATTTCAGTTGGGTTTTGCGCTCCCTAAGCGTACTGCTCTTGCTGAAGCGGCTAAGGCGGCTGGCTATAATCCGAAATATCTGGTTGATACGGGACTCTGCTTCAAGGTGGATAAGGACGAAGCCGGCAATAAGTCGGGTGAGGATAAGATTCTTGACCGTTTCTCGGGCAGAGCCATCTTCCCCTGGTTCAGCGTGAGCGGCAAGGTGGTGGCTTTTGGCGGACGAGTTCTTGACAGCAGAACCAAGGGCATCAGCCAGAAATATGTCAACTCGCCTGATAGCGTTATCTATCATAAGGAGCGCGAACTCTATGGACTCTATCAGGCCAAGAAGGCGATAGCCAAGGAGGATTGTGTCTTTATGGTGGAAGGATATACCGATGTTATCTCGATGCATCAGTGTGGCATCGAAAATGTAGTGGCTAACTCGGGTACAGCGCTGAGCGTGCATCAGATCAGATTGCTGCACCGCTTTACCAGTAACATCGTTCTTCTCTATGACGGCGATAATGCGGGTATTCATGCTGCGCTGCGAGGTACCGATATGCTGCTCGAAGAAGAGATGAACGTAAAGGTACTCTTCCTCCCTGACGGCAATGACCCTGACAGTTTTGCCCGCAGTCATTCGGCAGAGGAATTCAGAAGATATATTCAGGAGAATCAGACCGACTTCATACAGTTTAAGACCGATATTCTGCTGCGCGGTGTGACAGACCCTGTAAAGCGAAGCCAGGCTATCAATTCGATTGTAGAGAGCATCTCGAAAATCAAGAATCAGATAACGCGCGCTTCTTATATCACCGACTGTTCTCACCGTTTGGGCGTGAACGAGGCAATCATCGTGAATGCCTTGAATAATTTTGTGCGAAACGGTATGAGTGAGCAGGTAAAGGCAGAGCGACGTGCTGCGGGATTGAAAGATTCGACTGTAGCGGCAGCGCAGCAGGCGCAATCAGCAATGAGAGCGGTTACCCCACTGGATAAACTTCTGGAGGTAGAAGGACTTCTGGTACAGTTGATTATTCATCATGGCGACCAACTCATCATGGTACAGGATGTAGACGGAAATGAAGTGGAGGTAGCTGTGGCCCAGTATATCAGTCTTGATTTGGGTGGAGATGGCTTTAAGTTTCATAATGATTTATATAATCAGATTATGCAGGAGGCTGTGGAGCATCTCGAAAAAGAAGATGATTTTGTCGCCGAAACTTATTTTGCCAATCATCCGAATCCGGAAATCAGCAGGTTGGCAGGTTTGCCTACAGGTGACCAGGAGGTATCTACGGCTAGTCTGCAGATGAAGATGAGCGCCGATAAGCTCCGTCAGTTTGTCTTTAAAGACATCTTGAGCTTCCGTACTCATTATATTGCTCAGCGTATTATTGAGGTACAGCAGGAGTTTGCCAGGAATCCGACCAATCGTGAACTGCTGCAGGAGTTTATGAAACTCAAGCAGATGAACACGCTTCTGGCGAGTCAGGCAAACAATATCTTCAATTAACCGGAACTCCTGTCCTGTGGGGAGACTCTGTAAAGAAGTATTAGAGATAAAAAAGGAGAAACGCTATATGATTTATTTTCACTGGATATATCTGTTGCTTTATGTTGTGATAACCGTTCCGGCTATCATTACCGTCTTGATGGACAATCGTCAGCCCGCCAAGACGATGGCATGGATCTTGGTCTTCTTCTTCATCCCCTTTGTGGGTATTATCTTCTATTTCTTCTTCGGACAGAATACCCGCAAGGAACGGCTTATCAGCGACCGCAGCATGGACCAGCTCACCAAGCGCTCCATGCTCGAGTTCGTAGAGCAGGAGAATCTTCACCTGCCAGACAGCAATAAACCGCTGATGAATCTCTTTGCCAACCAGAGTTGGGCGCTGCCTTTTAAAGATAATCAGGTGGATATTTATACCGATGGCTACGATTTCTTCCTTACCTTATTATATAATATAGGACAGGCAAAGCATCATATTCATCTCGATACCTATATCTTCGAAGCCGATGCCTTGGGATATCTGATAGCTGATGCCTTGATTGATAAGGCGGAGCAGGGAGTGGAGGTGCGACTGATTTATGATGATGTAGGCTGCTGGAAAGTGAAGGATGAATTCTTTGAACGTATGCGTGATGCAGGCATTGATATACATTCGTTCATGCCAGTCCGCTTTCCGGCTTTTACGAGTAAGGTAAATTATCGTAACCACCGCAAACTCTGTGTCATAGATGGTAAGGTGGGCTTTATCGGCGGCATGAATATAGCTCTGCGCTATGTGAAGGGTGATAAGAAACAGGCTTGGCGCGATACGCATCTCCGTATTGAGGGCGGTGGCGTTTACGCCATTCAGAGAGCCTTTCTGGTAGACTGGTATTTCGTAGACCGTACGTTGGTTTCCAATCGCCAGTATTATCCGCCAGTCAGTGCGCATATCCACAACAATTGTCTCGTACAGATAGTTACGAGCAGTCCTATCAGTCCTTGGCCTGACATTATGCAGGGCTATGTCCGCATCCTGCTTCAGGCCCGGAAGTATGTGTATATGGAAACGCCTTATTTCCTGCCAACTGAACCCGTATTGTTTGCCATGCGAACAGCAGCTCTGGCGGGTGTGGATATCCGTCTGATGTTGCCCCGTCATGCTGATGCCAAACTGGTTGAGTGGGCATCACGTTCGTATGTGATGGAGGCGATAGAGGCTGGCGTAAAGGTTTATCTCTATACGGCAGGCTTTAATCATAGTAAATTGCTCGTAAGTGATGATAATCTCTGTACGATAGGCAGTACGAATATCGATTTCCGAAGTTTTGAGAATAATTTCGAAGCGAATGCGTTCTTCTTTGATGAGGGGATGGCGCAGCGCGTGAAGGCTGTCTATCTGCGGGATGAGGCGAAGAGTATCCTGGTAGATGATGTATCTTATTTCGTAAAACGTCCGTTCCTGCAGCGCCTTTTCGAGAGTACGGTAAGATTACTCTCGCCGCTGTTGTAACGAATAAATCCCCGTTTGCATCTTGTCTGGTGCAAACGGGGATTTTTTCCTATCTGAATATTGAGAAGTTTACGCTTCCGTAACTTCTGTGCTCCAGAAATCGTGGATGCTCGGAGAAATCATAGTCTTTGCCATGCTCAAAGACGAAGATGCCTCCTTCGTTGAGATAGTCACCATTCAGAACGAGGTCTGGAATCTGCGGCAACTCCTTCAGAGCGTATGGAGGATCGGCAAAGATAAAGTCAAACTTCTGCTTGCAGGTCTTCAGGAAACGGAATACATCACCACGAATCAGAATATCTTTGTCTTCGCCCAACTTCTGAAAACATTGGCGTATGAAGTTGGCATGGTCGCGGTCGGCCTCTACGCTGATTACCCGGTTGCAGCCTCGTGATACCAGTTCGAGCGAAATGCTGCCCGTGCCGGCAAAAAGGTCGAGGGCAGAGGTATCTTCGAAATCAATATATCCCTGCAGCACATTAAAAATGTTCTCCTTTGCAAAATCTGTTGTCGGACGCGCCTTAAACGAACGTGGAATGTCGAAATGGTGTCCCTTATATTGTCCTGTTATGATTCTCATTTGTTTTAATGTTGAATATTAAATGTTGAATGTTAAATGTTGAATGTTGAGTGGGGCTAGCGCCTTTTTGTCAACGCACTTTACTTACTTAAGTACAGCGCCATCAAATCGAATGGCAGACCTTTAATCTCTGTGATGGGCGCACGGTTGAATTCGGCGGCAGGATTCAGAATGAAGGTCTTCTTGATGTAGAGTTTCGTGTTGTAGAGGAACCAATCCTTATCCGGAACATTGCCTGATACATGCAACTCATCCTGCATCTGGTTGAATCCTAACTGCTTCCATACATAGAGAATGAAATAGAGGGCATCCTTGGCATGCTCGGCATTGAACGAGTTGAAGAATTTGAAACGGTTCTTCTCGAAACCGAAAACGTCCAGCTTCTTGTCGTGGAAATAAACATAGAGCTTGCGGTGAATGCCGGTGAAACTGCGATGATGCAGATAGTGCCACATCGGTTGCATGATAGGTGTGAAGCGGACATCCTTGAAGTTGTCTTCTACCACCATCTTCAAATCCTTGTTGATAGGGAATACCGCTACCGCATTCAGTTCCGGCTGCACTCTGTAGAGAATGGCATCGCTGTTATGGCTGTTGAAGGCATGCTGATAGAGCACATCGATATCCTCTTCATGAAATTCTTCGATAGGAACCAGCAAGATAGGCGAATCAAGATATACGCGTACCTTCTGGTATCCCCGCTGCAGGAGAGTACTCTCCTTGAAAGCCTGACGCAAGTTGGCTGCCATCGAAACACCACTCTTTACTGTGTAAGGTTCATAGATGAGCTGATGCTCAGCTTCACGGTCAACTACCGAAAAACTGAGGGTGTTTCTGCTCACGCGGATGGTGAGTCGTGCTTGCTGAATGTTGTTACCTTTTATTTGCATATCTGTTACCAATTACCTGCGTTGTTATTATCTGTCGTTAAATCGCCTATCTTGAGTCCGGGATAGTTGCCGGCATAGTTGGCCTCCTCTATCTTCTGCTGGATGGAACCTTCATCGAGTCCGTCGAGGAAGGTTTCATAACCGGCCCCACATTCCATCACCGGAATCTGCTTACCGCTTTTTCCTACGATAACCGTGGCAGCAAGTGTAAACTTCTTACCGTCGGCATAGGGAATGTATTGGGCATCTTCCTGTAAGAACTTGCCTTTTACCAGTGTCGGAAAATCGCCTGTATATACGCCATGTTTCGCCTTGTATTTCTCTTCAGCCTGACGTATCTGCATCAGTTTTTCCTTCACCTCTGCTTCTCTGCTAGCCATGGCTTTCTGGAAGCGGATGGGCTGGCTCACACTCAGAATACAGAGTAGCATCATGATGATGACGCATGCTCCCAAAATATAATTATTCTTTATTCTTTTTCTCATTTCAAAAAGTATTATTACTTTTGCATAGCAAATAGGTGCAGTAAATCTTCTGCAAAGATACTAAAAGTTTTCGAAATATGAACATTGAAGAGTTAAAATATCAGATATTACAGCAATTTGGCTTTCCGCCAACCCCAGAACAGGCTCAAGCACTCGATGTTTTCGTGCAGTTTATGACGGATAGTAATCCTCATGCTGTGATGATTCTCCGGGGTAGTGCGGGTACTGGTAAGACATCGCTTTCGGGTGCTATCGTCCGTACGCTCCGTGCTGTTCGCCAGAAGGTGATGCTCCTTGCTCCTACGGGTAGGGCGGCTAAGGTCTTCTCTCTGAACAGCGGGATGCCTGCCTATACCATTCATCGCCGCATCTATCGCGAAAAGGCGTTTGCCGGAGTGGATGGACAGTTCAATCTCAATGATAATCTCTATACTGATACGCTTTTCATGGTGGATGAGGCTTCGATGATTGCCAATCTGGGATTGGGCGGAACCACCTTTGGCAGCGGTTGTCTGCTAGATGATCTGATTCATTTTGTGTATCAGGGACGTAATGACCGACTTTTGCTGATTGGCGATAAGGCACAGTTGCCTCCTGTTGGTGAGGAAGAATCACCAGCCCTTTCTACTGCGATGCTCCAGGGATATGGACTGTCGGTTTATGAGTGCGATTTGAACGAAGTAGTTCGTCAGAGTCAGCAGTCGGGCATCCTCTTTAATGCTACCCGTATCCGCCAGATGATTACCCACGATGACATTACCCAACTGCCTAAAATCCGTTTCTCCGGTTTCTCGGATATCAGGGAAATGCCGGGTGCAGAACTCATCGAGGCTCTTGGCGACAGTTATCATCAGGTAGGACTGGACGATACCATTGTTGTGACTCGTAGCAACAAGCGCGCCAACATCTTCAACCAGGGCATCCGCAACATGGTGCTTGATAGGGAAGAGGAACTCGAGAGTGGCGACATGCTGATGATTGTGAAGAACAATTATTATTGGATGGAGGAAGAAAGAAAGAAGATAAAGGAAAGTGAAGAAAGAAGAGTGAAGAGTGAAAAAGTTAATACTTTAGCTAATCATACAGTTCAAAGTAACGAAGTTCCAAGTCATGAGATTCCTGCTTTCCTGGCTAATGGAGATAGGGCGAAGGTGATGAAGGTGAGCCGTCGCATCGAACTCTATGGTTTTCATTTTGCCACCCTTCTGTTGAAATTTCCCGATTATGACAATTATGAACTGGAGGCTACGGTATTGCTGGATACCTTGACGAGTGAGGCTCCTGCTTTGACCCATGATCAGCAAGAGCAGCTTTTCCATAAGATAGAGGAGGATTATCAGGACATACCCCTGAAGGCAGATCGTATGAAGGCAATCCGGCAAGACCCGTATTTCAATGCTCTGCAAGTGAAGTTTGCCTATGCCGTTACCTGTCATAAAGCGCAGGGTGGACAGTGGTCGCATGTCTATGTAGACCAGGGCTATATGACGGATGATATGCTTACTCCCGATTATATCCACTGGCTCTATACCGCCTTTACCCGAGCCACCGAAATGCTGTATTTGGTGAATTGGCCAAAGACGCAGGTAGAAGGAGAGTGATATTACTCTTCTTCTTTTGTTCAGGATTTATATGAAAAGAAAAAAGTCCGGCTCTCTCTCGAAAGTCGGACTCTTAAATTTTTGAGTTATTTTTTGGGAAAAGTGGGTAGTGATGGATTCGAACCACCGAAGGCATAGCCAGCAGATTTACAGTCTGCCCCATTTGGCCACTCTGGTAACTACCCAAAAGCTTTATATCTCAAAATCGAGTGCAAAGGTAATGCTTTTATTTGATATTACCAAATTTTTTCGGCATTTTTTTCTCTTTTCCTTCAAAAAATGTTCATTTTCCCCTATAAAATAGGTTTTTCCCTCTCTTTTACCCTTTTACTTTTTTACCCTTTTACCTTTACCACATGTCTTCTGCGGTGTTTCCTCGACAGCCTTCTGTGCTTGTAATGCTCATATTTCTTGATGGCAACGAATACCGTGAGGGCAAGGACTACGGCTAGCAGGAAGAGCGAGATACCGATGATGATGATGAAGATAGGGGAGTAGAGTAGCATATGCTGTGCTGTCTTGTTCATTTTTATTGTAAATTTGCGTGCAAAGTTATGCATTTTTCGAAAAAAATATTGAAAGAAACAAAGAAAAAGTTGTATCTTTGCAAACGTTTTGTAGTATCTGATATACAGAACTGAATAATTATTGAATAAATATACATACATGATTGTTACAATAGAATGGATGGAGGAGTGGTTCAGGCGTTTCGATCAGGAATATTTCGGGGGAAAACTGCCTGTTCCTGAACTCGGACTTACTCATGCCAAGACTCGCTTGGGGCAACTTGCCTATAAGCGGGCCTCCAGATGGGGGCACACCAAACTCTACGATTTCAAACTCTCCATGTCTACTTATTATGATATGACCGACAAGCAGGCAAAGAGTGTCTTGCTCCACGAGATGATACATTACATCATCGGTTATACGGGACTGAAAGATACCTCGGCACATGGTGTCGTGTTCAAGGGACTGATGGATAAGCTCAACAGCCAGTATGGCTGGGATATCAGAGTATCGACATCCACCAAGGGTTGGAAGGTAAGTGAAACCGTAAAAAGCATGAAAGAGAAGAAGGGACCGCAAATTTATCTGATGCTTGCCATCGAAATGAATGATGGAAGACATTATCTCTCGAGAGTGAATCCAAGTTTTGCCCGTCGCATCGAAAATCAACTGAAGACGGTCAGGGAAGTGGTTTCTCATCAGTGGTATACTACGATGGAGAACTATTTCGAAGACTATCCGCAGGTGCGCAGCTTGAGAGGAAGGCGCATCTCGAAGACCGATTTCGGAAAGTTGCTCAATGTGCTCACTCCCTTCCAGCTGTAATGACGGGCGAATGTATAAGAAAAAGAATAACCAAAACTCATTAAAGATATAAAATGAAAGAAACCTGGAAAATGATAGCCCTGCTGGCAATAGCCATTGGAGGACTGCTGGCTTATGCCTTTATTCCAGAGTAAGTGGCTGAAAACATTCCGCTGAAACAGATTGGAATGGATGCGCTCACCGGTAAAAGCGAGGCAGAGCTTGCTGAAGAGGAAAAGGCTGACAGCATGATAAAGAAACCCGTGGATACGGCGGCGCAGCGAGTACTGATCTTCGGTGACTCGATGTCGGAATATCTAGGTCTGCGACTGGCTGGTTATGCCAACAAGAACGGTCATAAGCTCACCTGTATTACCTGGGTGAGTTCGGGCACTAGAAACTGGGCTGCTACCGATACCCTGCAGCATTATATCCAACGTATCAAACCTACCCATGTCTTTGTATGTCTGGGCAGCAACGAACTGTATACGGCTGATATGAAGGGATGTGAAAAACGCATCCGTGCCATCCTGAGCAAGATTGGTAATATTCCGACGATATGGATCGGTCCGCCAAACTGGTGTGAGGATAATGGATATAACAAACTCCTCCGTGAGGTGATGGGGCCACGAGGCTATTATCCTAGTTACAAACTTACCTTCGAACGCCAGAAAGACGGCCGGCATCCGACTATGGCTTCATCTGCCATGTGGATGGATAAGATTGTAGAGTGGATGAATAGCGGACATTGTGTGCATCCGTTCCGTTTGGAAATGCCGGATAAGCGTGACCGCAGATACAGACAGATTACCATCTTGCCTCCTGGAACCAAACATAGGGCAGACAACACGGCTATGAAGACGGATTCTCTTTCTATGCCTGTTGAGGGAACTGTGCCTGAAACCACAGAAAGTCCTGCTGCAACCAAGGAACCTGCAACTGCAGGAAAAACGTCTCCGGCTGCTGACAAGACGGTTCCAGCGGTAAAGCATGTAAACCATAAAGACTCCATATAAGAAAGAGTTCTATAAATCAATAGTTCGTTAATAATTCAATAATGTGCTAAGCAGCTATACGCTGTAAGCA
>OIZF01001884.1_pt1 | contig 11237 bp, 8 predicted proteins | sample 1588471 | NCBI WGS metagenome assembly OIZF01 (sample SAMN03283279) | human gut metagenome | biome: human-associated habitat; material: feces | host: Homo sapiens | place: Peru | collected 2012
GACCATCGTGGAAGACCCCGAGATCGGCGCGATCTACAAGGGCAAAGTCACCCGTCTGATGAACTTCGGCGCGTTTGTCGAGATCGCACCGGGCAAGGAGGGTCTTGTCCACATCTCCAAGCTGGACACCAAGCGTGTCGAGCGCGTGGAGGACGTTGTCGCTGTGGGCGACGCCATCGTCGTCAAGGTCACCGATATCGACCAGCAGGGCCGTATCAACCTCAGCCGCCGCGACGCGATCATTGCCCTTGAGGCAAAGAAGAACGCACAGCAGCAGTGATTAAAACGGATGCTGGCGCAATAAAATAAGCATAAGATGCAATAAAGCCTTTGCAGCTTTTCGTGAGCTGCAAAGGCTTTTGTTTGTGTATGAAGTGTTTTCTCTTTGCCAAAGGCTCTCCTGACAGGAGAGCTGTCGAGCGGATGCAAGACTGAGAGGTTTATTTTACTACCATATCTTTCCCAAAGTAGAGCTGCACCTCGCTGATCTTCTTCTTTCTCAACAGGAAGACGGTGGGAACAAGGTAGATGACGACCGAGAAGAGCATGGACGCATCGTAGCTGCTGACGGTATCGACGACGTTTTCGGTGCCGTACAGGCCGCCGATGAGCATCGAGGAGATATCCATCGCGGCGTGGATGAAGACCGTGACCCAGATGTTGCCGGTGCGGTAGTAGATGGCGGTGAGCAGGACGCCCAGCGACGCCGCAAACACGCACTGCATCAGGACGCCGAACGGCTCGCTCGAGAGCAGGTTCGTCAGGTGCGCCGCACCAAAGAGCAGGCCGGAGACGATGCAGGCTTTCCAGATGCCGGCCCGGCTAGTGCCGAAATGTTCCAGCAGCGTCTGCCCGATGACCGCCCGGAACAGGAATTCCTCCGCCACGCCCACCAGCGACATTCCGACAAAGAAGCAGGCGATGCGCCAGCCCTCGCGCAGGGGGTCGTCCGGCGTGTCGAGCAGCTTGCTGAAGGTGCTGTTGCCGATGATGACGATGGGGTACATACCCACCAGCAGGCCGTTCAGAAAGCCGCTGCCGCGCCGCCGCAGAAGCTCAAGCTCCCCAGTCTTTTTCAGCAGGACGACGGCCACCGCCACGCCTGCCAGCTCCTGCAGGGCCGTCAGCAGATAATCCTCGATGCCCGACAGGTCGTCGCAGAAAAGCACAAGCCCCAGCGTCAGGATGAACGAGGCGAGCATCATCACGCCCAGAAAGATGACTTCGGCTCCCACACAGTACCCGATGGGATGTTTTTTGCGCAAACGTTTCAGCATAGCCTTTCCTCCGTTGCAGTTTGATGGTTCTATTGTAGCATACTTTGGAGCAAAACAAAAGGATTCTTATTCCGTCCACCGATGCACACAACATAAAAATCCCACCCATTCCAAGCGCGGAACGAGTGGGATTCTATGTTTATCCGGTCAAGACACGATTACGCCAGCTTAATATTGCTTATTTGTTGAGATGTTTTTACAAGACCCGTTTTGCAACGGTAAAGGCTGCGAAACCTGAGAGGTCTAATAAAACAGCGATGATACAACAGAAGATGGCCAGGCCGTTTCCGCTGGAGGCGAGGCAAATAACGGCATATTCCATCGGAGTATGCTCTGTGGTGGTGTACCAGCGAATCAGACGGTTCAATTTATTGATGTATTCCTGTTGCTGTTTGGCGTCACTCAGAGAAGAGGCGGCCACTTCCTGTTTCAGTGCGGTTACCTTGCCTTGCCAGAAATCCGCCCAGCTCTCGGCGGCGGCTTCTTCCGTGGGAAGCTGCGGCAATTCATTGATGCAGTTCGACAGAAAGGTATTGCTATCGAGCAAGCTCAGATAATTGTCGACCTGTGCATAGAGCATCGAGATGGATTGCAGATCCATCTCAGCACTGTTGGCATTGGTGTTGATGTCGTCCAGAGAAGCACGGATGAGGTCAGAGTCCTGACGGCTCTGGAGCAGTTCGTTTTCCAACTTGTCCAGAGAGTCAGCGGTTTTGGCATCGCCACGGTCTGCCAAACCAAATGCACGCAGAACCGTCTGAAAGTCCAATTTCAGAAGCTCATGTTCGGCATACCGGCTCTGGAGCATTTCCTGCTGTTCGAGCGCGGTGTCCAGCTGGGAAAGCAAAGAGGCTTTCAAACCAGCGTCCTGAGAACCAACCTGTTTCAGCTGCTGGCGGAACAAGTCGATGCGAGCGGCAATCTGCTCGAGGTTCCGGCTGAGGTCTTCCGCCTTCAACTGGTCGTAAGCTGCCTGAGCTTCTGCTTTTGCGGAATCATAATCACCAGCTTCGATGCTGCTCAGAACGCGCGCCAGCGACACATAATAGCTGTCCTGCATAGGGATCCAGCTCCCGTCTTCAGTGTACTTATCCAGCATGGAGGAAGACAAACCGGACAGGGCCGTCTGCTGAGCATCCTCCGCATGGAGGGAACTGCGGATATTTTCCAGATTATTCCAGAGACTGTCACGACTGTTGCTCAATTCATTGCCGACAGCGTTCTTGATGTCCAACAGTTCTTTGGTGTAACTGCTGCTCAGGGTCTGACGGGCGACCTCAGCGAAGCGTGTAGTGGGGTAAGCAGCCGTAATAAAGGCCTGAGCGGAGAACCAGGACGAGAGAACAACTGCTGCGAAAGCAATTGCCCACAGAGGAATGGGTCTGTCAGAAACACGGTCAAGTGATGCCTTGAGCAGCTGGATCGTTGCAGAGAGAGCAACTACGAAAATCGTATTTACAAGGGTGTTTGATTGGAAGAACGAAGCCTTCAATCCCATGGCAGTCGTTACCAGAGAGATGGCATTGGAGCCGATAACTACCACAGTGATGGCTCCCAATAAAGCTTTTTTAGACGAAGTTTCCATAAATTCAGTCCTCCTTTTTATGCTTACGAGCCGCTGCGAAATCAGCTTCTAATCGGCCCTCGAGCTGATTTATAACCTCTGGGTCGATGTCAACAGGGTCAACAGGGATGGTGGGGTCTTTCGGGGAGGCTTCTTCTTTTTTACTTCCTTCGGGAATAAAGATGTGTACGGCATCCTTGAGCGTATTTCCCATAAACGACAGAAAAGCGTAGGCACCATTGGCAATCGTCTTGTAAGGCTTTCGGGTGAGAATCAACTTGGCGAACTCCACGAGGACAGCGAGGGAGAAGGCCCCCGGGATGACCCACAGAAGACCCCATCCAATCGTTTCGGGAGGGCATATGGAGAAGAGTTCTTGCCAGACGGGCAAAGCGTCCAAAAGCAGTTTTGGAAGATAGAGCAGAATGATGTAAAACATACCCAAAGCCAAAATCAGCAGAAGGATGGCAGACAGGAGTTTCCGGAGCAAGCTGCTCTTTCTGGAAGTGGGCTTCTTCGGTCTTGTGGGCGGCGTATCCGGGCCATCCGGGGTATGGATGTAAAAGCGGTCATCTTTTGTCATGGGAACGTCCTCCTCTATTATTTAAAAATGGCGATGATCTCCCCACGTATAGTGTACTTTATCGGAGCAGATGCGCTCTAAAAAAGATTAACAGACGATAAGGAACCAGAGCGAGGCCAACAGTTCGGTCACAAAAACAATGGTACTGGCGCACCGAATGATGAGCAGAAAGCAGAGAGCCATCCATCCATTGAAACCGCGCCGCAGGATACGCCGCCGCCAGCGAGGAGTGGCGAGAATGACCTTTGACAGCAAAGCAACATTCTCAATCCCCAGTCGGATGGAAAGGGTATGTTCTCCGTCGCGTCCGGAGATCGGTGCGGCGTTGGAAAGGACGCTCAGAAAATTGAAGAAGGCCAGCTCCATACAGAACCTGCTGCCCGTAAAGCTTTGCATCAGAAGCAGGACACCCACCGCCAGCAGGTCGGATTCCAGCCCGGCCAGAGAGACCCGGATATGCTGCCGGGCACGCTGAGGCGGCGTGGCTTCGATGTACGCACCGATAGGGAACGGCCCATGGAGCAGAATCCCGATCTCGTCCACCGGACAGCCGCATGCGACGGAAACGGTGATATGAGCGAGTTCATGCAGAAAGGTGAGCAGAGCAAGGCCGAGCAGGAACGGGAGCGTCGGACTCTTTCCGGACAGAGGTGTTTTTCGCAGGAAGGCAGTCAGACAGCCCAGAAGGAACACCATGACGCTGAGCTTCGGCAGCAGTGCGCTGTAAACCCGTGCGGCCGGGCGCAGACGGCGAAGCTTCCGCTGGTTGAACCGAAACAATGTTATCTGCCAAGTCGAACGGGAAAAAAGATGAAAGAATTTCATACGACTTCTCCTTTTTTGGTGGGAGGGTGTGGCTTGCTGGCAGATATAGGATAACATTTTTCGGAAAATGGACGGAAAAAAGATAATCACACCAAATAGAGGTGTGATTATCTAAATACAAAAATATAAGCTGTTAAATGGGAAGACTAACTTTCTTGATTGAACTTTTCTGCTTTTTTACGGTAAAATGCAGCATCTTCAAGATAACCAGCTTGTTCTAAAGCTGCCGCTAATGCAATTGCATCTGACTTTGCAGCTGAACCATAAACTGTTTCCGCAGCGTCAACATACTTTTTCCAATAATAAAATTTCTTTTCCTCATCATGCTTGTCCTGCGTAAGAGCAAAAAGGCCAGCGAGCATTATTCGTATATTATCGTAGAATGAAACTCCATAGAATTTCCGTGCAAATTCTTCAATGGGAAAAGAATCTAACCGTTTAAGTCCTTCTTCCAAAAAGCTGATGGCACATTTTTGATGGGTGATAAATAGTCTCTTTCTTTGTAACGTGTCTTCTGTAACGATGGGAATGGTACGATAAATGTCAGCAGCTCTCTGACAGGAACCAACATATATAGCGATTCCAGAGGAGCTTTTAACATTTTGAACGATTGGATTCCAGAAATCCAATGTCTTTTCAAACTCAATTTGGCCACTTGTAGGGTCTTGTGTATAAACCGCTCTAGCATGTTGAATCATGCAGTCTACAATAAATTCACTGTAAATGTACTCGGGCCACTGCTGATAGGTACTATGATAAGCTGTAATTGCATTTTCAAGATGTTTGATTTCTCCGGTTTGCTCGTATTGATTTCTCCAACTTTCGCCAATGCGGCTGTGTAGATAAGATAGGAATGGAATGTCGGCTTTTTTAGCATATCTTTCAGCCAGATTAAATGCTTCTTGGTAATATTTCCGGGCAGTAGAATCATTTTTCTTTGCTGAGTACCAATCGCCTCTGTTTTCCAACACAGCAAGTTGCAATTCTATACTGCCGCCTTCAGCCATTTTCAAAAGCTCTTCTACTAAGCTGGCTGCGTCTTTGGAAGCTTCTTCGATTTCAAAGATTTCGCTTTCGGTGTATCCACTCGTATAAAAAGAGAAATTTTCTTCAAGAACAGTTGGATTTGATGATTCGGCATCTCCGGAAGGGGAAAGGCTATCTTCACTTGCGGTAATGGGAAATTTTTGAAACTCTTCAAATGCGATTTTACACACGCACGCCAAATTGTTGTATAGAATTTTTCGATGGATGGAATGATTTGGTTCTTGAACAATCAAAGCTTGAATTTCCTTTAGACAAAATACGATGTTTAGATAACCACACACATTTTTTTCGTCATAGGTTTGGTTGTTACTTTTGTTTAGGAGACGCAAAAAACTCAAAACACTTTTCCATATATCAGCTTGGTTCAAAAAATCAAAAATAAGTGAAATAAATATAGCCCCGATGAGATAATATTCGTATCGTGGAGACTCTTTCAATGGGAAAGTGTTTGATTGTGTCAATATCACAGATTTCAATAAATGGTCGTATCCATTAAAGAAACTATCGAAAGAATATGAATGTAAAGAATTTCGAGTATCTAAAATTAAAACTTCCTTGCAAGGGAGCAAATGGCAATCGTTTGTCAACCATAGAATCCCCAGCCGATAATGCAGTTCTGCCCACTCTAGCCCGGGCTGAAAAAATTCCAAGGCGTTCTCCAGTAATGTGATGCGCTGATGCATTTCTTCTGGAGTGAAATTCCAAGGGTCGTACCGTTCCCACAGTCGATTGGTATAAGGAAGGATATCTTCCTCCTTCGGCCTCATTTCATTCAAAATCAATTCCCGGATGAGGGGGTGAATGGTGAGAAGATGGATGTTTTCCTTCGGGCAGGCACACTGCACCCAGCCATGAGCGATAAGGCTTTTCAGAGCATCCCGTTCGTCTTTGCTTTCGCCCTGGCGGAACAGCTTGATATCCAGTCCTTTTTGGGGCAGAAGCAGGGTGTGGCACAATGCCGAACGATATGCGCCGGTCATGCCGCACAGATCAAACAGAAGCTTCAGGTGGCCGTAGATGGTCTCCGTGGTGTATTTCCGGTCTTTATCGGAGGTGACATCCTCGGTCAGAGAGTGAAGATTGTACTGATTTAGAGCGTCCAATATGTCCTGCGCCGTTAAATCACCCAAGGGGTCACTGAGCGCGTTGCCGATAAGATAACAGGTCAATGTGTGGCCCTGCACCGCTTCAATGATGTGGAGCAGGGTGTCCACAGAGGGTGAATCATTGCCTTCCCCCATGAGATCCAGCATCATTTTCAGCAGAAGTTTTTCCGATAAAGGCCGAATCTCCACGGGTGGATTCCCTTTTGGTGTGAACCGCGTAGTAATGATGAGACGCGGCCCACCTAAATCAATCAAGTCGTGATAGGCCGGTTCACTCCGGAGCTGGTCGAGCGTCTGGGTGCTGCTGTCGAAGTTGTCCATCACGACCACGCTGTCCGGGCCCATTGCCGCCAGAAGCTTGAGCTTTTCATGGTACTGCTCTTCCTCCTGCTGCTGGGAAGTCAGGTTGGGTCTGGAAGGGGTATATGTATAACCGGTGAATTCCAGATTCAGGATGGTATTCCGGACCGACTGCTCATAATTGAAAAAGGCAACATGCCGCCCGTTCTGCTTGCACTTCCGCAGAAAGGCACGGGCTGTCTCTGTTTTACCCAAGCCGCCCAGACCATAGATGAAGATCGGGCGGACACCGGCTTCCATTTGTGCCTGAATCAACTTTAACTCTTCGTCGCGGCTTTTCGGAAGAAACACATCCGGGCTGGAAAGGCTCTCTTTCAACGGAAAGTGCGGTGCGGACAGCTGCTCGATGAGTTCATTGACCGCTTCCAGCATTTTCGCGGTGGTGATGCGCTTCTCCGGGTCGGGTTCTGCGGCGGCGGAGAGGATGCGGTTCAGCTGTGGCAGGAGGGGCTGGGCAGAAGGAACCGTGTCAGAGGGGTAGATCTGGGTGGGCTTCAGCTCTTCGGCCAAGTCTTCCGGGAAAGTTCGGTATGCGGCCAGAGCTTCTTTCCGGAGCAGAAAACGCAGCAATACGCCGACCGAGTATACATCTGCCGCCGGAGTCAGGCAGAACGGCTCACCGCTGTTTGCACCGGTAAAAATTTCCGGGGCGCAGAACAGGGGCGTCGTGTAGATGTTTTCGCTGGGTGGGATCGGCGCGGTCTTTCCACCGGGAGCATCGAGCAGACGGGCAGAACCAAAATCCAGAAAGACGGCTCCGCGCAATGCACCACTAGACAGGTCGCCGTCGATGAAAAGATTCCCCCAAGAGATATCTCCGTGGATGGCGGTCTTGTGGAGCGTTTCAAGGGCTTCCAGAATCAGCCGGATCAGACGCAGCGTCGTCAGAACATGAGGAGCGGCGACAACGGCCGGTTTGTTCGGGTCTAAGGCACCGAAGGGATGCTCTTTGCTCTGAGGATAGGTACACTCGTCCACGAGTTCAGAAAGGAAAAATCCCTTGGCAGGGTTCAGGGTGGGCAGGTACAGGAACGCACAGGGCAGGGCGGTGCCGTCTGCGGCTTCGCATACGGGCTCTCCGGGCTGGGAGATGGAACAAATTTCCAGCTGTTCCAGATGGGGCAGTGCGTGAAAAGAACCGTTATAGGCCAGCTGGCTTTGGGTCAGCTCATAGTGTGCCTGTTCATGCAGCCGCTCATAAAATTTCTGCTGCAATTCCGGAGAAGCGTCCGGTGTGGCAAGTCTGGAATCCAGAGCAACGCCGTTTACGCGCGTGCATCCGACCGGACAAAACTCTTTGAGTGTGACATCCAGCGCGGAACCGTCCAGATGTGCGGAATAAAGGAGCGCGCTTCCGCCGATGGAAGTGCTGTGCAGGATGTGAAAGCTCTTCCTGTCCACGGTGCGCAGAACGGTTCCGTCTTTCAGTGGGATGCGGTGATGTACGGCCATGAGGATTCCCCCTTTTTACTCATTATTTTTATTATAACAAATGCTCTGCTGGGATGAAAGGCAAGGCTCAGGGAATCGTGATGACGGCGGCACTGCAATCGTCCAGAGGCTGCTGGCTGTCCAGATAATGTTCCAGCTCCGGGCCGGAAAAAGGGCAGGGAAGATGGGATTCCTGCGGTTCGCTCCGCAAAAGGTCGTCCGCACCGTCCGTCATTAGAAGAAATTTGCCGTGTGAGGGGCGGAGCGACTGGTAGACTTTCAGGTGCTGCATCAGGTCGGCGTTCATTGTCAGGTAGGTGGAGTGTGGAACGATTCCGCGAGAGGGCGAGGAAATTGTCGAAAAGGCAGATGCCTCCGCATCCGGCGGCTGCATCAGGACACAGCCATCGCCCAGATGGGCGCAGAGGTAGCGTCCGGAACTGTCGGCGGCAAAGACGATCAAGGTCGCCGCCAGCGTTTCCGGCTGGATGCCCTGCTGTGCGGCAAAGGCCCGGAGGGCCGGTTGGAGGGCGGCGGATACCTTCCGGCGCACCGTGTCGGCGTCGTCCAGCAGCAGGTCGTAAAAATTGTTAAAGAACATCTTGGCGGTCAGGGTGACGACCTGCTGTGCCGCTGCCAGCCCTTGGGGCGAGGTGCTGCAGCCGTCGCTCAGACAAATTGCGATGCGGTCACTGCCACGGATGCCGAAGACCTGATCCTGATTTTTCTCACCGTTTTTCAGGTGAAAGCGGCCAGCCTTGGAGAAACTGTAACACTCCATGCGATTGGTATCGCCCTTCTGCTCAGTCATTTTCATCGTCTTCGTCATCCTCGTCAAAATCATCGTCGTCGTCAGACAGGTCGTCATCATCCATGAACAGACGGAACAGGTCGCTGCACAGGGAGTCCATCATCGCACAGGCACAAGCCGTTGCGCAGGTCAGAACAGTGCTGGAGGGAACGCGGTCAAAGCAGTCGATAAAGACATAATAGACCAGCTGGCCGTTGTGGGGGTCCAGCTTGAAGCAGCCGTTCAGTGCGCCGCAGTTGAGGTCGGAGATGAATTCCTTGACGGCGGCACGGCGCGACGGCTCGATCGACAACGGGAACACCATGTTCAACTGGATGAACTCTTCTTTTACCTGAATCTGAACGGGCAGAGATCCGAACGGCGAGTTCGGCCACTGGAACGGGAACCAGAACGTTCCGTCGTTCGCGTTGAAGGTGTATTCGGCTTTGGTGCTTTTCAGAAAGCTGTGGATGCACTGGGCGAGTTTCTGCGAGTAATTGGTCTTCATCATAAAACCTCCGGCTTTTTTGATCTGTTTTTTCATCCGACGGGGTGGTTCCCCGTTCCGGTGATTACAGTATAGAGAAAACGGAGGGCCGCTCTCAAAAAAGATTCTGCCGGTGATTCTGTACAAAAATAGAATAATAAATTGTGGAAGATGTCAATATTTTCCGGACTTTGGCTGTGATACACTGAAAAAAACAGCGGATAAGGGGGAATCGTGTGATGCGAACGAAATGGCAGAACGGAACGGTTTTGTATACGCAGGAGGGAGCGCGGTACAAGATCACAGCATCCAACGAAGCCGGTGGAACGGCCATCATCTACTATGCGGAAAAGGCAGGGAGCGGCATCCGCAGGGTGCTGAAAGAGTTCTATCCCGAGGGCTGGGAACGCCGGAAGGGCGTGCCGGTCAGGAGCGAATATCTGGACTGCCCGGACGACGATAACGGTCTGCTGAGCTGCTATGCGAGCCTTGCAAAGCTGGCCAAGCGCGAGATGGACATCAGCCAGAAGATCGCGCAGGAAACGGCTCATGTGTGGCCGGTGCGCGGAATGTTGAAGGTGGAAAAGATCTGTGAGCCGGACGGCACGGTGTGGCAGATGGAGGGTGGACTGCCCTGCTGTATTCTGGAAATGGATAACCTCAACCACAGGGATGGCCGGTGGATCCAGGACATTCTGCGCGAAGCCACGGAGAGAAAGGGCGAAGACACCCCTCTGGGCAACCTGCAGGAGCCGGAGAGCGAACCGGTGCTAGCGGTGCCGCCGCTGGAAGTGACCTTGATGGTCGTCTGGCATCTGCTGGTGCTGCTGGCAAAGATCCACGCGGCAGGATACCTGCATGGGGATATCAATCTGGGCAACGTGTTCATGGTGCTGGACGACAAGGGCGAAAAAATCGAGAACGCGATGCTGATCGACTTCGGCAGTGCGCGTGAGCTGAAAGACGGCGTGACGGCTCCTCTCGGCGAGGATGCGGTCATGGCGACCCCGGGATTCTGTGCGCCGGAGCTGAGAGACGGCGGCGGTGAGCAGAGACTGACCCCAAAGGCGGACGTGTATTCCGTGGGCAAACTGATGCACTGCCTGCTCGACCAGAACATTCTGGAAGCTCTGCGGAATGGCTGGTATTCGGATGTTACGGATGAACTGGAAAATCCGACCCTTGACCCCAGCGGCATCAACGATGCCCGGGTCAACCCGGCGGTCCGGAAGAGCCTTGACCGCATCCTTGCCGGTGCGGCGGAAGAAGAACCGGAAAAGCGCAGCTCGGTACGGGAGATGCTGGACGAGGTCGTGCAGCTGTACTGGAAGGCCGCGCCTCCGGCATGGCAGATGAGCCTTTCGCTTCCCAAGCTGAACGAGGACGAGGTGCTGGGCCGAGAAAAGGACGTCAAAACGGTTAAAAATGCTCTCTGGGAAGACAACACGCTGGTCCTGCACGGGTTCTCCGGCATCGGCAAGACCAAATTTGTGACCCTGCTGGGCCACGAGTGGGAGCGAGACTATCCCGGCTCACGGGCGTACTATGCCTTTTTCCCGGGCAGTATGACCGGTCTTGTGGTGGACACGCTGGCGCAGCACATTGGTGTTGTACAATAAAAGTTGACATAGAGAACTCAAAGAGCCAATATATAGAAAAGGACAAACAGGAGGCAACGAAAGATGGCTCGGAATCAACGAAAATATGACGCCGAATATAAGGTGCAGGCCGTAAAGCTATCGAATGAAATAGGATCATCGAAAGCAG
>OIZF01001886.1_pt1 | contig 11229 bp, 13 predicted proteins | sample 1588471 | NCBI WGS metagenome assembly OIZF01 (sample SAMN03283279) | human gut metagenome | biome: human-associated habitat; material: feces | host: Homo sapiens | place: Peru | collected 2012
AATTTATTAAAGAAAGCGAAGATATATTTCATTTTGAAGAAGATTTAACATTTCGGGTTACTAATCAAAAAAAAATCATTTTTCATTTAGACTTGAAATCATTTATTGAAGAGAACAATCTAACAGATGAAAATAATTTAAAAGATATTTCTGAAAATGGAAAAAGTTATATTTCCTATTTAGTAGAAAATCAAGAAAACGTGTATGAAGTCATTAAATCAAAAATATTAAAAGAAATTATTTATTATTTTTGCCAAGGAAATCCCGATGTAATAACAATTGGAACAATCGATTCCTTAACAGAATACTTAGGAGATAAATATAAACTTCCTTATGAAAAATGGATTCCTTCTAAAGAAAAAGAAGTATCTAATTATTTAAAAGAAATCGTTGGTGAAAAAATTCTTCTTTCTTCTGTTTTAAATCATGAAGAATCCTATATCAAAAAAGCTTATAACCTATATGTTGAAGGAAATGAACTAGAAGATTATGATAGCTTAAAAACATCTTTAAATAAAACATATAAAAACTATTATAAAAAAATTGGAAAAGTATATTTTGTAGACTCTTTGTATGAATATGAAAATCTAGATTATGGTATAACAAGCCGTTCTAAGCAAATTAGAGAAGAAAAACAAAATCTTAGCATGATGCAATTAAAAAGATTAATATCTTTAAAAGAGAGCTTATTAGAGATAGAAAGTCATCCATTCCTATTTAGTTATTCTGAAAAAATATCAATTAAAAATAGTTTAATTGAAGTTGATAAAATCTTCCAGGCTGTCTTAAAAGATGGAAAAGGTCATATTTTAGATCATATAGGAGAAGAGTTCCAAAAAATAATAAAATTAGAAAAAATGAGTTTTCCATTTTCACAAAAGGTATGGGAATCTACGTTGACTTCTGTTGATCAATATAAACAAGGAGAATATTTTCATTTTCTGATTACTAATTCAATGAATAGTGAAATTGTAGAAGCTACTTATATTACAGATAATGATTTAATTAATATTAAATTATCTAGAAATGATTATGGATTTATTATAGAGCCGATAAATGATGGAATTATTTATGCTTCTAGTAAAGATTTTTTATATCGCGATTATTCTGGAGAAAACAATTATCAACCAAATTATAATACAGTCTACGTTGGAGAAAATCCTATAGAAATTGATAATCAAGAAGATTCTAAATTAGTAACACCTAATATGATTGAAAAAGATAATATCAAACAAAATATGATACAAAATAAAATATTAATTCAGAAAAATCTTTGTAGAACAGTAGGAATATTTGCTTTCTCCGATGAACTAGAGGATAGTCCTAGCTACAATAAAGCAGAATTACTTGCTGAAGAATATCAACTTCCTATTATTAAAATATCTCCAAGAAGTTATTTTAATGGGGTAGAAGATAGTAAAGTTAGGATGAATATTCATATTAAATTAACAGAAACCAAGAAAGAACAAAAATCATTCTTTGAAAAAATAAAGGAAACAAAAGATAAATTATTCTATGAAGAACCAGAAACAATAAATAAAACAATATAATTCATTGTTCGACAAATGAATATAGTATGATAAATTAGGTGATTATATGCGAAAATATTATCTATTTATCATAAAAAAAGAGAATTATAATCAATATAAAAATAAATCGTATGTATTATATAAAATTTTAGAAAATTTATATCATTTAAAATCATACGATTTTTCTTATGGAATTCAAATTTATCAAGAACTTTGTTTGCCATTTTCTGTAAAATTGTTGTCTAACTATATCTTTAATCGAATTCATTATCACAAAGTGAATTCAAAAATTATTCGATTAGAATCAAAATTTGAAACAACTTACTTACAAATTAATCCAACTTGTACTGTAATTGAAACGAATGTTAACTTTCCACAAATACTAAAGATATTTTATATTTATAGCAAAGAAATATTTGTGTGTGATTTTCAAAATAAAGATTATTTTTGGCTTTCTAATCAAGTGAAAAGTGGTAATTTTATGATACAAAAACATATAATGTTTTAAGGTGATAGTATGAGTAATTTGGTAGAGTTTAAAGAGTTTGTGAAAAAAAATCCAGGCCTTGTTAAATACGTACGTAATAATCAAATGACTTGGCAAAAATTCTATGAGATGTTTGATTTATATGGAGAAGATAATGAAGTTTGGAAAGAATACTTGGAAACAAAGGCGGCAGTTGATTCAACAGCAGGATTTGATCTCATTAGTTGGTTAAAAAACATTGATATTGATGCATTTCAAGAAAATATTAACAGTGTAAAAAGGGTAGTTGGGGTATTACAGGATTTAAGTTCAAAAGATAATAATACATCAACAACATCCGATTATAAACCTCGTCCAATTTATAAACATTTTGAGGATTAATGACAATAGAGATTCAATATAAATTAAAGAATAATCCCTATTATCTAAGATATATTAGGCAAAATTCCAATTGGTATAAAATTTTAAATCGAAATCCCAATCTTTTTAAAAAATTTGAAGAAGAAGTAAAAGAAGTATATCAGTTAAGACCAACAGATCGTATATCAAAAGCTTTAGATACAATAGAGCTTTTACAAAATGTAATATCGACATTAAAAAAATAGTATGTTATGATATTATTGGTGATAACATGAGAGTCATTAGTGGAAAATATAAAGGAAAACAGTTAGAAGGTTTTCATATTGATGGTACAAGACCAACAATGGATCGTGTGAAAGAATCTCTATTTGCGATGATTCAAGATAAAATTAAAGATAGTATTTGCTTAGATCTTTTTGCAGGTAGTGGTTCTCTTGGAATAGAGGCTCTTAGTAATGGAGCGAAAGAGTGTTACTTCATAGATTTTAGTAAAGAAGCAGTAAAAGTATTACAAAAAAATTTAAAAACCATTCAAAATGCACCAATTTATTTTCAAGATTACCGAACTTTTTTACTTCAAACTAAACAACAATTCGATATTATCTTTTTAGATCCTCCTTATTCGTTACATTATATTAATGATTGTTTGGCTTTGATAAAAGAAAGAAACTTACTAAAAGAAAATGGAATTATCGTTTGTGAGTATGAAACAGAACAATTAAAATCAGTTTTTTCGACATATAAAGAGAAAAAATATGGAAACACTTATATTAAAATTTATAAAAAATAGAAAAAATCTATTTTTTTTTGTGAAAAAAAAGGAAATTGAAAAGTTTTTTATAATAATACTAGTGAGGAGGTGAAAAAAATGCAAAAATATTCTTTCGTAAAACAAAATAGTAGTAAGGACTGTGGTGCAGCTTGTTTGGCAATGATTATTAAACATTATCATGGATTTGTTCCGTTAGAAAAATTATATGATATGACGAAGACTACAAAAAATGGTACAAGTGCTTATGATTTAATAAAAGCTGCCGAAGAAGTAGGATTTCACAGTTATGGAATAAAATATGATTTAAAATCAAAAAATGATAATTTGATTTTTCCGGCAATTGCTCATGTTTTGATTGATCATATTTATCCTCACTTCATTGTAATTTATCATATTGATTGGAAAAATAATACAATTTTAATAGCTGATCCAGCTTCTAAAATAAAAAAAATAACTTTAGAAGAATTTAAAAAAATTTTTACAGGAGTTTTGATCCAGTTATATCCTATCCGTAAAATACAAAAAGATACTATTGTTACAAATAAGTACTTTTTAAATATTTTATCCAATTCTAAAAAACAAATATTAATCGCTTTATTATTCATTCACTGTTGTCTAATAATTTCCTTTTTTAGCCTATATATATTCACAACAATATTAAAAAAATGGAATCGCTTTTATTATTTATTATTTTTCTTACTAGTTAGTTCTAAATTTATCTTTTCAATTTTGAAAAACAAAATGATGATAAATACCAATATTAAAATTACAAAAGATTTGTCAAATCAAACATTTCAAAACATTATTTCACTTCCTTATTTGTATTACCGGGATCATACAACAGGAGATATGATGACTAGAATGAACGATATTGATGTCGCAAGTGATTTTGTTTCAATTTTCCTTTTTATGATTCATTTTGTTTTAATAATAGTTATTTCCAGTATACTTCTTTTCTTTATTCAACCAACTTTATTTTTTACTACAACCATAATCATTTTGATAAATATCATTGTTCATCTTTTGTTTCATCGTAAATTAATTCCGATGTTAGAACAATTGAAAACAAAAAAAGAAATGTTGAATTCTTTCATGACAGAATCAATCCTTGGCTTTGAAAGTATTAAAGGACTTAATTTAGAATCTAAATTTATAGAATGCTTCAAAAAGAAAAATGATGAATATTTAAAAAATTTGAAACAATATCAAAGTCTGAAAAATAAAATGGAACCGTTTCAAGATTATATGAATGAAATTAATATGATGATCATAATTGGATTAGGATTCTTCATGATTTCAAAAAATGAACTTACACTTTCTAATTTAGTTTTATATTATATTATTTTTTCTTATTTGATGGATCCTATTAAAAATTTAATGGAAATGAACTTTTTACTAAAAAATGTAAAAATATCTTTTTCAAGAATACTAAGCTTATTTACTATTCAAAAAAAATCTTTCAAAAAAGATCAAAAAGGAGAAATTTTATTTCAAAATTCACACCTTTCTTTTTCTCAGAAAAAAAGTTTAAAAAATGTTAATATTACGATTCAACCAAAAGATAAAATAATGATTTATGGACCAAGTGGTAGTGGAAAATCAACTTTATTAAAAATATTAAAACAGTACTATCAAGCAAATCAAATCTTTGTTAATCAAATAAATTATAATGAACTGAATTTTAAAGATAAAATTATTTATATTTCACAAAATGAATATTTATTTACAGATACTTTATATAATAATATCTTATTGGGGAGAAAGATAGAACAAAAGAAGCTGCAAAAAATATTACGAATGTGTTATGTAGACGAAATAATAGCTAAGAATCAACAAGGATTAAATATGTTAATAGAAGAAAATGGCTTTAATTTAAGTGGAGGAGAAAAACAAAGAATTATTTTGGCTCGATCTTTAATTTCAAATTTTGAATATCTATGTATTGATGAAGGGTTATCAGAAATCGATATCAATTTAGAAAGAAAAATTTTGAAAAACATATTAAAAGAATATCCAAATCAAGCAATTTTATTTGTTTCACACCGATTAGATAACTTAGATTTATTCGATAAAGCAATAAAATTTGGAACAAAAGTAGAAATGAGTCAAAAAAATAAAGGAGGCGTTTTGTGTTTCAACGAATAATTTGGAATATGATTTGTTTTGCTTTGTTAAGAAATATATTTTGATAAAAGAAGAACCAAAACAAATAACGGTTGAATTACAACTTAAAGAATTGATGGAAAAAAATGAAGAAATAACAATTGTATTAAAATGCGGTGATACAGAAATTAAAAAAATTATATTTACAAGGAGGAATCATGACTGATTTAGAGTTACGACAAATAAAAGGTGGCGGAGTTAATATAGGATTAGGAATTTTCTTAGGTGGTGTATTTACTTTCTTTATAGGATTAATAGACGGTTATATTAGACCACTTGCTTGTCATTAGAGGAGGGTTTTTATGTTAAAAGAAGACGAATTAAAACAAATTATGGGTGGAGCTATTACTGCTTCTTGGATATCTGCATTAGCAAGAGGAATTAATTCCATTATGGATTTAGGAAGATCTTTAGGCTCTGCCATAAGAAGAATCCAATCTGGAAAATTATGCTAGCAAAGCAAAAAAAGAAAATTTTAATAGGAATTCTTATTTTATTAATTCCGATTATCATCCCTTTTATTACAACAATTATCGATATACTTTTTAGCTTAGGTCAATATTTTGGGACAATCGCTAGAAATGTATCAGGAATGTAAGTCTATCAAATGATAGACTTTTCTTTTTAAAAAGAACAAAATTTGTTGAAAAATGTTTTTTTTAGTGCTATACTAGTAACAGTTTCAGAAGGGAGGGATATTATGACAAAAGTAGTAGTGAAAAACGGTAATGTCGATGGTGCACTAAGAATTGTAAAAATGAAAAGTGCTAAAGATGGTTCCTCAAAAAAACTTCGCGAAAGACAAGAAGGTTACTTAAAACCAGGTGCTAGAAGAAGAATAGCTAAGAAAGAAGCTATTAAAAATAGTAGAAAAAGAGCAAGAGAAAATTATTAAGAGCTTTATATAGAAGCTCTTTTCTTGAAGAAGGGATATCAATGAAAAATAAAATATTAGAAGATTTAAAAATGGCTATGAAAAACCAAGATAAAGAGACTTTATCAGTAATTCGTATGGTAAAAGGGGCAATTACTTTAGAAGAAATTAATACGAAAAAAGAATTGTCAGATGATGATATCATAGCAATCATAGCAAAACAAATTAAAACAAGAAAAGAATCTATTGTTGAATTTGAAAAAGGAAATCGTCAAGATTTAATTGATCAAACACAAAAAGAAATAGAAATATTAAATCAATATATGCCAGAACAATATAGTGAAGAAAAAGTAAAATCTATTATTGATGACATATTCGAAAAAATAAACCCAACTGGTATTTCTGATATGGGAAAAGTAATGAAAGAGGTAACTCCATTATTAAGAGGAAAAGCAGATATGAGTTTTGTCAGCAAAATTATTAAAGAAAAATTAAGTAATTAAAGATAAAATTTTCTTTAATTTTTCTTTTTTTTATAGTATAATAATTGTAGATTATAGGAGATGATGGTATGAAGCATGTCTATACAAGTATTGATATCGGTTCTGATTCAATCAAAGTAGTAGTTTGTGAACTATTTAATAACAAGTTAAATTTGTTAGCTGCATCTTCTGTTAAATCAAGAGGAATAAAAAAAGGGTTAATCACAAGTGGTCAAGAAGCGAGTATTTCTTTGAAAAAAGCAATTAAAGAAGTAGAAGACATGCTAGGAATTAAAATTAAAAAAGTCCTTGCATCAATTCCAAATTATTTTTCAGAATTTACTATTGTAAAAGGAAAACTTGAGTATGAAGAAGAAACAGAAATTACAGGAAAAGAAATAGTCGATTTGTTTCAAGAAGCTATGAAAAACGCAGATAAAAAAGATAAAGAAATGGTAACATTAATTCCAATTGATTTTTCATTGGATAACCAAACAGGAATTAAAGATCCTAAGGGCTTAACTGGTAAAATTTTTCAAACAAGAGGAGTTATGGTTTTAACTCCTAAAAAAAATATTTTATCTGTAGTGACACTTTTAGAAAATGCTGGACTTGAAGTGGTAGATGTAAATTTAACTAGTATTGGTGATATGGCATCTGTAAAAGATAAAAACATTAAAGAAGGTGTAGGAGCCATTATTAATATTGGTCATGAAACAACATCAATTTCACTTTATAATAAAGGAATTATTGTTAATAATTCAGTGATTGGTGTAGGTGGTAAAAATATTGATAGTGATATTTCTTATATGTACAAAGTAACTCCTGCAGATGCTATCAAAGTAAAAGAAAAATTTGCTTTAGCACATAAAAAATTTGCTAGTAAAAGTGATTTTTATGAAGTAACAAATAAAAATGGAGAAACTATTAAGATTAGTCAATTTGAAGTGTCAGAAGTGGTAATGGCTAGGTTAGAGGAAATTTTAGTTTTAGCAAGAAAAGAAATAAATGTTTTGACAAAACGCGACATAGATTATATACTAATAACTGGTGGTACTAGTAGTATGACAAATTTTTCATTAATTGCCGAAGAAGTATTAGGCGGTATTTCAAAAGTAGGAAGTATTCGTTTAGTTGGACTTAGAAATAATAAGTATTCTGCTTGTGTAGGAAATATTGCTTATTTTATTAGTAAATTAAAATTAAAGGGAAAACTTTCTTCAATGATAAGTAAAAGTGATATGGAAGATTTGTCTTCTAGTAAAAGTGGATTAATAAACGTTTCAGAAGATTCAATGCTTGGTAAAGTATTTGGATACTTTTTCAGCGAATAGGGAGGATTAAATATGTTTGGATTAGAAATAGATCAATTAGCAAAAATTAAAGTAATCGGAGTAGGTGGCGGAGGAAACAATGCCGTTAATAGAATGATTGAATCTGGAGTTCAAGGAGTTGACTTTATTGTTGCTAATACAGATTTACAAGTGTTAAATAATTCCAAAGCACCAGTTAAAATACAAATTGGTGTTGAATTAACAAGTGGATTAGGAGCTGGTGGAAAGCCTGAAATTGGTAAAGAATCAGCATTAGAATCTCGCAATGAAATTGAAGCTGCTTTAGAAGGAGCAGATATGGTATTTATTACTTGTGGTATGGGTGGAGGAACTGGAACAGGTGCAGCTCCTGTTGTTGCTGACATCGCACAAGGTATGGGTGCTTTAACTGTTGGTATTGTAACAAAACCATTCTCATTTGAAGGAAGAAAAAGAATGGAAAATGCTTTAAATGGTTTAGCGGAATTAAAAAAACATGTAGATACATTAATTGTTATTCCTAATGATAAATTGCGTGAAATTATTGATAAATCAACTCCATTATTAGACTCTTTTAAAGAGGTTGATAATGTTTTAAGACGTGGTGTACAATCCATTTCCGATTTGATTGCTGTTTCTGGTTTAATCAATCTAGACTTTGCTGATGTAAAAGCTGTAATGGAAAAAAGAGGAGACGCTTTAATTGGTATTGGTATGTCTTCTGGTGATGATAAAGCAAAAGAAGCTGCTAAACGTGCTATTTCTTCACCATTATTAGAAGTTTCTGTTGCTGGAGCTAAAGATGCAATTATTAATGTTACAGGTGGACCAAATATTTCATTATATGATGCAAATATTGCCCTTGAAACAATTACTCAAGAAGTTGGGGATGACATAAACACATATTTAGGTATCGCTATTAATGAAAACTTAGATGATGAAATCATCGTTACAGTTATTGCGACTGGATTTGAAGAAGAAAAAGAAGAAGTTACTGTACAACCTTCAGTCGCAAAACCATTAGGTGATGAACCTCAAACTTATGATTCGTTTGACGATGATGATGACGATGATGATGATGGTTTTCCACCAGCATTTATTAAAAATAGAAGAATTTAGAGCTAACGCAGTTAGCTCTTTTTTATAAAAGGGGGATTTAAAAATGAAATTAGGTTTTATAGGATTAGGAAATATGGCAGGGACAATCTGTCAAGGTGTTATTGAAAGTGGATTTATCAAAGGAGAAGATGTCTGTGGTTTTGACATCAACCAAGATAAACTTACACAAATGGAAAAAGATTATGGGATTTGTGTTTGTACAAGCGAAAGAGATTTGGTAGAACATAGTGATTATGTTTTAATGGGGGTTAAACCAAATGTCATTGAAAGCGTACTTGATAAAGTAAAAGATCTTTTAGATGATAAAACAATTATATCAATCGTGGCAGGATATAGTCATGAAAAATATGAAACACTCATTCCTGGAACACATCATCTTACAATTATGCCAAATACACCTGCAAAGGTTTTTGAAGGTGTAACACTTTTTGAAAAAGAAAATACATTGACTCAAGAAGAATTTGATTTTGCTTATCAAATGTTTGAAAGCATTGGCGAAGTTTATGTGATTGATAATAAACAAATGATTGCTGGAGGAGCTTTAAGTGGTTGTGGACCTGCTTTTGTTTATATGTTTATTGAAGCACTTGCTGATGGAGCTGTTTTAAATGGTTTACCACGTGATTTAGCTTATAAGCTTGCTAGTCAAACCGTTTTAGGAAGTGCCAAAATGGTGCAAGAAACGAAGGCTCATCCAGGATTATTAAAGGATCAAGTTTGTTCGCCAGGAGGAATTACCATCAAAGGAGTCAAAGCTTTAGAAGAAAACGGCTTTAGAAATGCGGTTATGGAAGCAATTGATAAGGCTAAATAGATTGTATAAAAAATAAAACATTGTTTAATTTTGTTGACTTTGTTTTTTAAACAGTTTTATAATACAAACAAGTAAAAACCGATGAAGTGGAGATAAAAATAGATCGTGCACTTATAGAGAGTTTGGATGGTGGAAGCAAACAGAACGCAGGCTATTAAATGGACCACTGAGGGCAAAAGGAAAGGCTTAGGCTGAGTATTCTTTGACGTTAGGCTTACGTAAGTAGTCGTAGATGTGATAGCATCTAGCTAAGGGCATGATTTTATAATCATGAAACAAGGTGGCACCGCGGATATAACCGTCCTTGAAAGTTTAACTTTCAGGACGGTTTTTTTAATTATAAGGGGGGAGTTTTATGTATTATCCAAAATTGGAAACATTAGAAAAAATGAATCTAGATGATTGCGATTTAGTTCCAATAAAAAAAGAAATCTATAGTGATATGATTACACCAATCGAATTGATGAGAAAACTAAAACAGTATTCTAAACATGTTTACATGTTAGAAAGTCATGAAGATAAAAGTAAATGGGGGAGATATACTTTTATTGGATTTGATCCTAAAAGTGAAATTACATGTTACAACAAGATGATGAAAGTCAATGATAAAATCTTTAAGGTAGAACATCCTAAAGAATATATCCGAAAGATTTTAAATGAAAATCGTAGTTTAAAGTTAGAAGGTTTTCCTACTTTTACAGGGGGATTGGTTGGTTATTTTAGTTTTGATTATTTTAAATATAGTGAACCTTCAATTATTAAAAATCAAAAGGATAATGGTTTTAATGATGTTGATTTAATGTTGTTTGATAAAGTGATTTGTTTTGATCACTTTAAACAAAAATTGATTCTTATTGTCAATATTAAAACAGATGATTTACAAAAGAATTATAAAAAAGGAATTAAAGAATTAGATGAACTTGAATACATTGTTCGTAAACATGTTAAAACACTTGTCCAGCCATTAAAACTATTAGATGATTTTAAACCCGTTCTTTCTAAAGAAGAATATTGTCAAATGGTTGAAAAAGGTATTGAGTTTATTAAAGAAGGGGATATCTTCCAAGTTGTTTTATCAAATAGACAATATGCAAGAGCAACAGGTTCTCTTTTTGATACTTATCGTGTATTAAGAACAACGAATCCGTCACCTTATATGTTCTACTTTGCAAGTGATAATATTGAAGTAGCAGGAGCTTCTCCTGAAACCCTTATTAAACTAGAAGGAAAGAAGTTAACGACTTTCCCAATTGCGGGAACAAGAAAAAGAGGAAAAGATGATCAAGAAGATCAACAATTAATAGAAGGATTATTAA
>OIZF01001887.1_pt1 | contig 11228 bp, 8 predicted proteins | sample 1588471 | NCBI WGS metagenome assembly OIZF01 (sample SAMN03283279) | human gut metagenome | biome: human-associated habitat; material: feces | host: Homo sapiens | place: Peru | collected 2012
CGGTATTAGTAAATAATTTCTGACAGTTTAGGGAATTGTTTACAAAGTTTAAGCCATTCGACTTTATCAATTTGTACATTGAGGATAAATTCCCCCTCATCTGAAATTTTTTCGTCACGAATGCTATCTAATTGATAGAGCGCATGGCGAATTTTCCCCTCTTGTGGGAGCAGTGTGAGGGTGAAAGAAAGTATTTCGTTTTTCAACCGCACTTTAATGGCTTCAAGTAGTAGATCTAATCCCTCACCTGAATGTGCTGAAAGATAAACGGCAACGGGCTTATTCTCGTCATCATATTCAATATGAGGCGCCACATTTTCCAATAAATCAATTTTGTTATACACCAACAATGCAGGCACTTTGTCTGCTTTAATTTCTTCCAACACTAAATTCACGGCTTCGATATTTTCGATCTTTCGAGCGTCTGCCGCATCAATGACGTGCAATAACAAACTGGCTTCTACCGTTTCTTGCAAGGTAGATTTAAAAGCGGAAACTAAATCATGGGGAAGTTGGCGAACGAAACCAACGGTATCGGCGAGAATCGCCGTACCAACATCTTGAATTTGTAAACGTCTTAATGTGGGATCGAGGGTAGCAAAAAGCTGATCCGCCGCATAGACATTGGCTTGCGTGATGAAATTGAATAATGTCGATTTTCCCGCATTGGTATAACCCACTAAAGAAATGGTCGGAATATCCGCTTTTTGTCGGGTTTGGCGATTTTGATTACGTTGTTTTTCGACTTTTGCCAAACGATTTTGTAACTGCGCAATACGAACCTTGATTAAACGGCGATCTGTTTCTAACTGCGTTTCGCCAGGGCCTCGTAATCCTACCGCGCCTTTTTGCTGATCTAAGCCTGTTTTTCGGCGAACTAATCGAGTGGATAAATGCTTAAGTTGAGCTAATTCAACTTGCAATTTCCCTTCGTGCGAGCGGGCTCGTTGGGCAAAGATATCTAAAATCACTCCAGTGCGATCCACTACACGACATTGGCAGATACTTTCTAAATTACGGGTTTGTGCAGGGGTTAATTGATGATTCACCAAAACAACATCGGCATCTAAGTCTTTCACGGCATCTGCAATTTCTTGTGCTTTTCCCTCACCGATAAAGTATTTTGCTTGTGGCGTGGCACGGCTTGTGGTGATGATTTGTAAAATCTCAACATTGGCAGATTCCGCTAAAAGTTGGAATTCTTGTAGATCTTCAATGTTTTTATTTTGAGAAAAGAAAACATGCACGACGACAGCTTTATCTTTTGTCGATTGGCTATTGTCGACTGTTTTAGATGACGAAAGTGCGGTTGAAATTTCAGGTGAATTTTCAACCGCACTTAAACTGATGAAATCGTTCATTGAACAGAATTATTCTGCTTGTGTTTCTACTTCCGCTACAGCATCAGAAGTTTGTGCTGCATGATGACCGCCATTATTATTGTGGTGAGAAACAGAACGTGCTGGAACCACAGTCGAAATTGCGTGTTTGTACACCATTTGATTAACCGTGTTTTTTAATAAAATCACGAATTGGTCGAATGATTCGATTTGACCCTGTAATTTAATCCCATTAACGAGATAAATCGAAACAGGAATACGTTCACGGCGTAACGCATTCAAATAAGGATCTTGTAATGATTGTCCTTTTGCCATTTTGCTATCCTTTGTTGTTATATGTTAATTAATGATAGAAACGAGTTGTCTCCGTCATCAAATATAACAATAAACATTTTTCTTGTCTATGGGTTTATCTCTTTGCTTTCACGCAGTTTTTTCAGAATTGCTTTCATTTTTTCGTCTAGTTGAGCATTGAGGCGTAATGTTTCACCCGTTTTAGGGTGCTCAAAGCGAATAGAAAACGCATGTAAAAACAAGCGATTAAGCCCGAGATCTTGCATATATTTATCGAATTCTTTATCACCGTATTTATCATCCAGTGCAATCGGGTGTCCTGCATACTGGGTATGAACTCTGATCTGATGAGTTCTTCCTGTTACAGGTGACGCTTTTACTAAGGTCGCATTTTGATAGCGTTCTTCGATAGCAAATCGCGTTTCTGAAGGTTTACCTTGCTCACTGACTTTAACGATGCGTTCACCACTGGCCAATTCATTTTTTAATAAAGGGGCTTGCACGACTTTTACATGAGATTGCCATTGGCCGCGTACGAGTGCGAGATAATCTTTTTGCACGGTTTTAACACGAAGTTGTTCGTGTAAGTTGCGTAAGGCAGAACGTTTTTTGGCGACTAATAAAATACCTGATGTATCTCTGTCTAAACGGTGAACCAATTCTAAAAAACGGGCTTCAGGACGTAATGCACGCAAGGCTTCAATCACACCAAAATTCAAGCCACTCCCGCCATGAACCGCAATGCCGGAAGGTTTGTTCAATACTAATAAACAGTCATCTTCAAAAATAATATGGCTTTCAAGGGAGGCGACTTTATTCAAGTTTTTAGAAATTGGGGCAGTATTTTTTTCAGAAACACGAACAGGTGGCACACGCACCACATCACCATTTTGCAATTTATATTCAGGTTTGATTCGCCCTTTGTTCACACGCACTTCGCCTTTACGCAGAATGCGATAAATCAAACTTTTTGGCACACCTTTTAATTTTGCCAATAAATAATTATCAATGCGTTGTCCTGCTTCATCTTCAGAAATCGTGAGCATTTTGACGGATTGATTGATGATTTTTTCTTGTTTTTCAGTCATTGAATCTGTCCTTTAAAAATTGGGCTGAATCATATCACAATATCCCTGGTGAGAATAGCAAGAATGCCTTGCTAATTTAGCCTCGAATGTGGATAATAGAGCGTCTTTCTGCGCCTCAAATTTGGCATTTAGAAAGCGATTTTGTATGTTGGTCAAAACTCAATGCGGCAAATGGCATAAGACATTGATAATCAACATGTTTTTCTTGAAGATTGACGCTTCCTTGCAATGCGTAATTAACACATCGCATTGTTTTACGAAAATTGTCTTAGATAACAATTGAGTATGCTATCAATGCACCCAGCAACACACAGTCGTGAGATTGACTGTTCGCGAGAAACACGAGGTCGATGGCTAAGGTCAGTAAATCTGTAAAGTGCGGTTAATTTTCAAGGTATTTTAGATAATTCAAAACGAGAAATTGACAATGAAAAGAATGTTAATCAATGCGACTCAAAAAGAAGAGTTGCGCGTTGCGTTGGTCGATGGCCAGCGTTTATTCGACTTGGATATTGAAAGTCCGGGTCATGAACAGAAAAAAGCCAATATTTACAAAGGGAAAATCACTCGCGTAGAGCCGAGTTTAGAAGCAGCCTTTGTGGATTATGGTGCAGAGCGCCATGGCTTCCTTCCTTTAAAAGAAATTGCCCGCGAGTATTTCCCTGCTGATTATGTGTTCCAAGGTCGTCCAAATATCCGTGATATTTTGACCGAAGGCCAAGAAGTGATCGTTCAGGTGAACAAAGAGGAACGCGGCAATAAAGGCGCGGCCTTAACCACTTTTGTTTCTCTTGCTGGTAGTTATTTGGTGATTATGCCAAATAATCCTCGTGCAGGTGGCATTTCTCGCCGTATTGAAGGCGATGAACGTATCGAATTAAAAGAAGCATTGAGTTCTTTAGATGTACCGGAAGGCGTTGGTCTTATCGTGCGTACAGCGGGTGTAGGTAAATCACCAGAAGAATTACAATGGGACTTAAAAGTACTTTTACATCATTGGGAAGCGATTAAACAAGCTTCACAAAGCCGTCCGGCGCCATTCTTAATTCACCAAGAAAGTGATGTGATCGTTCGTGCGATCCGTGATTACTTGCGTCGTGATATCGGTGAGATCTTAATTGATAGTCCGAAAGTATTTGAAAAAGCGAAAGCTCACATCAAACTTGTACGTCCAGATTTCATCAATCGTGTGAAACTATATCAAGGCGAAGTGCCGTTATTTAGCCACTATCAAATTGAGTCACAAATTGAATCAGCCTTCCAACGTGAAGTACGTTTACCTTCTGGTGGTTCGATTGTGATCGATGTGACAGAAGCGTTAACAGCGATCGATATCAACTCGGCGCGTTCAACTCGTGGTGGTGATATTGAAGAAACCGCATTAAATACCAACCTTGAAGCGGCAGATGAAATTGCTCGTCAATTACGTTTACGTGACTTAGGTGGGTTAGTGGTTATCGATTTCATCGATATGACACCTGTTCGTCACCAACGTGAAGTAGAAAACCGTATCCGTGATGCCGTGCGTCAAGACCGTGCGCGTATTCAAATCAGCCGTATTTCTCGCTTCGGCTTGTTGGAAATGTCACGTCAGCGTTTAAGTCCATCATTAGGTGAGTCTTCTCATCATGTGTGTCCTCGCTGTCAAGGTACGGGTAAAGTACGTGATAACGAAAGCTTATCACTTTCAATCTTACGTTTAATCGAAGAAGAAGCATTAAAAGAGAATACCAAACAAGTACACACTATCGTGCCGGTACAAATTGCGTCTTACTTACTTAACGAAAAACGTAAAGCAGTAAGCAGCATCGAAAAACGCCATGATGTAGAGATTATCGTGGTACCAAATGAAGCGATGGAAACCCCGCACTTCAGCGTGTTCCGCGTACGTGAAGGTGAAGAGCTGAACGAATTAAGTTATAACTTAGCAAAATTCCATGAAGCACAAGACGATGCATTCGTACCAGAAGAATCCCTTGTTTCACGTAATATTGAAACAGCAGCCGTGACATCTGAACAAGTGATGGAAAGTGCTGCAGTATCGCTATCGATCCCAACGGCAGCGCCAGCACCAGTTGAGCGCAAATCAGAAGGTCCTTCACTGTTTGCAAAAATTGTTGCTGCAATTAAAGGTTTATTCGCTTCTGAGCCAAAAGAAGAAGAGAAAAACCAAACCAATCGCAATAATCGTAACGGCAATCGTAATAATCGTCGCAATCAAGATCGTCGTAATAATCGTCGTTCTCGCAACGAAAATAGTGACAATGCGAAAAATACAGACGAAGAAAATGCACGTCCAACTCGTGAGCGTGTGAATAATCGTCGTAATCGTCGCAACGTTAATGACGATGTTATTTCAGAAAGTGCGGTTAATTTAGCGAATGTTTCTGATGATAATCGTCAAGAAGAAAAAGCAGAGAAACCGGTAGCTGAGCGTCGTCAACGTCGTGATTTACGTAAACGCGTTCGCATTGATGACAATGCAAATAACGCCAATGAGAATGTGATTGAGGCGGTTGAAGTTCCTGCGATTAAAAATGAAGTGGTTGAAAACAACGCTGTTGATAATACAGAAGATAAACCACGTCAAGAACGTCAGCGCCGTACACCGCGTCATTTACGTGCATCGAATAATCAACGCCGTCGCCGTAATGAAGTGAAATCGCCAATGCCATTATTTGCTGCGGTGGCTTCACCAGAATTAGCAAGCGGTAAAGTATGCATCGATTATTCTGCTGTGAATGCACCGAAAGAAAATAATTTCTTATCGGTGGATGAGTTGCTTGAGCAAGAAAAAACGAAAAAAGGTGTGATTACGCCTGCAACAGGTATTGTTGTGGAAGAGAAATCAGTTGAAGCACAACCTGCGTTAGATTTCATTACTCAACCGGCAAATGAAGCGGTTCAACAGAAAGTGCAAGAATCATTAGAACGCTTGCATCATAAATCTGAACCTGTTGCTCAAGTCGCAACTGCAGAAGTTGAACCACAAGAAAAAGCAAAATTTGTAAGTTCTTATGTGTTCACTGGTCGTGCAGGTACTATTTCAGCCGTATCACATACAAAAGCAGCTATGACATTAGCGAAAGCACCTGATGATGAGTCTAAACCATTCCCAATTGTAGAATGGACGGAGTCTCGTTATTACTTTAATGGTAAAGGCGCGGCAGGCCATCATAGTGCAATTAGCCATATTTATTCTGAACCGACACAAGCGAAAGCAGAGTAATATCCTAATAATAAAGACGGAACCAATAGGTTCCGTTTTTTATTTTGTGTATTTTTAAAACATTGTGATTTAAAAGTAGTCAGTCAGATAATTTTTTTATTTTCTTGCTTGACGGGGTGGGGGAAAAAACGTATTATTCACCTCGCTTAAATCACGGAGGAATGGTCGAGTGGTTGAAGGCACCGGTCTTGAAAACCGGCGAGGGTTTACGCCCTCCGTGAGTTCGAATCTCACTTCCTCCGCCATCAAATTCAAAAAATCCCTAAGTCGAAAGATTTAGGGATTTTTGCTTTTCAGTCTATTTCAAAAAAATCTTATTTCTTGACCGCACTTTCTTGTGCTTCTTTGAAGGCAAGGTATTCTTCTAAGGTCTCAATGGCTTCTAAACATTTTTGACGACGCGTTAAATAAATTGCGGCTGTTTGCTTATGTACATCTCGTTGAATATCTGTTTGAGCCGTATTCGCTTGTGCTTTAGCTTCTTCGTATTTTTCCGTGAGTTGCTGTAAGGCTTCATAATATTTTTCTAGACGCTCTCTTGGCGGAAGTCGATGAATGCTATGTTGTGATTTACTGCTTGTAACTGGTTGTTCTGTTTTCTTCTGTTGAATGGGTTTTCTATGTTTGCGATTCATGGCTTCAGTCAATGCGGTACATTGCCCTAAAAGATGTTCAGCCATAAATACAATTTGTTCTTCATTTTGATGGGGAAGGCTGCATAGCTTCGTTAAGCTTTGCTGGATTTCTTTGAGATAAAAACCGACGGTTTCAAAATCTTCAGTAAATAAAGTGCGGTTAAATTTAGCGTTAATTTTTTTATCAGAGTCAGCTTGATAGGCTTGAGTCAGTTGCTGTACTTTTTGTTCGAGCGTATTGAGTAATGATTGAATAGACATAAAAAAATCCCCGCATAATGAATGCAGGGATTATAACGATTAAAGGGTCATGGCTGCAATCCAACCGAACGCTAATAATGGAATGTTGTAGTGAATAAAGGTTGGTACAACAGAATCCCAAATGTGGTCGTGTTTACCATCCATATTCAAACCGGATGTTGGACCAAGTGTGGAGTCAGAAGCTGGTGAACCCGCATCCCCTAATGCCGCCGCTACACCTACGATAGCCACTGTCGCAAGTGGTGAGAAACCAAAAGAAAGACAAAGTGGTACATAAATTGAGGTGATAATTGGCACGGTTGAGAAAGAAGAGCCAATACCCATGGTAATCAATAAGCCAACGAGTAACATTAAGAATGCCGCAACGCCTTTGCTTTGAATCACACCCGTTGAAAGTGCATCAACTAACTCTTTCACACCGTTTGTGGAATTAATGACATTAGCGAAACCAGAAGCCGCAATCATCACAAAGCCGATCATCGCCATTAAGCGTAAGCCTTGTTGGAAAATGTCGTTACTTTCTTTGAGTTTGAAAATACCAAATGCGCCGAAAATGACTAAACCGACTAAACCACCAATGATAGTTGAACTTGTGAAAAGCTGTGTGGCAAAAGTCGCGACAATGGCGACCGCACTTGCGGTAATTTGAATCGGTTTAATGTTCGCAATGTGTTGTTCAATTTCAGTTGTAGTTGGTTCTGCCGTTGTCACAACATACTCACGCGGTTTGCGATAGGTAACAAATACGGCAGTGAGTAAACCAAGAATCATACCAATAACAGGGATAAGCATAGCAAAAGAAACTTCACCAACACTGGTTTGTAAACCGAGTGGGGCACCAGCAAGATTGATATTTTTTACTAAAACGCTTTCAATAAAGATTTTCCCGAAACCAACCGGCAAGATCATATAGGTTGCGGTTAAACCAAAGGTAATAATACAAGCGACTGCTCGACGATCGATTTTTAAACGGTTAAAAATAGAAAGTAAAGGTGGCACTACAATCGGGATAAACGCAATGTGCACTGGGAGCAAGTTTTGGGATGAAATTGAGAATAAAAGCAAAATACCAAGTAGCATATATTTAAACCACGCTAAATTTTTGCCGGTTGGTGTTTTGTTCATTCGGGTAATAATTTTGTAGGCAAGCAAATCAGTGATGCCAGATTTTGAAATCGCAATGGCAAATGCACCGAGCATCGCATAGTTCATCGCCACTTCAGCGCCACCACCTAAGCCGCCTGTAAAGGCTTCAATGGTTTTGCTTAAACCTAGGTCTCCGCATAAGCCAGCTGTAAGAGCAGAAATCACAAGTGCGATAACCACGTTCACGCGCAGTAAGCTTAACGCCAGTAGCACGACAATTGAAATAACAACGGGATTAGATAGCATATTGTTGTTCCTTATTGATTAATTAAAAGAAAAAGGTCGCATAAAAGAAAATTGATTTAAGGTTAGATGTCGCATAGTAATAAACTCCTGTAAATTGATAATAAAACAAAACCCCTCGAAAGTTGCCTTCCGAGGGGTAAGATTTTTTTGATCTTTATCTTGTCAGCTCGGAAGAAATCTTCCAAGCACGCCAACAGCCTGAAAGATTATTCAGTTGAATGGCGATGATGGTGACGAAGGATAAAGTTCATTTGAAACTCTCTTATTTAGATAACTAAATCGAATTACTTTTTAAAATACGGTAAACCGAAAACGATTGCAAGCCTTTTTTCTAAAAAATTTTGAAAATTAAAGTGCTGCCTGATTTTCAGCTATTTTTTCCATTTCATTTGTTTGAGCAATATGCGGGAAACCACCGAGCTCTTTTAAATGATTCACCATATAGCAAAATAATTCTGCCGTACGCTCAGTATCATATAGCGCCGAGTGTGCTTGTTTACCATCAAAAGGAATTTTTGCCGCTTGGCAGGCTTTGACGAGCACTGTTTGTCCAAACATAAAACCGGCAAGTGTTGCCGTATCAAACATCCCAAAAGGGTGGAATGGATTGCGTTTTACGCCCGTACGTTCAGCAGCAGCCATCACGAAGCTTTGGTCAAAAGCCGCATTGTGCGCCACGATAATAGAACGCTGACATTCAGCATCTTTTTGTCCACGACGCACCATTTGGAACAACCCTGTGATGGCATCTAATTCAGATACGGCACCTCGCAATGGATTGTGAATATCAATCCCATTAAATTTGAGTGATTCGGGATTAATATTTGCCCCCTCAAATGGTTCAATATGAAAATGGCATTTTTGATCAGGTTGCAAATTGCCATTTTCATCCATTTTTAAGGTGATTGCCGCAAGCTCTAAAAGTGCATCTTTTTGGGCATCAAACCCAGCCGTTTCTACATCAATAATGACAGGAAAGTAGCCACGGAAGCGATTTTTTAATTGGTGATGATAAGGAATTTCAGGTGTATCTGACACAATATATTCCTTAATTCCCTAAAGCTGATTTTGCACTTTTGTTTTCGATAAATTCGATCTTATAACCATCCGGATCTTCAACGAAGGCAATCACAGTAGTGCCGCCTTTAACAGGACCGGCTTCGCGAGTCACTTTACCGCCATTAGCACGTACCGCTTCACAAGTTGCGTAAATATCATCTACACCAATAGCAATATGCCCGTAAGCATTACCAAGATCATATTCAGTTACGCCCCAGTTGTATGTTAATTCAATTTCTGCAGCGCTTTCGCCATCTTCGTAACCTAAAAAAGCAAGCGTATATTTATACTCAGGGTTTTCACTTGTGCGTAATAAACGCATACCTAAAACATCTTGATAAAATTTAATAGAGCGGTCTAAATCACCTACTCGAAGCATCGTGTGTAAAATTTGCATCTTGTTTTCCTCTTTTCTATTAGGTTGGTGGGCGATTATAGCATAGAAATTTTTAAATAGACTTAGAACGTAATTTATCCCAGAAATTGGAGCGGTTTAAATAATGCAAATGAATTAATCATTTGGAGTGGTCAGAGCTCAGTTTCTATTTGGTTTTGTTAATCTGTTTTTCGTTGTAGTGGCCTAGCTATTGCAACGATATGACAAGTTGTAAATTATTATAGGAGAACAAAGATGTTTTCATTCTTAAAAGCATCTCCTCCAGCACCAAGAATTGAAAGTTCTAGAACAGATGCCGAGTATAAAAAATTACGTTGGCAGGTGTTTGCTGGAGTATTTATCGGGTATGCGGCTTATTATCTTATCCGCAAAAACTTTTCTTTAGCAATTCCTTATCTTATTGATGAATATGGCTTTACTAAAGCTGATTTAGGTACAGTTGGGGTAGCGTTATCACTGGCTTACGGTTTTAGTAAGTTCATTATGGGGAATATTTCTGACCGAAGTAATCCTAAATATTTTATTACTATTGGTTTATTAGGTTCTGCATTAGTGAGCTTAATTTTCGGTTTAGTACCAGGCGTGCTTTCTTCTATTTCATTGATGATTGTGTTAGCTGCATTAAATGGCTGGTTCCAAGGAATGGGATACCCACCAGGTGCAAAAACAATGACCAACTGGTTCTCAGTTTCTGAGCGTGGTGTGTGGTGGAGTTGGTGGAACGTATCACATAACTTAGGTGGTGGTTTAATTGGCCCATTAGCGCTCCTCGGTTTATCGATTTTCGGCGTATGGCAATCTTTATTCTATTTACCAGCCTTAATCGCCATTGTATTGGCATTCATCATGTTCTATTTAATGCGCGATACTCCAGAATCACAAGGGTTACCACCGGTAGATGAATGGAAAGGTGAAAAAATCGTAGAGAAAGTTGAATCTGCCCATACGCTTTCTTCTAAAGATATTTTTATGAAATACATCATTAATAATAAGTTCTTATGGGCGATTGCACTTGCGAACGTATTTGTGTATTTCATTCGTTACGGCATTATTGACTGGGCCCCAACGTATCTAAAAGAAGTGAAACATTTCTCAGTAGACAAACAAAGTTGGGCGTATTTCCTTTACGAATATGCAGGTATCTTTGGTATGCTTGCTAGTGGTTATTTGAGTGATAAAGTCTTCAAAGGTCACCGTGCACCGCCGATGTTATTATTCCTAACCGGTGTATTAATCGCGATTATTGTTTATTGGAAAAACCCAGAAGGAAATCCACTCGTAGATAATATTTGTCTTGTAGCTATCGGTTTCTTAATTTATGGTCCAGTAATGATGATCGGGCTTCAAGCGGCAGACCTTGTACCACGTGTGGCAACTGGTACAGCGACAGGTTTAACTGGGTTATTCGGTTACTTATTAGGTTCTGCGAGTGCAGGCTATGTAATGGGTAAATTGGTAGACTTATTTGGCTGGGACGGCGGTTTTTATGCCTTGATCGTTTCTTGCTTCTTAGGATTTGGTTTCATTGCTTTT
>OIZF01001891.1_pt1 | contig 11211 bp, 8 predicted proteins | sample 1588471 | NCBI WGS metagenome assembly OIZF01 (sample SAMN03283279) | human gut metagenome | biome: human-associated habitat; material: feces | host: Homo sapiens | place: Peru | collected 2012
TTAAAGCTTTTGCCCTTACAGGGCGCCAAGTTTGCGAACATGATAACCCAGGGCGTTGCCCTGGGCTAAGAGCTTCTGCCCTTTCAGGGCGTGCTGCGTAATTCCATCCGTACAGGTCGAAGTTTTTTCGGATGAAGCGAAGAAGGCTTTCAAATTTCTCAATATTGAAATTTGAAAGCCTTCTTTTTCTTCTTAAACAATTTCGGTTGCAGCCAATATCCCAATTTGGTACACAGAATTCCGATGCAGGCTCCCGCCACGACATCGTTCAGATAATGCCGGTTGTTGTAGACTCGCAGATAGCCTGTCAGCGCAGCCATGGCGTAGCCCGAATATCCTATCCATGGCGACACGTCCTTATATTCTTGATACAGCATCTCTGCACCCATGAATGCCCTCGCCGTATGACCCGATGGAAATGACCTGCAGTCTCTGCCGTCGGGTCTTTCCTCGTTTACAGCCGCCTTCATGCCGAACGTAATGAGTCCCAATGAAGCGTACGACAGCGCTATGATGCCCAGACGTTCTTTAGGTCCGTTTTTCCCCTTTACACCTGCTAACCTCAAGCCCCAGGCCGTCGCCATGGGTGTAAACTGCAATACTTCGTCAGCCCTCAGATGATGCCTTCCCTCAGCCGACAGCCCTTTCTGAACCTCGCGCTTCTGTTGCGCAAACCAACCATGGTTCTGAACATACAGCGCAGCCAGTCCTGTTATGACTACAGGTACCAGTACGTCCTTCGGTCGCAGCACGGGTTTGCAGTCTGCCGTCATCATGGGGGCGGGCAATGGTCTTGTTGCGGCTACAATAGAGTCGGTCTGTACTGTTTCCGTTGTTTCCAACGAGTCCACCGACACCATGGCAGAATCCTGCGCCCACAGCACAGAGTTGCAACAGCACCAGCAAACAAGTCCCAGCAGAACCCTCCGTCGTAGGCACGAAGGCAAAAGAACTGATAAATCCATCATCATCTTGAATGTATAAAAAGTCTATTTTGTGTGCAAAAGTACGAAAACTTTTTGATTATCAAGAACTTTTTACTAACTTTGCACCCGAATTTAGACAAGTATCAGGCAACCTGTCGCCTATTAGAGTAGGACAGGACAGCCTTGTCGCAAGCGTTTTCGGAAGGATATTGCACCCTATTAATGGCTGGGAGGGTGAATTCAGCCTTCTGCATTGAATACATTAATAAGGTAAAAAAGATTTGAAAACATTTTTAGAATTAGGCGTCAGCGAGGACATTCGCCGCGCTATTGAGGAGCTTGGATTCGAGAATCCAATGCCCGTACAAGAAAAAGTAATCCCCTATCTCTTAGGCAACAAAAACGATGTCATCGCGTTGGCGCAGACAGGAACTGGTAAGACTGCATCCTATGGCATTCCTGTCATTCAGAAGACCGATGCTCAGAACAAGCAGACACAGGCCATTATCCTGAGTCCTACCCGTGAGCTTTGTCTCCAAATAGCCGATGACCTCAACAGTTTCGCCAAGTACATCGACGGACTCCACATTGCTGCAGTCTATGGCGGAACCGATATAGGCAGTCAGATACGCACCCTCAAGCATGGTGTACAGATCATCGTAGCCACACCTGGTCGTCTTCTCGACCTCATCAATCGTGGCGTGGCTCAGTTGGAGCATGTGAACAATGTTGTATTGGATGAGGCTGACGAGATGCTCAATATGGGTTTCTCCGAGAGCATCAATGCCATCTTCGAGAATGTACCAGCGGATAGAAATACACTTCTCTTCTCTGCTACTATGAGCAAGGAGATAGAGAAAATAGCGCTCCACTACCTCCACGACCATAAGGAGATAGTTGTAGGCTCACGCAACGAGGGTGCCGAGCACGTCAATCACATCTACTATCTGGTGAACGCCAAGGACAAGTATCTTGCCCTGAAGCGTGTCGTAGACTTTTATCCCCGCATCTTCGCCATTATCTTCTGTCGCACCAAGTTGGAGACACAGGATATTGCCGACAAACTCATCCGCGATGGTTATAATGCAGAGGCTCTTCATGGTGACTTGAGTCAGCAGCAGCGCGACCTCACCATGCAGAAGTTCCGTAATCACAATGTGCAGTTCCTTGTGGCCACCGATGTTGCTGCCCGAGGACTTGATGTCGACGACCTTACTCACGTCATCAACTATGGACTCCCCGATGATATTGCCAGCTACACCCATCGTAGTGGACGAACAGGTCGTGCCGGAAAGAAGGGTACCTCGATCTCTATCATCCACACCCGCGAGAAGTTTAAGGTGAGACAGATTGAGAAACAGATAGGCAAAGATTTTATTGACGGCACCCTTCCTACTCCCGAGGAGATTTGTAAGAAACAGCTCTTCAAGACCATGGACGACATCATGAAGACCGATGTTGACGAGGATCAGATAGAGCCTTATATGGCAGAGATCAACCGCCAGTTCGACTACATCGACAAGGAAGACATCATCAAGAAGATGGTTACCATCACCTTTGGTAAGTTCCTCGACTATTATAAGAACGCTCCTGAGATAGTCAAGCCCGAAACCGGCAAGGGCTCTCGTGGCTCTCGTGGTGAGGGTAGAGGCTCAGAGGGTCGTGGAAAGGTGTCTAACGGTCGCCGCAAGCACGAGGCAGAGGCTGGATACAAGCGTCTCTTCATCAACTTAGGCAAGGCCGACGGCTTCTATCCTGGCGAGATCATGCAGTATCTGAACAAGCATGTGAAGGGTCGCCAGGAGGTAGGACATATCGACTTGCTCTCTAAGTTTGCCTACATCGAGGTTCCCGAGGAGGATGCCAAGCGTGTGATGAAAGCTCTCAACGGTACAGAGTACAAGGGCCGCACCGTTCGTTGCAACGATGCCGACGAAGAGGGTCATGGACGTAGTGCCCGTGGCAGTCGTAGCGAGAGTCGTGAGAGCCGCAAGGGCGGCAAGGGCAGCGAGAGCAGAGGCAAGGGGAAAGGCAGTCGTGCAGAGAGTCGTAGCCGTAAGCCTCGCAGAGAAGAGGAGACTGGCGACTGGCGTCAGTTCTTCCAGCACAACGACAACGTTAAGTTCAAGGGCGAGGAACCCAACTTCGAGGAAGAAGGCTGGGCACGCCGCCGTCCTAAGAAGAAGTAGTCGCCTTAGCGACAGAACTCGCATGTAAAAGTACTGAATTTTAGCCTTTTTCTATATAGGAAAGGGCTAAAATTGCAGTCATAATCCTTCTGTATAAATATTCATTGCCTAACAGGACTTAACTGTGAAAAAATAATTTCCCAGTTGGGAAATTTTTTTTTTCCAGTTAGGCAGATTCTTTTTTCCAGTTGGTGCGTGTTTTTTTGGTAATCTCTACCTCACGGCATTATTGATAGATGAGGGTGAAGAGACGTTCGTCGGCGAAATATTCCTGGGCGACTTCCTGTATCTGCTGCGAGGTGATTTCGTCTATCTGCTCGTAGAGATGCTGGATGTTCTTGAGCCAGCCATAATGGAGGTAGCTCTTGCCGAAGTCGAGGGCGAAGTTCTCACGGTTGTCGCAAGCCACTCCTATCTGTCCCTTAATCTGCTTTTTGGCGGCTCTTAGCTGCGAAGGGCTGAGAGGACGGTCGATGAAATGTTGCAACTCGCGGTGTACGAGGCGGCGGCAACGTTCGATGTCGTGGACGTCGCAGCCGTAATAGATGCTCCAGTAGCCCAGGTCGCTGTAGGTGGTCAGGTTGCTCTCTACGGTATAGACGAGGCCGTGATGCTCGCGAAGGGCGAGGTTGAGTTTGGCGTTCATGCCAGGACCTCCAAGGATGTTGTTGAGAAGATAGAGAGGCATACGGCGTGCGTCATGGACATTGCAAGCCTGAGTGCCCGTCATGACGTGTGCCTGATGGGTGCGCTTCGGGATGATGAGAGTACGTGGTTCCTGCAGAAAGTCGTGATGAGGCAATTCTGCTGACTGGGGGCGCTGGATAGCAGAGGCTGAGGACAGTCCCACTTGGGCCTTTTCCAAGAGGCGTACAAGGCGGGAAAAGGAAATGTCACCATAGGCGAAGAAGATAGCATTGTCTGGACGATAATGACGATGGGCGAAGCGCTGAGCATCAGCTTGTGTGAAACTTCGTACGCCCTCTGCTGTTCCGAGGATGCTATGACCTAAAGGATGACCCTTGAAGAGGTGGTTCTCGAATTCGTCGTAGATGAGTTCGGAGGGTGTGTCGTTGTAGCTCTCTATCTCGTCGCAAATGACTTCTACCTCCTTGTCAAGCTCTGCCTGGGGATAGGTGGAGTGGAAAACCATATCGCTGAGGAGGTCGACGGCCCGTGCTATATGGTCGTGAAGGATGGCGGCATAGTAGACGGTAGACTCCTTGGTGGTGTAAGCCTGCAGGTCGCCTCCTACGCTTTCGAGGCTGTTGAGAATGTGCCATGCCCGGCGACGGCTGGTACCTTTGAAGGTGGTGTGCTCGCAGAAATGGGCAAGGCCTTCCTCGCCTGGCAGCTCGTCACGTGAGCCTGCCTGGATCTGATAGCCACAGTAGACGACGGGGCTCGTAGAGGGCAGATGAATGATGCGAAGCCCGTTGGAGAGAGTATGTGTATTGTAATTCATGGCTGCAAAGGTAGTGAAAAATTGCTTAATAATAGCGAATTCGTTTTGCTTTCTTTGGGTTATTCTTTATCTTTGTGCGCAAAAATCAAAATTAATAGTTATGGTAACAGAAATTAAGAACGGGATTTATTACGTGGGTGTAAACGATAGAAACAAGCATCGTTTTGAGGGGCTGTGGCCTCTGCCCAATGGGGTGAGCTATAACTCGTATGTGATTGTAGACGAGAAAGTGACGCTTGTCGACACAGTGGAGGTGGATTTCTTCACTCAGTTTCTGGAGAATATCAAGGAAGTGATTGGTGAGAGAGAGATTGACTATCTGGTCATCAATCACATGGAGCCAGACCACAGTGGCTCGATAGCCCTCATCAAGAAGTATTATCCCAACATCAAGATAGTAGGCAACAAGAAGACCTTAGGTATGCTGGAGGGATTCTATGGCGTGACCGATGATGTGGTGGAAGTAAAGAATGGTGAGACGTTGAGCACAGGCAGCCATGAGTTGAGTTTCGTGCTTATTCCGATGGTGCACTGGCCAGAGACAATGGTGACATTGGATGCTGCCAACAAGGTGCTCTTCTCGGGCGATGCTTTCGGCTGCTTCGGAGCGCTGAATGGCGGTGTGATAGACGAGGAGATCAACTGTGAGGGATTCTGGTTGGAGATGGTGCGCTACTACTCTAACATTGTGGGCAAGTATGGTGTGCCTGTACAGAATGCGCTGAAGAAGTTGGCAGGTGTGGAATTAGACTTTATCTGTTCGACCCATGGCCCTGTCTGGCACGAGCATATTGCGAAGGTGATGGATATGTACGACAAGATGTCGAAATACGAGACAGAGCCAGGACTGGTGATCTGCTATGGTACGATGTACGGCAACACAGAGCGTATGGCAGAGATTATCGCGCGTGCTGCGAGCCAGGCTGGTGTGAAGAACATCGTAATGTATAACATCTCTAAGACCCACCATAGCTACATCCTGCGTGATGTGTTCCGCTACAGAGGTCTGATAGTAGGTGCTCCTACTTATAATGCAGGCTTGTATCATGAGATGGAGGTTCTTCTCTCTGAGTTGGCCAACAAGGACATCAAAAAACATCTGCTCGGCTGGTATGGTTCGTATTGCTGGGCCAGCAAGGCTGTGGCGAAGATACAGGAGTGGAACGACACACGCTTGCATTTCGAGGCTGTAGGCGAGCCTGTAGATATGAAACAGGCCATTACTCCCGAGGTGAAGGCGCAATGCGAGGCATTGGGCAAGGCCATGGGTGAGCGATTGCTGAACTTGTGAAAGTTTTATTACTCAAGTTTCGTAAGTGGTTTAAGTACGGGCTGAAGGCCCAAAAGCTCTTAGCCCAGGGCAGCGCCCTGGGTATAATGCCAATCTGCAAGGCGCCCTGTAAGGGCAAAAGCTTTAAAACTCCAGACAATTAGTAAAGCTTTTGCCCTTACAGGGCGACAGGTTTGCTGACGTAATTACCCAGGGCGATGCCCTGGGCTAAGAGCTTCTGCCCCTTCAGGGCGTGCTAACTATTCTAACTTTCCCCCAACCCCTTAGCCCTGGGCTAAGAGTTTCTGCCCCTTCAGGGCGTGTGGGACAAAACTTGCGAAACTTCAGTAAAAGAACAAAGCTCTTTGCTTCTTGTCAGGGCAATCAGTCTATCTGATATTGCAGATGCCGCATCTCATGGCCTCCCCAAGCAGAATCGTTGACGTACTGAAATCCCACCTTATTATATAAGGACTCCGCACGAGGGTTTCCCTTGTCGACAAGCAGTCCCACAGCAGGCAATCCCATCTCACGGGCACGCTCTATGACTGCTTTCAGCAAATGTTTGGCAATGCCATGCCCCCGGAACTCTTCCGACACAGCGATGCTGTCGATATAAAGCTCGCCAGCCTGTGTCTCGTCGTCCATATCCGAATAGTCGATACCAAACTCCCGTTGAGCAGCCTCTATGAAACGACGGCGCAAACGATGCAGCTCACCTCCATCATAAGATACACAGATGCCAGCCAACCGACCATCATCAGTAAAAGCACAAAGCGTATTGCGATAGCTGTACTGACTGTCATCGAGAGCCACCAGTTCCGTCATCACCCGTCGGAAATCCTCTATCGTATGATCTTTACCTGCCAGATTCTGGCAACACTCATGATTCATCGCCTCCATAATGAGGGAGGCAATAGGCGCTGCCAAACTGGCAGTAGCCCCTTCTACTCGTACATTCATTTCTATGTCTTTTATTTTCTTACCACCTCAATATTCGTACCACCAGGACGATAAAGATAGCCCACACATTCGGCAGCACTATTTTAAACATTTTGTTCCTTACGCCAGGCTGCTGGCGTCATGCTCTCAAAGCGCGAGAACACCCTTGAGAAATAAGAGGACGAGGAGAAACCGGAATAGATAGCCACCTCTTCCTGTTTGACATTCGGATTCTCACGCATATAGCTTTTTGCCTCTTCCAGACGCAGCTTCGTAATCCAGGTGCTGAAGTTGGTACCGTGTTTACGGTTGATATAGCGAGACATATATAGCTTGTTGGTACCCATCTCTGCCGCCAAGTCATCTATCGTCAACTGAGGAGCGAGGAACCGCTTTTCGGAAATCCATTTCTTCACTTGCTCACCAAAGAGCTGCTCATAGTTGTCTGTCTTCAAGGATTTCAGTTTTTCTGTATCTGTCTCCATCCTTTCTTTGTCCGTTACCTCAGCGCTGTTCAACTTACCATACATGGAGGCATAGTTGATGAAACTGATGGCTATGTAGAAATTGGCAGAGACGACATAAACCTGGAAAAGATAATTGTAGATAATGCCCCCAAGCAACGTGGTGAAACACAGCACACTGATAAGGATGATGAGGATGACACTCTTCTTGATCCAGAACATAAACTGCTGCATATCCTCCGCAAAGTAATTGTCCAGTTTACTCCTCTTCTCATTATATAGGATATAGAAACGTCTCAAGAACAACACGTATTGCACAAAGAATATGAAGAAGGGGAACCACGAGACCCAAGCACCCGCTTTGCCAAAGACTCCTATGGTGGAAGTTATCATCAGGGCAACAGATGTCAGTAAGACAATCCAGTCCTTACTGAAGTTTCGCCACGACATATACTTCTCGTCCAACAAATAGAAGAAAGTAGAAAAGAAGAAGATGGCTTCCAGACAGAAGAAGATAAAATCAGAGCACTTGATATATGGATTAAGCTCTTTCCAATCGTCAGAGGTGTAAATAGCTAAGTAGACGAAAAGATTCAATCCCATGATAAAATATGTAGTTGCCAAACATCTCTTCGCCTTGCGATAAGGAAGATATTCGGCAGCAAGAGGCACTTTTCCAAACAACAGGACAATGCCGAGGCCAAAATAAATGGCTCCAACACATTGAATCAACACAATGAAATAATGCTCTAACAACTCTATCATATACAATTTTAATTACGCAATACAAAAGTACAAAAAATAATTATTACCCCCCCGAATTAAGTCAAAAATACGACATTTTTCACTCTTTTTACACTTTTGCGTCATTTTTTCCATTTTTGAAATTGTAAAAAGGAAAATATTTCCATTATTAAAAGTATTCACTACAAAGTTTCCACTACCTTTGCAAACGTTTATAACTGGCGCTCCAACTATTCATCACCAAGAACTGAGCGTCGAAAATAGTATGAGTAAAACTTACACAAAGACTTTTCTAAATTGAAATGAAATGAGAAAAAAACTACAACAACAGCACAACGAAGCAGCACAAAAGAGATTCACCACATTCATTGCTCTCCTTGTCGTGCTTCTATTCGCCATTGGAGGAAGTCTCCAAGTACAAGCCCAGGATACCAATACGAATGGAACCCACATCGTGGGCATCGAATCGCTGAATGGTTGCAGCGAGGATGATGTAATAAATGCTGCAATCAGCGACAACACCTTTCCAGAAGATGACAAGAGCAAAATCTTCTTTCTCTATAATGTCAAGACGGGTCTGCTGCTCAATGCAGGAGGCTATTGGGGAACCCATGTCTCCTTGAAAGAATACGGAATGCCGCTATGGATACATATCGACAGCGAAGGATGGATTCACCTTGCTCAGGAGTTTGAATCGAAGGAATCGAAAGAAGAGGGCAACTATCTGGAATACGAGACAGTGGGAAGTGATCCTACTACAGACATTGGTGTGTATATAGACAGAGCATATATTTATAAAGGAACCACTGGTATTTTGAACAATATCGTCAAGAGAGGCTGGAAACTGGAGGATGTTTCTGGCAAGACCAACACCTACAGGCTATACACGCACAGCAACACCTCATTGACTCCGAACATATCACCTAAATTTGGCAAGACCAAGTATTACCTCATCGCAGCCAAGACACAAGGCGACGTGGACAAGAACTGCGATGCCGTGGAAGCTGGAAGCGCAGACATAGCCGACGGCAACGACGAATGGAGATTTCTGTCTTACCAGCAGATATTAGATCTCCAGGACAAGAACACCGACAACATCATCTCGTCCATCGACCTGACCTTCCGTCTGCAATGCCCAGGCTTCTCACGTGAGAATGCGGCTATGCACAACTGGAAGGCTTATCAATATGGAGGAAGTGGTCAAATCAGATTAGGCTTGGAGCATTATTACAAACCTTTCGTTAAAAAAGACAAAGAAACAACTTTCGGCTACTGCAAGATAGACGAGGAATATACCAATCATTTCAAAGACGGAACTATAAAAAACTACACTTTCCCTGATGGCAACAATGCTACCACGTTCACAAAAAGCAAGAACTACGAGCGTCATTGCGGCAAATACTATTGTGCTGATGCCAAGAATTTCCGAGGCACCATCTATCAGGATGTCAAAGTAAGTCATGGCGGTGCATACGTCATCGAGTGCAAGGGATTCTCCACTACCACTAAGGCAAAGCTCTATGCCTGCTTGGTGAATAAGAACGACAACACTGCGGACACCAAGACGATGCATGCCACCATCCTGGGACAGACTGCTTACATGTCTGCACAGGAAAAGAAAGCGCTTCATGTCGAAAAGCAGAATATGGACTATGCTGCCAAGGAATTCTACGGCAGCCACAAATACTTCAACAGTGTGCTGGTACAGGTGCCCGAAAAAGGCGGTACTATCCGATTCGGAATCGAAATCGGAACGCAGGAAGACAACAAGCCTGTGGAATCGGAGAATGAGTGGACGGTATTCGATGACTTCCGCCTCCTCTATACAAGCAAGACAACTGATGGCGACTTGGTTCTCGATCAGGACAGGGACAACCTGGATTATCTGGAGAAGTGCTCCAACACCTACCAGAGCGTGACACTCCACCTCAACAAGACCTTCGACAAGGACATGTGGAATGGCTTCGTATTGCCCGTAAGCCTCACCAAGGACCAACTCACGCAGGCATTCGGTCCTAACGTAAAACTGGCAAAACTCAACAATTTGACCAGCAATGAGATACAGTTTGTCAGCGTAGACATGAGCAAGGTTGGGAACGAAAAGATAGCAATGGAAGCCTACATACCTTACATCATTTTTCCTACCAGGGATACCGAACAGGAGAAGACACCAGCCTACACGGCCTTGCTAAGTACCATAGACAACGGACAGGCAAAGATTGTACCGGTGAGCATCGGCATGAACCATATCGATATTCCCAATGTCACATTCGCTGTTGACGGAGATAACAAGAACGACCTCACCAAGATGAATACGAAGAACTGGACGACCAACAGCAGTATTGTCGTTGACGGTAAAGGAACTCCATTCGTCACAGGCAACGGCACTATGACAGCCTTCGGAACATTTGCCAGAACCTTCGGAGAAGGCACACAGAATACAGACAAGAATAATGAGAATTACGGCAAATGGAACATCGAGAACAAGTCAAAGATCATAGATGGTCGCAGCGACCTGAAGGGCTGCTACTTCTTCTCCAATGGTAAGATGTATTCTTCTGCTAAAAGAGCAAGAGGCTTGCGAGGCTTCAGCGTATGGTTCGCACCAACTACTGCTTCCGGCAACCCTGCCAAACCTGCCAACGTTTTCCTTGATGGTGTATCCTTGGACAAGACCACAGGCATCAACCCCATCATCTATGGCGAAGAAGAAAGCAGAATTGACAGATTCGCCCATGGCATCTATAGCCTGAATGGTCAACTCATCAGCAACAGCAGTTCCTTGGACGGACTTCCAAGTGGAATCTACATTCTGAACGGCAAGAAAGTTATCAAGAGATAATCGGGAGCTACAAGTCTTGAGCAAGAAATCCAGGACTAACAAAACAATTAGTTAAACACTAAAATCGACAGACGATGAAAAAAAGATATATGTGTCCTATGACCACAACCATCATGGCTGAGACTTGCAACATCTGCGCAGGCTCTCCCCAATGGGTGGTGGTAGACCCAAAGCAAGACCCCGATGAACCTGACGAGCCATCCAACTGGGGAGAAATCATCTGGGACGAAGGTACATTCGAGAAAAAAGATGACCCATTCGATTCGGACAACTGGTAAGGAACACGCCCTGAAGGGGCAGAAGCTCTTAGCCCTGGGCAGCGCCCTGGGTTATTTTGTGCGCAAACCTGTCGCCCTGTAAGGTAGGGTG
>OIZF01001894.1_pt1 | contig 11197 bp, 6 predicted proteins | sample 1588471 | NCBI WGS metagenome assembly OIZF01 (sample SAMN03283279) | human gut metagenome | biome: human-associated habitat; material: feces | host: Homo sapiens | place: Peru | collected 2012
TCCACTTCTCTCCACTTTGCAGAAGCATATTCCTGCACTTTCTGAGGAGGTCTATTGGAGTGTCTCCGTTGGACAGCGTTGTAGGTATGTATCTGGCATTAGCACGTACAGGCTTGCGCCCACGTTTCTTGCCCTTGTAAGTCTTCGGATGCTTCTCGGCATATTTCTGGCGCTTCTAGGCATTTCTTTTTGCCATGCCCATCTTTGTTGGTCAAGAAAACATATACGACATGGTCTATGGAGGTCTCGTCTATGCTCAGGTGCGTTCCCATATTCTCCACAAGCAAGTTCCAGTCCTCTGCATGATTCTGCTCTGACCAAGCTCTGAAATCACTCAGATGATTCTTGTAATTGCGCTCTAGATTGTCGCCATCTACGTAGTAAGTCCGGCCCAATGAGCGAGCGGTAACCGGATAAGAGTCCATTATTACCTTTTAAAAAAGACGCCAACCCTGGGGATAGACGTGTACCTTTTGCACAAAGGGGACAGGTGTCAAACAATACACTCTTCCCATCTTTGTCCAACCAGCGGCGACGACGGATGTGAAGCAGTACTTTACGGTCACGGATAGGGAAATCCTCCACTTGGCTAGATTCTGTAAATCCGTTTGGGTGCAAGTCGTTATCATCAGCTGAGCGGTTGTCACGTTCATCCAAGTAGATATGAAGCTCACTTTGGTATAGATTGTCTAAACCTAGCTTTGATTCTCCACTGATAGGCTTCTCCTCCATGCGAACTAGCTCAAAGTAATCGAGCAAGTGTACAAAATCTTATGACAACTTGGTGCTAATAGAGGTATAATTTAACATTTTTATCCACGGAATTATGCAGAAGCCCCATTTTATGATCGTTTTTAGGATGAAGGACTGCCAAAGTACACTCCTTTACCTCTTCGGTTTTCGCTATTTAATAACAGGGGAACAAAGAAGACAGTTCTTTATTCCCATCTTTCATGCGGGTAGGGATAATAACAGCTATCATCAGTTATCTTCTCCTCCTAGGAACTTCCACTGTCGGTTCGTAAGCCTTCAAGCCCTCATCACCTGTCAAAATCTCAACACGGTAGCCCAAGTCAGTATAATAGTTTACAACTTCAACAATAGAAGCATCACCTAAGGCTTGACCTGCAACAACAGTCTCCTTCCACTTTTCTGCCAACTTCTTTAGATTTTCAGGATTCCACAAATTGCTTTGCTCCGTAAATGCTGCCCAAGGAGAATTCTCGTCAGCAGAATCTATCATAATTCTAGCAAACTCTTCTCCCAAAAACTTTCTGTCACCAGAAGAATGGGCTATATGATTACCTGTCTCTATAATCGTTGCCAAAGGAAGGATGAAAGTTGTGCCCATCGTTCTCTCCAACTCTATCTTTTTAGCTACTATATCATAAGTAATCAGAGCATTACTAGAACCACATGTCTCTTTGCCTGGAACCTTTAACCAAACACAAAGCACACTTGTATCTATCACCAAAACCTTCTTCATTATATTTTGTCTTTAATCATCATACTGCCGATACTTCCTGAAGCCATCAATTTGGCTAAATTCTGTTTATCTTCCAGTAGATTTACACGACTATTTCCCTTTTCATCTCGCGTCACATAACTTACAAATGGAATCATTCTATTTCCCAATTCATCCAACAACACCGGATTATGAGTTGTACAAAGTACATCGACTTGACGCTCACTTGATAGTTGCTTAAGCATATCTACCAACTCCTTGGCACGAGACGGATGAAGTCCATTGTCAACTTCCTCTATCAGAAGTAAACTGTGAGGTTCGGCTGTCAACAGAGCTACGACAATCGCAATGAAGCGAAGAGTACCATCACTCATTCCTCTAGCATCAACAGGATTCTCCGGATTCCAATCCTCATAACAATATAGCATCGCATCCGACTTGGTCAAACCTATCGGTACGGAAATCACCTTGTTGATGTCACGCTCTGGCAAAGGACGAACATAGTTGGACAAGAGTGCCTCCACCTTGTGTTGTCTGGATTTCCCCAAGGCACAAAGTACACCTGCCACGTTGCTTCCATCTGATTTCAGTTCCTTAGAAACCCGACAGTAGTCACGCATCCTTGCCGGCATGGGATCCAAAATAAACACATTTCGAAAATTGCGATAAATCAAAGGCAACAAATCCAAGGAAGCCTCAGACTGCCCATAGACATTCCAGGTCACCTCATAAGAAGTTCCACCGAATTGTCTTGGCATAGCCTCCTTAAGTTTCTCTTCTCCCTTGACGTGAATGTCACAACTGCCATATTGGAAAGTATCACCATTTTTCTGAACTCTCAAATCTACCAGATATGTTTGCTCCTCTTCTATTTGCAAACTGATACAAAAGCCTTTCTCGCCTCTACGCACAATCCATTCTTCGCCACCTCTCACCGCTTGAATGGCATCCACGAGTCTCTTACCTTCACCAATGGCACGGAGAAAGGCAAATGCATCAAGTACATTCGACTTGCCACTGGCATTGGTTCCGATGAGGATGCTCAATGAATCGATATATAGTGTAGAGTCCTCAAAACTCTTCCAATTTTGTAACCTTAGCTTTGTTATCATCACAAAATGTATTTAATTTACGACCTATACCATTTTTCCTCTCAAAGCCGTATCCGTCCTTGAGAGGTAACTTTGCCACGATGACACCCCGTGCCACCCAGCTTTGCCATGCCGCTTCCAGCAGAAAAGTGCGGGGGAATGGACATCGCAGCTATGTCTAGAGAAATGACGCTCGACAAGGCAAGCGAATATAACGTTTTGCTCATAGACACTACTTTATATAATCAGTCTGCAAAGTTAGCGATATTTTTTGAATAAACAAAAAATGAGAGTTTTTTTCTGCTTTTCGCTACAAAAAAACTCTCATTTTCTGCAATTCCCTTCTCACCTAGACTGGCTCTTCACTCCCCTCAGCAAATCGAAGAAGCCATGGGACTGATAAACAGGACGACGCAACAGGCGGCGGAGGGTGACCCACTCCCGTCAGCTGCTCGTTCCACGGGAGTGGAACGCCTTACGGATTCGAATCCGCATCCCCTATGCTCGTACGACCATATCCCTTATGGACGCACGTCGTCTCCCCCTATGGTCGTACGTCCACACAGACGCTCCTAGGCATCCATGCCGACAAACGCATACGTCCAAAAATTCACACTCCATTTGCTTTCTTACTGAATCACTATACACAATCCGAAAAGTATTACTGATTCGCTTGACATTCCCAATAATTCTTTACACCCTCCCTACAAACCCACATTTCCATCCACTACGCAGCCGCCGCTCCCTGACTAGGTAAAAATTCACGCCTAACTAGGGAAGAATTTTTTCCTAACTAGGGAAAAATGAAAGTGGTACCAGGAAATGACGAGACAAAAGTGAGTGACAAAAGACGCTCTCCCATGAAAAATACAGACAACAAGGATGAGACCATCATAGGAAGGCAATTTATCCATCTTCATTTTCGACTATTTCATCTAAACAAATCCCTTATTGCTCTATAATTATAGGAAATGAAGAAAAAAAGTTCATTTTCGAGTAAGTAGTTTTAGAAAGAGAGTTGTTATAAAGTCATTCCCAAAGGGGAAATAACACTAATAACATAATAATAACTAAAAGCTAACAGTATGAGACTAAATCGACTTTTTTGTGTAGCGATGCTCTCCATGCTATTCGGAGGCTCAGCTTGGGCTCAACAACCTTATGGCGGTTGCTGGCATCCTGATGACATCAAGAATTGGTCGCCAGAGACCGATAAGGATGCCAAGTTCAATCGTTCAAAAGTTCCTTTGGCAAAACGCTTCAAAGAACCAACATTGATGAAGGCAAACGCCAATCAGTTCTATGAGGGACAGATTTGCGATGCCACCATCCTCTACCCTACCTGTAGCCAGTGTCCATCACAAGGTGCCAATAGCTTCTTGGGCTATCAGCCTACCTACTGGCAATATATGGACAAACTCGTATATTGGGCAGGATCCGCTAGTGAGGGAATTATCATTCCTCCACCAGCTCCATCTACCGACGCAGCCCACCTCAGCGGTGTAAAATCACTCGGTCAGATATTCTTCCCTCCTGCAGCATTTGGTGGCACCCAGGCTTGGGTTCGCCAAATGCTGACACAGGAGAAAGGCGTATATATCTATGCCAAGAAACTCTACGAGATTGCCAAGTACATGGGTTTCGATGGATGGTTTATCAATGAGGAGACTGGAGGCGGAAGCGCATCCGAATGGGTAGGCTTCATTCAGGAATTCAACAAGATTGCCGATGCTAATGGCGATACCCACATGGAAATTCAATGGTATAATGCTAGCAGGACTCCCAACACAACGATCTTGAACTCTCACAAAAATACTTCTCAGTTCTTGGAATATGGCGCAGCAGGCGACTATCGCAACTACGCTAGCCAACTGAACTGTACAGAGGAAGAGACATTCTCCAAGATTTATGCAGGCGTACAAGTGGTGAACAGCGGTCATACTGGTTTTGGTTATGACCTCAACTCTGCCATGCCGACAACAGGACACAAAGGTTCACTTGATTTATTCTGCCCTGAAGAGCGCATTTGGAAAGACAACGTGAAAGACCTTCTCGGCAAGGAGGAGACTGGTGCAAACGCATATGCTGCTGCAACCAAGACCTTCAAGAACGAGGAGCAAATGTGGGTAAACACCTATGGTGACCCTACCGTCAACAGTACAACTAGTTGGCCAGGCATCTCCAACCGTGTATTGGAACGTTCAGCCATCAGCAGCATGCCATTTGTCAGCTCCTTCTGCGTAGGTGTAGGCAAGCATCGTTTCGTTGAAGGAGAGAAGAAGGGAACACAAGATTGGAACCACAGTGGTGTACAGAGCATAATGCCTACATGGCGTTGGTGGATTGAGAACAAGGGTAATCTCACAGCATCCATAGACTGGGACGATGCTTACAACTTCGGTTCTAGTATCAAAGTGAGCGGAACACTCACAGCAGGCGACCACTTAATGCGTCTCTACAAGACAGCCATCCAAGTAACCAATGGTGGCGTTTTGCGCCTCGTTTATAAGACTAGCCATGCCAACAGCGTAGAGGTGAAACTTTCCACAGAGAGTTCTACCACTCCTAATGAAACTTTGGCAAGCCCAACCACCACAGAGAAGAATGGTTGGACAGTAGCGGAATACGACCTTAGTTCTTTGAACGGCAAAACCATCTACATGATTGCCCTCAACTTGAAGAGCGATGCCGAGGTTTCTGCTTACACATTAAATCTCGGAGAGCTTGCTGTTCTCCCTGCCAACTTTGCTCCAGCAGCTGTCAGCATCGAGAACCTTGCTACCACAACCGTTTTGGGTGCAGAGAAGAACGATGTTCGCCTTACTTGGGATTACACATACACAGAGGATTTCGATCACTTTGACATCTATAAGACTTCCGAATCCGGCACACGTGAATTGGTAGGTCAAACACGTGGTGAGGGCTTCTATGTGCCAACCTTCCTTCGCAATGGAACAGACGCTTACTTGCAAATGGAAGTCGTTCCTGTGATGAAAGACATGAAGGAGCAAACAGGCAAGACCATCAAGATAGATTATCCTAAGGCAACAGCACCTGTTGTGACGTTCTCACTCGGCAAGAGCTATCTGACCGTAGGCGAAAGCACGACCATTAGAGCCAAGGGTACAGGTAACCCTACCGCATGGGAATGGATTTTACCTGAAGGTTTGAAAGTTGCCGATGGCAGTTCCCTTGACCAAGAGACCATCACTGTCGTTGCCACCAAAGCTGGCAAGCAATCAGTTACAGTCAAGGTAACCAACGTAGTGGGAACCTCTTCTACCTCAAAAGAAGTGATCGACGTAGTTGACGCTGCTGATGCCAATTTAGTCTATAATGTCGTTAAGGGCAAGAAGGTAGTCGATTACAGTGGTTCTACCAACTCTACCGAGGTACCAGATCGCATCATTGACGGCATCACCAATCCTACACAGACAAGCCAGAAATGGTGTACTTTGGAAAGTGAGAGATGGGCTATTTTCGACTGTCAAGGAGCATACCGCATCTACGGATTCCGCATCTATGATGGTAATTCTGGTCCTGAGAAAGGCGTTGACCAAATCAACAACTACAAGATCATGCTATCCAACGATGGCAAAAACTGGACAACAGTAGTAGATGCAGAAGGCAGAGTGAACGAGAGCATCAAGACCGATTACATACCTCCTTTCAAGGCACGCTATGTGAAGTTGGTTCCTGAAGCCAATGGTACACTCCGTATTTGGGAGTTTGAAGTATATGGTATGGAAGACAACAACATGACCATCGAGGTGCCAAATGCCCAGATAAAGATGAATGCTGGCGAGACCAAAAACATCGTTGTAAAATACGATCTCAATGGCGACGAACGCTCAGAAAGCTTCACCTGTACTGCCAAGTCGAATGGCGGTGTCACTATCGGCGAGATTACAGAGGACAAGACAAACCAAACCTTCACCATTCCTGTCACTGCCGAGAAGAAAATGGGTACAGACAATGTTGTTATCAACGTCAATAATGGTGGTGCCTACAAGGAGCGCACCGTAGAGATTAGCATTGACGCTACCTCTCAGCCAAACATCTTGACAGGTGCGACGGCAGAGGTTCGTCATTACAAGAATGACTACTCATACGAGGCAACATTCGACAAGTACGACATAGCAGGTCTCACCGATGGCGACAAGACCGAGGAAGCACTCAAGGACATTGAGGATGCCTCTACCCACAAAGATGACACTTGGGCTATCTTCACTGCACCTGAAGGCAAGGAGTGGAACCTTTCTAAGGTTATCGTAAACATTCCTAACGCAAACAAGGGCACGAATGAGAATGACAAGGACGGATACGTGAACAACGAAATCAGCATTGCCGTAGGTAATGACTTGACCAGCATGACCAAGGTGAAGACCTTCTCTGACCTCAAAGAGGTTTCTGAGTTGGAGTACATCTTCCCAGAGTACAAGAGCAGCAAGTATCTTGCCATCATCTGTAACTTGAATGCTTACTTCTACCCATCATTGGCAGAGGTTGAGGCATACGAACAGTTCGAGGAGGCTATCCCTGCTGTGGCACCAGTAAGTGTAACAGGTTGGAATGCCGACGTCATCGCAGAGGCTAAGCCTGCGTCAACTCACACAACTGGCACTTTGGACGACCAGGGATGGGCATTATACACTTCTGACGTACAGAAAGCTGGCTCACTTGCAGGTAGCGACCGCATCGTGACAACAGCCAATGGCACCAAGTTCGAGTTGGCAGATTATGCAGCCAACAACGCACTTGTCATGAAGAGCGCATATAAGCCAAGCACGTTGACACTCACCACACCACAGAATTGCGAGGAATTGTACTTCCTCATGATTTCTGCGAATGGTCAATCATCTGTATCTGCTTATGCTACCTATACTGATGGCACTACTAGCAACACTGGGGCTTTCCGTCCAAGCGATTGGTTCAGCGGAACACCAGATGGTAACGAAGCTGTATATGGCATCAGCCGTATCATCACCAAGTCAGTAGATAGTTATCTAGCAGATGACATCGACTCTCGTGACAACTTCCGTCTCTACGAGTTTACCTTGCCTACCGACAAGAGCAAGAAGGTAGAAAGCATTACTTTCCAGAACAACTCATACGGCAAGTATCCTACCATCCTGGGTGTATCCAAGAAGGGTTACAAGGTAGCCACAGGCATCGAGAACGTTGAGAATCGTCCTAACGTTCAGACCGTTACTGGTATCTACACCATCAATGGTATGAAGGTGAACCATCTGCAGAAGGGCATCAACATCATCAAGATGGCTGATGGTACTACAAGAAAGGTGGTTGTGAAGTAAGACAATAGCATTAATAAAAATCATAGGGTTAAGGGATAACACGCTCTTCCCTATGATTTTATTTTTATTCACTCATTCAAACAATACTATTATGAAACCTAACTTTTCTTTTCGGCTTTTGACTTTAAGTGTATTATTCCTCTACATTTGTTTTGGAGCAAGTAACCTCTACGCAGAAAATGCAAAGTCTAAACATATTACAACAGAAGCAGGAAAACTTGCTTCACTCATAAGCAGTAGCGACAAGTTCACCATAGAATCACTAACGATTACAGGCGATCTCAATGGGGATGACATTCTCTTTCTTAGAGAAATGACAGGTCGTGACTTTAATGGGAATGCTACTGATGGGAAATTGGGGGAATTAGATCTTAGCAATGCGAACATTGTTGCAGGAGGTTCGCCATACTACAAGCAATATTTTAATTACTCCACAGAAGCTAATACGATTGGAGAACATATGTTCGAAAACTCTACCATTACCAAAATCATTCTTCCCAAAACTGTCACCATTATCAAAGGGAACTCATTCATCGCCTCTTCCAAGTTAGAAGATATTACTATCCCAGAAAATGTTACGAGCATTGGTGACCTTGCATTCAAAGGATGCAGCAGTTTGAAAGAGTTTTCTTTCCCAAAAGTTCAAAAGATTGCTGGTGAAGTTTTGAGTGGATGCGCTAACCTTCTAATTGTTCATATCCCATCCACAGTAACAAGCATCGACTACATGGCGTTTGCCAACTGCAATAAGTTAAGCGAAATTCGCTCAGCTGTAGAAGATGCGCCAAGCATCGGCTACAATGCTTTTCAAAACGTACCCATGCAAGAAACAAAGGTATATGTTCCGCAAGGATGCGCTAATATCTACAAAATAGCCAATGGATGGAGCAACTTTACCAATATCATCGAAGAAGGCGATGATGACGCTCCTTTTGTAGCCAATCTAACGCAAGCAGGAACTTTGTCGTCTTTAGTCGGCAACAAGAAATATGCCATCAAAGACTTAATCGTGAGTGGTCCCCTCAATGGCGATGACATTCTCTGTATCAGAGAGATGGCTGGTCGCGACGTAAACGGACTAGAGACCTCAGGAAACTTGGTTAATCTAATTATGCCTACAGCTACCATTGTAGAAGGAGGAAGTCCTTATTATTATAACTATAGCGAAGGTTTAACCACAAAAGGAAACACCTTCTCCAACTATTTCTTTGCAAAATGCAAGTTGGAGCATATCATACTCCCTACATCTCTCAAACTTATTGAAGGTGGAGCCTTCAGTAACTGTTGGGCTCTTGTGGACGAAATCGACATACCTGAAGGTGTCACTCGTATTGGAGAATACGCCTTTGAAGCATGCACACAAGTGAAAACATTCAACTTGCCTTCCACACTTATTGACGGTACAGGCACTGGATACAAAAAAGACGCTATTGGCAGCAATGCATTCTATGGTTGCCACGCTTTGACGAGCATATCAATACCAGAGAATGTAACAAAAATTCTAGGTAGTACATTCCAAGACAATTTTGAATTAAAGGAAATAGACTTGCCTTCAACCATTACTTTAATAGATGGTTATGCATTCAGCAACTGCCAGAAGCTCCAAGACTTAAGAATCAGTGCGACCACCCCTCCTACTGTCAGATATGGGGCTTTTAGCGGTGTCAGCACATCTTCATGCACCATCCATGTGCCAGTAGGAACATCTAGCTTATACAAAGATGCAGATGGTTGGATGGACTTCAGCAACATCGTAGAAAACATCGAAACCAACATCAAAAATATCGACATACCAGTTGACGTTGAAGCAAATATCTATACCATCAATGGTATGAAGGTAAGCCACCTCCAGAAGGGTATCAACATCGTGAAGATGGCTGATGGAACTACCAGAAAGGTGGTTATCAAGTAAACCTATAGATTTGATTATAAAAAAGTCCGTGTATGTGCATCGCAAGATGCCATGCATGGGCTTTTGCTTTATCTTGACAAGAGACATTCATCCCTAAAATATAACCATCATTATGTTCGGATTGCTATTATCTATCGTCATCAACATCTTGTCGCTGGGTGCTCAACCGGGCGACGAGAGCACCAACAACGCTCCCATCATCAACCAAGCCATCCGCCAATGCGCCGAAGCTGGCGGTGGCTCCGTCGTGATACCATCGGGAGTATTTACCACAGGCAGCATCTACCTCCAATCGGGTGTCAGGCTACACTTGGAACGAGGAGCGGTGCTGAAAGGAAGCAGAAGACTCGCCGACTACGCCCCTCTTCGCACCCACATCGACCTCTCGAAATACGAAAGTGGACAAGGAACCGTCAACTACAACTCCGCCACCGACCCTCAATGGTCGCTAGCCCTGATTCATGGCGTTGGCATCAGCCAGAGCGGGATAGAAGGAGAAGGGTGCATCGATGGCAACAATGTTCGCAATACCTTGGGCGAAGAGGGAATGCGTGGTCCCCACACCCTCCTCTTGGCATCGTGCGACAACTGCAAGTTTGAGGGCTTTGAAGTCAAGAACTCAGCCAACTATGCCTTCCTCGGCTATCTCGTCAACCATACCTCGTTCACCCACTTGCGTATTCAGGGTGGTTGGGATGGCATCCATATCCGTGGAGCACAAGACGTGAAGATAGAACGATGCGAGATGCACACGGGTGACGATGCCATCGCCGGAGGCTATTGGGATAAGATGAAGATCAGCCATTGCATCCTCAACTCTTCCTGCAATGGCATACGCATGATTATGCCATCCACCAATTTGGAAATATCCGACTGCGAGATTTATGGACCAGGAGAGTATGAGCACATCACCTCCCATCGCACCCAGTCAGAGGCAGCCATCAACCTAGAGCCTGGCGCTTGGGGCAAGGCACCCGGAAGGATGGATCGCATCTATATTCGACGCAACCAGATACGAGAAGTACTGACTCCCCTCAGCGTCACCTTAGGAGACGACAACACCTGTGGCAAGATCATAGTGAGCGACATGACGGCTCGTGACATCACTCGCATGGCACTTTCCGTGAAAAGTTGGGGGAAAGCGCCTACTGACTATGTCGTACTGCGGAGATGCGACTTGGAGTTTCGTGGAGTCAATGATGAGAAATTGCCTGCGTGGTTCGAAAATCGACCGACATCGGAATGGCCAGTCTTCCCATCTTGGGGAATGTATTTCAGGAATGTGAAGAAGGTGGATGCCAAAGGAATAACGCTGAGAGTAAAGGGGAAAGACTATCGCAGAGCTTACATTTGGGAGGACGGAGAAAAAGAGATTAAAGGAATTAGATTCGTAAATTCTCCACAATAGTGTAGA
>OIZF01001895.1_pt1 | contig 11188 bp, 10 predicted proteins | sample 1588471 | NCBI WGS metagenome assembly OIZF01 (sample SAMN03283279) | human gut metagenome | biome: human-associated habitat; material: feces | host: Homo sapiens | place: Peru | collected 2012
CGCCCGCGTGGTCCATGCCCATCTCGACAACGGCGTACTCGGTGTCGTCGGTCAGGCGGAACAGCGTGTTGGGCACGCCGATGTCATTGTTCTGGTTGCCCTCGGTTTTGAGGGTCTTGCCGAAGGCGGAGAGCACTGCGTAGCAGAACTCCTTCGTCGTCGTCTTGCCGACGCTGCCCGTGACGCCGATCATCCGGGGGCTGAACAGCATCCGGTAGTTGGACGCCATGCGGATCATGGCCTTGCCGCTGTCCGGCACAATGACCGTGCGATCCGCGGGCACACCCTCGACGGGATGGTTGGCAACGATATATTCTGCGCCGCTCCGGTAGGCACCGGCGGCGTAGTCATGGCCGTCAACACGCTCGCCGGGGAAGCAGACAAAAACGCAGCCCGGCTCGACCTTGCGGCTGTCGGTCACAACGGCGCAGATGGTGACCGGCTCGGCCAACGTCAGTCCGGCCAGCAGTTGATTGGCAGGAATGGTTTGCATGAAAAAGACCTCCTATACAGAAATGCAGCGTTCCGCAAAAGCTCCGGTGCCCCTGCGGGGATGCTTACCCCTCCTCGTTTGCCGGGTCGATCTCCTCGGTCACCGTCGGGGCGTCATTGGTGGTATCCTCTCCGCTGTCCATCGTCAGCGTTATGATCGTGCCGTAGGCGGCGGAGGTTCCGGCCTCGACGTCCTGCGCCACGACCTTGCCGCTGCTGTCGCCGGCGAACTGCACGTTCAGGTTGGCAGCCTTGAGCATCTGCTCGGCAAAGGTGCCGGTCTTGCCCACGACGTCGGGCGTTGTGGTCATCGAGTTCTGGTCGGTGGCCGTGTACAGGTAAATGGTGGAACCCGCGGGCACCACGCTGCCGCCGACGGGGTACTGGTAGACGATATTGCCGCTGCTGGGGCCGATCAGCTTATGCTTGAGGCCCAGGCGGTTCAGCGTGACCTGCGCGTTCGTCCAGGTGTAGTCCAGACAGGTCTGCACGGTCACAGTGCCGGTGGGGTTGTAGTCAGCGTCCTGCTCGATGCCCAGATAGGGCGCGATCTCGCTGATGATGTTGCCGACGACGGGGGCCACGACCTGGCTGGCATAGTCCTTGAACCAGCGCGGGTCGTCCAGCAAAACGAAAACCTCGATCTCGGGATCGTCGATGGGCAGAACGGCGGCGAAGCTCATCATTTTATAATAGTCGCCGTCGCCGCGCAGATGGCGGTCCGTGCGCTCTGCCGTACCGGACTTGCCGCCGATGCGGTAGCCCGCCACGTAGGCGTTGGCGCAGGAGTGGTAGTTCCCTTCCCCGTGGACGTTGTTTTCCATCATGGCCAGCAGTTCCCGGCTGACTTCTTCGGAGATGACCTGGCGGCGGATGTTCGTCTCGGTCTGGGAGATAATGTTGCCGTCCTTGTCAGAGATGGAATCCACGACATAGGGCGTAACGAGGTAGCCGCCGTTGGCGATGGCCGCTACAGCGGTGGCCATCTGCATCGGGGTGATGGACTCGTTCTGGCCGAAGGCCGCCGTGTACAGGTTGGTATCGACCTCTGCCATCTGCTCGGCGTTGTAGACGCTGGTCCAGCGGGTCTCGTTGGGCAGGTCGATGCCGGTGGGCTGGGTGAAGCCGAACGCCTGGATATAGTCGTAGAAGATCTGCGGCTTGAGCGTCTCTGCCGCCTGAATGAACCAGAGGTTGCAGCTGTGGTTCAGCGCGCCTGCCATGTCCTGTTCATAGTGGACCTCGCCGTTGGCGCAGCGGTAGGTGTGTTCCCACAGTTCGCTGCCCTCGTTGACGGTCAGGCTGCCGTTGCAGTAGAAGGACTGCTCCGCGCTCATAACGCCGGAGTCCAGCCCCGCCGAGGCCGTGATGAGCTTGAACACCGAGCCGGGCATATACAGCTCGGTGATGTTCTTATTCTTCCACTGGGCCTCGCGCATCATACCCTGCAGCTGGGTGGCCTCGCTGGAGACCTCCTCCCCCTTCTCGTTCGTCGTCTTTTCATGGCTGATGATTCCATCCGCAATGATGTCCTTGACGGCCTTCTCGCCCAGGCGGCTTTCCAGCCAGTCAATGTCCTCCGCGTCGATCTCTGTTTTAGCCAGGATCTCGTTCATTTTGGGGTCGGTGATCGTCTTGGGGTCGTTGGGGTCAAATTGCTCAAGGGACGCCATCGCCAGGATCGCACCGGTCTTGACGTTCATGACAATGGCGCTTCCGCGGCCATGGACCGTAAAGGTGCTCATCGCTTCGGTCAGGTACTCCTCGACAACGGCCTGTACGTAATCGTTGACGGTCAGGTTCAGGTTGCTGCCGTCGATGGCTTCATGCACGTCGGCCTGACCGCTGGCCAGCGGGTCACCGTAGGCGTCCGTTTCGGCCACGCTGCGGCCCGGCGTACCGGCCAGCGTCTCGTCGTAATATTTTTCCAGGCCGTAGGCACCCGAGCCGTCCTCATTGCAGAAGCCCAGCACCGAGGCAAGGAACGCCCCGTAGGGATAAGTGCGGGAGGCTGCCTGTTCGCTGGTCAGGTAGAGGATGCGGGCCGCCTTGCTGGTTTTGGTCTCGCCGTCCTCCTTGTCCTCTTTGTCCTCCTTTTCCTCGGTCTGCAGGCTCGTGTCCACCGCAGCGCCGTCCTTGAGGCGGTAGCTGTCTGCATAAGCCAGGATGGCATCCGCCACGGGCTTCTCGACACCCTTTTTCACCACACGGTACTGGTACGGCTCACCGGTATCCTTGTTGGACGCTGTCAGCGCATTGTACACAGTATCCGCCGTGGTGCCGTCGCCCAGCAGCTCGGCAATGTGCTCTGCCGCTGTGCGGATCTGGGCCTCCGTCGCCCCGCTCTTTAAAACGGAGGACGGGTCGGCCACGATGTTCCATACCGTGCTGCTCTTGGCCAGCAGCTTGCCGTTGGCGCTGTAGATCGAGCCGCGGACAGCGGGCAGCGTTGTGTCCTTCAGCTGCTGGGTCACAGCCTCGGCGCGGTAGCTCTCGGCATCACGCACCTGCCACACATACAGCTGGTAGACCAGCACCCCGTAGCAGGCGAGGATAAATGCTATCATGCAAAACAGCGTCCAGTATTTTATGCGCTGGCTTGCCCGGGGACGGTGCCGGGGGGAATGGTTGGGTCGTTGCTCTGTCATGGGTACACCTTGTTATTTCAAAAGCCTTTTTGCCGACGGCAGCAAGGCCGTGCAGCAAAAAGGCTCGTAGCTGCATATTTTTGGTTGTTTTACGGATTCAGGCTGTCCAGCAGGCTCAGCGCCGCCGTGCGCACCTCATCCAACAGGCGGCCCGCGGCGCCGGTGTTCCGCTCAATGATGCTCTGGTCCTCCAGCTGGACGTAGGTGATCTGACTGGGGTCAGCCTTGACAAGTCCCAGCTCACCCTCGGCCACCTGCTGCAGACTGGCGCGGCTCGTGATGTCGTTCATCCGGGTGTTCAGGTAGTCGTATTCGCTCTGGGCCTCGGCCAGCTGGGCGCTGACCTCATCGACCTGCGCGTTCAACTCCATCAGCGTTGCACCGCTCATCAGGCTGCTGATCGCCAGCCCGCCAAACACGGCAAGGATCAGCACGATCACAGCAGTCCGCATCACATGGCGGACGCGGTTCAGCCCGTGGTTGCCGCCGCGCACCGCACGCACCCGCGGGCGCGGCGGGGGCTCCAGTTTCGGTGCTGCCGAGCCCTCGTGCAGCAAAACAGTTGTCATGAATAATGCCTCTTATGCTTTCTCCAACACTCTCAATTTGGCGCTGCGGCTGCGACGGTTGGTCTCCAGCTCCGCGGCGTCAGCCTCGATGGGCTTGCGGGTAATCAGCTTTGCCTTGGCCACACCTCCGCAGGTGCAGATAGGCTGTTCCGGCGGGCAGGTGCAGCGCTGTGCCCAGCGGCGGAACTTGTTCTTGACGAGTCGGTCCTCCAGGCTGTGGAAGGTGATGACGCAGAGCCGCCCGCCCGGGGCCAGGCAGTCAAAGATGGCGTCGAGCCCCTCGTTCAGGGCGTCCAGCTCGGAGTTGACCGCAATGCGGATGGCCTGGAAGGTGCGGCGCGCCGGGTTCTTCGCCTTGCGGCGCTCTGCCGGGGGCACGGCGGCGGCGACGATCTCGGCCAACTGCAGCGTGGTCAGGATGGGCTGCTCTGCCCGCGCGGCGACAATTTTGCCCGCGATCTGCCAGGCATACGGTTCCTCACCGTAGTCACGCAGGATGCGGGTCAGTTCCTCCCGATCCAGCGTGTTGACAAGATCCGCGGCGGTGGGGCCCTGCTGGCTCATGCGCATATCGAGCGGCGCGTCGGCATGGTAAGAGAAGCCGCGGGCCGCGTCGTCCAGCTGGTGGCTGGACACGCCGAGATCGAGCAGGGCCCCGTTGACCGCCGGGATGCCAAGCTCCGCAAGGACGCGGGCGGCCTCACGGAAATTGACCTGCACCACCTGCGCCGGCAGACCCTTGAGCCTTTCGGTGGCGACTGCCACCGCATCCGGGTCCTGATCGAGCGAGATCAGGCGTCCTGTGGTCAGGCGTTTGGCGATTTCTCTGCTGTGACCGGCGCCGCCGGCGGTGCCATCCAGATAGATGCCGGCGGGGTCGATGTTCAGCCCGTCCAGACAGGGCTGCAGCAGTACGGGGATATGTGAAAATTCCATTTGTTATCGTCCTGTTTTGTTAAAAGTCAAGGTCTTCCATCGTAGCGGTGAAGTCCTCATCGCTCGTTTCCTGGCTGGCGTTCCACGCCTCGGTGTTCCAGATCTCGGCAAAGCTGCGGCTGCCGATGATGGTCACATCGTGGTCGAGGCCCGCGTACTCCCGCAGCTTGGCGGGCAGCTGGATGCGGCCCTGCTTGTCCGGGGTGACCTCGACGGCGGAGGCGTAGAGCATACGGCTGACCTTGCGGCCCTTGACGAGGCCCTTTTCCTCAATTTTGGCAGCAACCTTTTCGAACTCCTCCGCCGGGAAGGCGGCCAGGCAGTGATCCAGCCACCGGGTCACGATGAAGGTCTCCCCCATCGCGTCCCGGAAGCGGGCGGGAAAGTTCAGACGCCCCTTTGCATCGATTGCGTAATCATACTGACCGACGAGCATCCGGCTTTCCCTCCCTTCGTCATACTGCACAAACCTTCGGCAAGATTTTTTACGTCGCTGCGTCCTGTTTGTTAATAACTCTGTGGAGAACGTGGAAAACTACCCATTCTTCCCCACTTTTGTTGTTATTCACACCACAATTACCCACCTGTGGTAAAATAATAGTACCATTTTATTCGGCAAAAAGCAAGGGCAGGCAGGGAAAAACTGCGCCATGAATTGATTTTTCACAGTTTGTACAAAGGGGCAGGGGTACAGGTCAGCAGTTTGCAGCAAATGCGCACGCGGCAAATTTCTGCCCCAGGGCAAAGAAAAGCGCCGCACCATATTGCACGGTGCGGCGTTGTTTTTATACATATTGCGTTGTCATAGACAGAAATGTGCCGTGAATAACAACACTTCTGTAATTTTTACTTGGGCATGTTATTCTTGGGGCGGGCGGCGCTGCGCAGATTCATGCGGGTGTTCTTGATGTCCGCCATGCTTCGGCCCAGCACCTCCTCGGAGTTCTTCAGGATCGTCTCGCAGTACAGGGTCGCCTTGCGGGTCAGTTCCTTGGCGCTCTTCTGGGCGGCGGACAGGATCTCCGCCGCGTGCTGCTGACTGCGCTTGACGATCTCCTGCTCGCTGGTCAGGACACGGGCGCGCTCCTCCGCCTGCTGAATGATGTTTTCGGACTCAATGCGGGCGTTCTGCATGATCTGCTCACGGTCATTCACGATTTTTTTGCTCTCGCGGATCTCGTCGGGCAGGTTGTTGCGCACCTCATCGATAATATCGCGCATACGATCCACATCGACCATGCGTTTGGAAGCGGAGAACGGGACTACCGTTCCGGCCTCCAGCGTTTCTTCCAGCAGCTCCAACAGCTCTTCAACGTTCATACCTCTTCCCCTCTCTCATAGCGGCTGACCTTGATCTTGCCGTAGTTGTACTGCTTCACCAGCGTCAGAGCGCCTGCCTGCTCAGGCAGGTCGGCCTCGCGCTCGGTCTCGCAGAGCACGACCCCGCCGGGGGCCATCTTAGCGTCCAGCAGCGGCAGCACGGCCGCCACGGTATCATGGTGGAACGGTGGGTCCAGCAGCGCCAGATCAAACGGCCCGCGGATGTTGGCGAGAAAGCTCTCGGCCTCGCCCTGGCGTATATCGCTCTGGCGGTCCACCCCTGCCGTTTTGCAGTTGGCCTTCACAACGGCGAGTGCCTCAGCGGAGCGGTCCACAAAGAGGCAGCTTTTGGCGCCGCGGGACAGAGCCTCGATGCCCAGCTGGCCGCTGCCTGCGAACAGGTCCAGCACCCGTGCCCCCGGCACCAGGAACTGCACGCTGGAGAACATGGCCTCCTTCACACGGTTAATGGTCGGGCGGGTAATATCCTCGCCCGGCAGGGCCTGCAGATTTTTGCCGCGGGCTGTTCCGGCAATCACGCGCATGGTGCCGCACCTCTTTCCTCTCAAAATTTCGTTTATACAGATTCAGTATTTATTATGGTGCTTTGGGGGAGGATTGTCAAGGGTGCAAAATGTAAAATAAAATGGCAAAAGGGTAACAGAGGCAGGAAAACACGGCCCGGTGGGCTTGACAAACACCCCTGCAGATGGGTATAATAGGTACTGTTGTTACGCGGCTGTCGTACAACGGCTAGTACATCAGCCTTCCAAGCTGAGGACGTGGGTTCGACTCCCATCAGCCGCTCCAAAAAAATCCCTGTGTCACATGCGGACACAGGGATTTTTTTATTGCAGAACGCAGCCGGGGCGAACAGCATTCGCCCGCTGCGCCGGTTTCCGATTACAGCTTCACCAATTCTGCCTTCAGGTTCTTCAGTTCTTTTTCCAGGCGGTCCTTATCCTTGTTGTAGTCCTGGTAGGCCTGCAGGCGGGCTTCGACGCCGGGGTCCTCGGCGGAGAGATAGCCGCTGTTCATCGAGGCTGTGTAGCTGAACTTTTTCAGCGTGCCGTTGAAGTCGATGACCATGAACTGGCCCTCGGCGGGCCGGACCGTGCCTGCGCCGAACATTTTATGGTTGATTTTGCAGCCGGTCAGGTCGGGCAGCGCGGCGGGGTTCGCCAGCAGCTCCTGCAGCTCCTGCTCGCACTCGCCGATGCGGATGCAGAGCTCGGCGCGGTCCGCCTTCTCCTTCACGGCCTTTGCGCGCTCCCTGCTCGTCGAGCCGCGGGTGTAGCCCTTCGGGTAGAACTGCTCGGCGTAGGCCGTGTGCAGGATGTCGTACACAAGCAGGTGCAGCGCGTCGTCGATGCCGCCCAGCTCCTGCTCCGCGTAGGCTCTGTGTAGAGCGATGATCTCCGGGTAGTTCTCCAGCGCGTGCAGCAGGTCGTTGCACATCGTGTAGTAGCGCGGCAGGTCCAGCGCCGTGCCGCCGCCAAAGTCTGCCTCATACCCAAAGTAATCCGCCCACGCCTTGGCCTCGTTGGCCTGATAGAAGTAGTTCTCGTGCGGCTCCCACAGGTTCAGGAAGAACACCGCGTTGGCCGTGTTCATCGTGTACTTGGTCATGCGCGGGAACACGCGGCGGAACCGCCCGTTGATCTGGTCAGCAAACAGCTCGGCGCGGCCCCGGCGCTTGGAAATATCACCGCCGTCCTCATTGTACAGCCAGCGGAAACACTCGCGGACAAGCTCGACCTCGCTGTCGCGCAGCATCAGGTTCTGCAGGCCGCCGATGGGCTGCAGGGCCGGGTTGTCCAGCGCCGGCTGGGCCTGCTGCATGGCATCGGCAAACATAGCCGGAAAGTCGCTGTCCTCGATGTCCCAGTTCACGCCAAAGCAGTCCACCGCGCGCCAGACCGTTCCCTCATCGGCTGCCGCGCGGGCTTTGCAGTGCTGAACGTATTGTGCAAGGATCCCATTCAAATTTTCAGTATTCAAACCAATTCCTCCTAAAAAAATCAGCCCTCCCATTATAAAAGACCCTGCGCGGAGCGTCAAGACCGCAAAACGACAAAAAGCCCCCTCTTGCGAGGGGGCAAAATCGTCAGAAAATTTACAGGCTCGAGTAGCCGAAGCTGTTGACAAGGGCATCAATTTTCTGGCCCTGCCTGCACCACGGGCAGCTGTGGGAGTCGTAGGTTTCGTAGTCGGGCAGGTCGTGGGTGTCAAAGATGCTGGCCACGGGGTAGCCTGCGCACTCCTTGACCGACGCAAAGATCGACGCAATGCCGACAGGATCGCCGCCGTAGTAGCGGATGGCCTCGATGGCCCCCTGCACGGTGAAGCCGGTGGTGACGGACGCCGCCAGTACCAGTACATGCTTACCGGCGATCATCGGGGCGGTGTTTTCGCGGAAGAGCAGCTGGCTGCCGGTGGTGTGTTCCGGCGTGACAACGTAGATCGTCTGGTGGGCATTCATATTCGTATAGCCGGACTTTGTCAGCTCGCTGGCCATGCAGGCGCCGATGACCTCGGTGCCGTCCAGACAGAGGATCGTGTCCACGATGGTCGTCGACTTGTACTCGCGCACCAGCTCGGCGGCGGCGGCGCGTGCCTCCGACAGGCGGAACTTTGTCAGCGTGACATCAATGTAGTAGTTGATATGGCTGTGACTGGTGGCATAGTGCCCCTTGCTGACGCGCAGCTGCAGATTCGGTTTACCGGTGGGCAGTTTTACAAGATTCATCGCCATGGTGGTCTCCCCCTTAATGCTTTAACTGTTTATGGTACTATTGTACAAATTTGTGTATCAAAATACAAGGAACGCATTGCCCAAAATCCGGCGCTGTTTTTTGGGCAGTTTTTCTTCAAGATTGACCAAACGGCACTTTTGTGGTATAATAAACTATCAATTTATAGTGGGGAGGTTTGCGGATATGGGCTACAAATTGGCGGCAAACAACGGCGACACGCTGGCTGTGCCACAGCTGGTCCTGACCCATCTGACCCAGACCGACGGCGATACGATTCGGGCCGCACTCTACATTTTGCAGACCCACGACACCGACCCGCGCACGATGGCCCGCGCACTGGCACTGCCCAGCATCGAGGCTGCCAAGCGCGCCCTGCAATATTGGGCCGGTGCCGGGCTGCTGGTCAGCGAGCGCGGGGCCGCCCCTGCCCCGGCAGCCGAGCCCGCGCGGGTCGATCTGGCCAGCGTGGCCAACGACCCCTATGTTGCCGTTCTGTGCCAGGAGGCGCAGAGCATCTTTGGCAAAACGCTGAGCCGCAGCGAGATGCAGCGGCTTGTGGGTCTGTACTTAAACGACGGCTGGCAGCCCGACGTCATCCTGCTCTGCTGCGCCGAGGTCACCCGTCTGGGGCGGCGCACCATCGCCGCCGTGACCCACCTGCTGGCCCGCTGGCGGGAGGACGGCGTTGAGACCGGCGAGGACGCCGAGCGCTGGCTGCAGCGCGCCAAGCAGCGCGAGGCCTGGTGCCAGGACGCCGCCGCACAGTTTGGCATTGAGCCGCGTGCACTGACGAACTGGGAGCGCCGCACGATTGCCCGCTGGCACGAGGAAATGGGCATCGGGCGCGAGATGATCGACGAGGCACTGCTGCGTGCCAACGGCAAAAATACCGTGCGGTACGTGGACGGCATTCTGCGGGCCTGGCGTGCCCAGGGCATCACGACGGTCGACGCCGCGCGCCGTCAGGGCCAGCTGGAGGGCAGCAACATCGTGATGACCGAGCGGCCCAACGCCCAGCCGCCCGCCGCCAGCGCCCAGAAGGACCTGTTCAACCGCAACTGGGCGGCCATGTTTGACGAGGAGGGGTAACCCATGCGCACAAAAGACGAACTGTTCCGCGCCGCCCAGCGCGAGGTAGCAGCCTACCGCCAGCAGGCCGTGATGCAGGCCGAGACGGCCCGCCGCGCCGCCTACGCCGCCCACCCGGCGCTGGCCGAGGCGGACAGCGCCCACATGCGTGCGGGGCTGGGCCTTGCGAAGGCCGCGGCCCTTGGCGGAAACATGGATACAGCCCGCGCCGCGCTGACCCGCGCAGAGGAAGCGCTGGCCGCCGCCGTCAGGGAGGCCGGGTTCGATGCAAATGACTTCAAGCCCGCCTACCGCTGCCCGCTGTGTGAGGATACCGGCATGCGCGGCGGTGTCCCCTGCCGCTGCGTGGCAGACGCCGCCCGCCGCCTGCGCCGGGACGAGATCAACGCCGCCAGCCCGCTGGGCCTTTGCCAGTTTGCCAGCTTTGAGGTCGAGCGCTACAGCGACGCCGTGGAGCCGGAGCTGGGCATCTCCCCGCGGGAGTACATGGGCAAGCTGCTGAACTACTGCCGCGGCTACGCCGCCAAATTCAGCCAGAACAGCCCGAACCTGCTGTTCATGGGCCACACCGGCCTGGGCAAGACACATCTGGCACTGGCGATTGCCGACGCCGTGCTGGAGGGCGGCCACGACGTACTGTACACAAGCGCCGCCGCGCTGGCCGCGCAGCTGGGGCGCGAGCACTTCAACTACACGACCAATGACGAGTGGCTGGCCGCCTGTCAGGAGGCCGACCTGCTGATTTTGGACGACCTGGGCACCGAGTACATCACGCCGCTGACCATCAGCGTGCTGTATGAGCTGATCAACACCCGGATGCTGACCCACCGCCCCACGATCTACACGACGAACATCACCGACCAGAGCGTTTTTGTGGCCCGCTACACCGAGAAGGTCGCCAGCCGTATGCTGGGCGGGTGCAAGATGTTCAAGTTTTTCGGAACGGACCAGAGGTTGAAATAACTTCATAAAAAACCGACCCGGCGTGTGCCTGCCGATGGGCACACGCCGGGTTTGTTGTATCATGCTGCAGGGGCAGCCCGCGGCCTTGCGCAGGCTGCCCTGTATGGGTAACGGGCAGGCCAGGCATGCCCGGCCCCTACAGGCAGCAAAATTGTCAGTACCTCGCATACAGGAAGCTGCCGCCGCCGAGGAAACGGCCCATGAACAGGAAAACAAAAATGCAGACCTCATAGACGGCCCAGCGGGCGGGCGTGGGCAGGGCGGCGATTTTGGTGCGCAGCGAGACACCGCGCTCATGGGCAGCGTCCACGGCCAGCAGAATCGCAATGCCCGCGTAGAGCAGAATCTCCTCCTGCAGGCTCGTCAGGCCAAGCTCCCAATAGTTGGAGAACACGGCGTGCCCGCCGTTGCAGAG
>OIZF01001897.1_pt1 | contig 11174 bp, 7 predicted proteins | sample 1588471 | NCBI WGS metagenome assembly OIZF01 (sample SAMN03283279) | human gut metagenome | biome: human-associated habitat; material: feces | host: Homo sapiens | place: Peru | collected 2012
ATCACACCTGCACCATAAATCAATATTCTCATAAGAATCATTCCTCTCCTCTTACCCCAGTGCCACATCCAAGATCATCATCAAACTAAATCCAAGTGCAAAGAAAAGCGTACCGATATTCGAGTGCTGTCCCTGAGACATTTCCGGAATTAGTTCTTCAACCACGACATATAACATAGCTCCTGCTGCAAAGCTGAGTAAATATGGTAATGCCGGGATTACCAGCTGTGCGACAAGAATCGTCATTACTGCTCCAATCGGTTCAACGACTCCTGAAAGTACACCTCCCAGAAATGCCTTTCTCTTACTTTCACCTTCTGCCCTAAGCGGCATGGATATAATCGCTCCTTCCGGAAAATTCTGGATAGCAATTCCAAGTGATAAAGCAAGTGCACTTGTTGCTGTAATCTGTGCATTTTCAGCAAGAAATCCTGCATACATTACACCAACTGCCATACCTTCAGGGATATTATGTAATGTAACTGCCAACACCATCATCGTAGTACGGCCAAGTTTGCTTTTCGGTCCCTCTGCCTGATCACTTCCAACATGAAGATGTGGAATCAAATGATCAAGTGCGAGTAAAAACAATATACCAATCCAGAACCCAACAACTGCCGGAACAAACGATAAAGTTCCCATATTCTCAGATTGTTTAATTGCCGGAATCAGAAGACTCCAGATTGAAGCAGCAACCATTATACCTGCTGCAAACCCTGCAAGTGCACGTTGCAGTAACTTGCTAAGTGTTTTTCTCATAAAAAACACGCATGCTGCACCTAGCGTTGTTCCAACAAATGGAATCAGTATACCTTCAAAAACATTCATTAGCATTATGTATTCCTTTCTGTATAGTCAAAAGTACTTTCACATCGTTCCATTGTTAGTTTTAACTAACTATCGTGTATAAAAGAAACCGTGCAAAAAGCAAACTGTAATTTCACACGGTTTTCCTTATGTTTAAGTATATCACTTACGCAATCATATAACAATATAATTCTTTTAAGAATTCATTTTAGGATTTGCTGTCTTATTCAGCAGAAATACCTGCCAGTTTTACATTTACGTTATAATATCCTACAGAACGTGAAAAATAGGTGTACGGATTTGAGAAGTTGCAACCTCTACACACAATATTCACACAAAATTCTCTTTACGTTTTCAATTTTTATAGGCTTTGCCAAGTGAGCATTCATTCCTGCTGCCAGACACTTTTCTTTATCTTCTCTGAATGCATTTGCTGTCATGGCAATAATCGGGATTGTCTCAGCATCTGGATGTTTCAGTGACCGGATTGTTTTTGTGGCAGTAAGCCCATCCATCACCGGCATCATGATATCCATCAGAATTGCGTCAAAATAACCTTCCGGTTTCTCCTGGAACATTCTGACCGCCTGCAGTCCATCTCTTGCAACTGTCATATTTGCACCTTCATCAGACAACAGCGTTTCCGTAATTTCTACATTCAGTTCATTATCCTCCACCAGCAACAAGTTTAATCCGCTGATATCCATCTTTGCCGCTGTTTTCTTTACTGTATCTGGTGCGGGAGCAAGTTTAAACGGAATCCTGATGATAAAGGTTGAGCCAATACCTTCTTCGCTTTTAACTTCAATAGTTCCACCCATTTTTTCAATCAGACCTTTTACAATCGCCATTCCCAGTCCAATTCCCTGCTGTGTACTTCTTGCATCCTCTCTTTCCTGCGAAAACGGATCAAATATATGCTCCTGGTATTCCTTGCTCATACCAATGCCAGTATCAGTTATGGTCCACTCATATGTCGTAATTCCGTCAACAGCTTCTGTATAATCTGACACCGTTATTATCTTGCCGCCAATCCGGTTATACTTAATACAGTTTCCATAAATATTAAGAAATATCTGTCTTAAATGTACCGGACTTCCATAAATAAAAGGATATCGAAGCCCTTCCTTTTTTGCACGGAGCTGCATCTGGATTCCTCTGTCTTTTGCCCGCTGTTCTATGATAGTCAGAACATCCTGACTTAATTCCTCAAAGTTGATGATTTCCTGCGTCAGAGGTACATTTCCATCTTCAATTTTGCTCATCTGAAGGATATCGTTAATAAGAGACAATAGATAGTCTGCAGCTACCTGCATTTTTCTGAAATTTTCCAGGACCAATTTCCTATCATCAAAATGTTTCTCAGCAATCTTCAGCAATCCGATAATTCCATTCAGCGGGGTTCTCATATCGTGAGACATCCTAGAGAGAAAATCAGACTTGCTTTTATTTGCTTTCTTTTCACTTTCCAAGGCAATTGATTTGTGCATGAAGTCATTTTTATCCAGCATGAGATTCCAATGTTCAATGGTTCCGTCTTCCTTTATCACTTTCTGTCCACGATCTTCGATGTATTTGTATGTACCGTCCTTACAGCGTATCCGGTAAATAGTAGCGTAATGATCAGAATGCGTATATTGATTTAATGCATCAGCAAGTCCGACTTCCACATCATCCGGATGTACAAGACCGATAATATTACCGCCAGAAGCGTCCAACAGTTCCATTGGTGTTGCGTAACCGAGCATATTTGCAAATTGTTCTGAAACATATTTGAAAGAGTATTCCGGGTCATCATTACTGATTTTGACGCCGCCGGGGATGGATACGGTAAACAACTCCAACTGACTTTGCAGTTTCTTTGTCAATTCCTCGATCATAGCCGTATGCTTTTTCTCTTCTGCCAGAAGCTTCGCATACTCTCTGTTTGATTTTTCCAGTGCCCGCTCTTTTTCCTCTAAGCGGTAATGTTCTGTACGGTCAAGAACATAATTAACTGCAATGACATCTCCAGTTTCTTCTTCACGGTACAGGGCCATGTGATTTTCTGCAAGCATGGGCTCAAAAGTAGCAGTCCTGGTCCAGTATCGGAACGATATATGCCGTTCACCATTTTCAAACCGATTTAATAATCGTTCTCTGTCAAACTCGTGCAGAAAATCTTTAAGACCTTCCTCAGGTATGGTCAATGCCCATGCATCTACCAGACTCTGTAAGCTTGAATTTTCCGGCAAACCTAGTTGTTTATTCAAATTATATTTTTTTCCATTAACCACCTGATACATGGAACCGCGTACGATATTCTTTGTGAGATTGATCACGCAGTATCCATCGGCAATAGCAAATACCGACTCTTCCAAAAAACGATTATTAATAATGTCCTGACTCATGTTTATTTATCTCCCTGTAAATTCTCTGATACAGATTATATCCTTATTTTTGTGTGTCCGTCAATAAAAAAGAGTGTGCTCTCTAATTTTTTAATAGTAACTATTCAAATACTTAGTCACCCATTTCTCCACTGATTCCCATAGTGTACTTTGTTCCCACATAATGTCCTGCTTTTTTCGCATATTGCATTTCTCCCTCCTGAAGTTCTCTTTTCAGTTACATGACTATACCAGAAGTCGGGGAAATAGCAATCCATCAGATGTACCGAAAATACGTGGTGGAGATTGGGGATAGTAGACAATAAAAGAAAAGCCCCAGACGCCACAACCGTCTGGGGAAAATTTCAAAAATATTACTGAGCACTTCCTGCACAGAAGCCAAGAGTTGCTGTAATCTTGTTTGCATTACCTGTAATTTCATTTACAGTACTGTTATTACAATCATAATCACAGCCTTCCATCCAGATATATGCTTTAATTTTAACAACTTCATTATTTTTAGTAAAGCTATAGAGTTCATCGGCCTGACCAACTGTAGCAGAAAGTCCATTTGCCTGATCTGCTATTGCTAAAGCCTTGTTCTCACCAGTAAGTGCTTTACTTGCGGCTGATACAATGCTGTCTGCGGTTGGAGTTCCAAAAGTATCTGAAGTTTCTGCCTTGGTCATACCAGAAACTGCTTTATCAATACCATTTGCGCTTAAAGCTGCAAGTGTAGTATTGTAAGAACCCGTAGTATTGGTAATTGGATCAATCTGATAAAATACAGTTTTCTTCCATGTACCTTCGCTGTCAGATACAACAAGTGCAAGACGTAAAACCTTATTCATTGTATTATTTTCACCTGTTACATTAAAAGCAGTCTCTGTATCAAGATATAATTTACAAGCCTGAGATGCTTTAATTTCAAAATCTTTTGTCCAATATTCATTTCCAGTGGCAGCAGATACCTTATTTACCGTAATTTTGTTATCGGTATCTTTTGCCCAATCGTTCTGGATAAAGAAGTCAAAATCCTCTGTTGATTTTTTTCCAATTGTAGAAACTGGAACAAAATTTTTGTTCTCGTCTTCGAAGGTATAAGTTGTTGCCCACTCATTGTTTTCATTTTTGATAAGCAGTGTGTTTGCTGTCGTTGCAGATACTTCTGCCGTACCTGCTGTAACCTTCGTATTTGTCACAAACCAAGCATACGTACTTGATCCCAGCGCTACAGCGGCAACGCATACCATGGCAACGTTTCTTACTGAACGATGATACTTTTTTGTCCATAATCCTATAAAAACAACCGTTTAACGATTTTATAACTTGCTTTTATAAGACTTTTAGAATGTATAGCCGTATAACAGCTTGCATTGTCAGGGATTAGAAGTAATTTTGGCATTTTGCACATTGATTTTTTTTATCTGTTATACATATAATAATATTAACAGGACTCCCCGCACCTCTCAACGATGTGCCCCAGGGGAGACATTTTTTTATACGGAGATATTTTATGAATGAAATAAAACCACACCTGTCCTACAAGGGACAAATAAATAAGTTGCGTGGAAAGGGATGTATTATAGACGATGATTCCTTTTGCAGAGATGTTTTAGTCAACATCGGTTATTACCAGTTTATCACATTCATGAGTGACCACATTGGGGTCAGACCCCCCCTACGATTTTTATTTCGCGAAGGACAGGCTCAGATCATTGTTAATTTGCATAAAAATGGTTTTACGCCTGAACAAATAGCTTCTGCAACTAATAAAACACTTGAAGATGTGAATGATATTCTTTTTTCAAAAGATGAAACGCATTGTTCATGAAAATAACATGTTTTTTGCCCAGAGCATTGATTTGCTAAAAACTGCCGCACATTTGTGCGGCAGCCCTAAAATAATTATTTAGTCGCTTCGATAAGTTCTTTCTTTAATTTACAAGTCTATTCATTATTCGCCCTGCTCACCGACTTCTTCCTGTGCTTCTTCGCCTCATAAAGCTGCTGGTCTGCAAGGGAGATCACCTGCTGGATGTCTGTTGAAATATTGGGACGGAACTCGGCGATTCCAAGGGAAATCTCCACCAGGAAGGGCTTGCCGGATTTTTCATTAAAAAGCTTACATGCCATCTTCACACGTTCCCGGAATTTCTCCCCGAAACCGGCTTCCTCGCACTCCAGCATAATAATATATTCATCACCGCCCACACGGCCCAGAATATCATTGCTGCGCAGGCATCCCTTTAATATTTCGGCAACACTCCTGAGGGCAAAGTTCCCAGCCGAATGCCCCCAAGTGTCATTAATCTCTTTTAAGTGATCCAAATCACCGTAGATCATATATGCCCTCTGGCCATTTCCAGCCTGGCAAACCCGCTTGGTGTGCTCCATAAACCCGCGCAGATTCAGAAGTCCGGTCAGCTCATCATACTCGGAAATAATACCAAGAACGCGGTTTTTCTCCTTAATCTCTTCCATATCCCTGGACATCTCCAGCCGTCTGGCCGCCTCTGCCTTGCTGATCTCCAGATAATGCAAAGACAGACCGATCTGCAGACTGATCACATAGAAGAACGGAAAATCCTCCTGGTCAATGTCGCAAGCCAGGAGTCCATACTGCTTCTCCCCGGAAAAGAGAAGAAAGACCATAAACTGGTGGCGCTCTTCATCCTCCATCAGATCACAGATTCCGTTTTCCTTCATGACCAGAGGTCTCTCGTAAGTCGCCTTGGTAACGATCCTACCATTCTCATAGCTGGCAGCAAGATGAAGGTTATAAGGGCAGGTCCACTTCCGTTTGCCATCGTAAACAATCGGTTCATCCAGGAGAAAAAGATGAGTACATCTTGTATGAAGCTCCCGCATTTTCTCCATAATTTCCTTCAGAAAAGCCTGCTCGTCATCCATGCAGTCGTTTAAATCCCGGGCAAAAACCGGAATAAACCAGGATTTCCTCTGAAAACTGATCAACTCCAGCTTCATTCCTGCAATTGTCTTATTCAGCCTGTGCACCTGGGCACCAAGCCCCACTGGTGTCTCTTTCCTCGAAGCATCCTCTGACACACAGCCGCAGGACTCTCTTTTTACAAAAGAAACCGGCACGCGTCTGGATACCGCTTCTTTTCCGGGATCTTTTCCATCCAAGCGGTTCACCAGATCGTAGACTGCCATTTTACCCATAAGCTCTCCGTCCTGCTGAACTGTAGTAAGGGGCGGTTCCATCCCTGATGCACGCTCGCAGTCATCAAATCCGGTAATCATAATATCCCTGCCAACCACAAGCCCACGCTTCTCGCAGACACGGTAGCCGGCAAAAGCCATCTCATCATTGGCAAACACAATGCCCTGGGCATCCGGGTTGCTATCCAGAAGACGTTCCACCTGTTTGTCCACAAACTCAGAATAGTCCCCCTGAGCAATCATTCCAGGGGTTACAGGAAGCCCGTATTTCTTCATGGTTTCCAGATAAGCTTCCTTACGCTCAATGGCATCTGTGTTATGCTCCGGCCCTGCCACGAACAGGATCCTGGACAGATGATGCTCTTCCACCAGATGGGAAATGACCATCGCAATGCCACCTTTGTTGTCACAGATCAGGGAGTGACAATTGGGCACATCCACGACTTCCGTAAGAAAAACCGTGGTGATCCCGTTATATTTCCTGGCAAATTCATTGGGATCATCCTCACGCAGCTGGATTCCCAGTGTTCCATAATTAATGATCAGACCATCCAGTCCGCCGATCAGGCTGTAGTCATGTATGGTATTAAATTGATAGTCATAGGAATTTTTCTGTTTGCTGCCCAGGACATCTTCGAAAAAGTCCTTAGTCCGGGTTCCCAGAAAAAAACAGACATTTACGTCCAGCTCTGCCGCCGCCTCAGAAATCCCCTTGATATGCTCTTTTGGAAAATAGGTATGCACTCCTCCGATGAGGACTCCAAGATTATACCTCTTTTTTTCTTCCATCTTCACACCTCTTGCTGCAAAAATTTGATATTTTTTCTTCATATCGCACTTCATCTATTCCTACGTTCTTTTTTATCCAAAATCAACTTTTGGCTTTCGTCTATTATAACAATGTTTCCTATAGTATGTAAAGCCGCTTTTGTGAATTTTCGCTAAATATGTGAATATTTGGTTACTGTTCACTGGTCAATGTCATTTATAGCAATCCTCATAAATAATGCATCTTAATCCAATTAATTCTACAGTGGGTGAACGCAAAAAAGAAGGTGCAAACCACCTTTCTATGATTTGCACCTTCTCTTATTCTATGTCAGTAGCTCAATCTCAGAGAAAACTCTTTCAGCAATCAGTATTAGCTTCTGATAATTTACTGATGGCAACAGACCTTGCAGATAACATTACTTTCCACAGCACTCCATAATGGTCTTCTCCACATCCTCTATCTGAAATGGTTTTGCCAGATGTGCAGTCATACCGGCTGCAAGACATCTTTTTGCATCTTCCTCAAATGCATTTGCGGTCATTGCAATGATCGGAATTGTTTTTGCATCTGCCCTCTCCATAGCACGGATCGCCTTTGTTGCTGCAATACCATCCATAACAGGCATCATGACATCCATCAATATGGCATCAAAGGTTCCCGGAGGATTACTTTTAAAGCATTCCACTGCCTGTCTGCCGTTTTCTGCAACTGTGACCTTCGCACCGTCATCTGTCAGCAGCATTTCCACAATTTCAGCATTAAGCTCATTATCCTCGGCTGCCAACAGATGTAAGCCATGAATATCATATGTTTCTGCGATTTCCTCATCTTCTTCCTGTTCCTGCGCAATCTCAAAGGGAAGGGTAATGACAAACACAGACCCAACTCCCACCTGACTTGTCACTTCAATACTTCCATGCATCTGCTCAATCAATCCCTTAGTGATCGCCATTCCCAGACCAGTTCCCTGATAAACACTACGGGCATCTGTTTTTTCCTGTGAGAACGGATCAAAAATGCGGCTCAGGAACTCTGCACTCATCCCTATACCTGTATCAGAAATCGTCCATCTGTATGTACAGATCCCATCATGTACATCTGCAACCTCTAATACCGTAGTAATCTTTCCTCCCGGCCGGTTATACTTAATACAGTTTCCATAGATATTCAGAAAAATCTGGCGAAGATACAGTGAGCTTCCATAGACATAAGGATAAGGAATATCCTCCTTATTTTTCTCATAAATCCACTGAATATCCTCATCTGCTGCCCTGTGAGTGATAATGCTCTCAATCTCATAGACCAGATCTTTGAGACAGATATATTCATGAGTCAGAACAATATGACCTTCCTCTATTTTACTCATCTGCAGAACATCATTGATAAGGGAAAGCAAATAATCCGCTGCTGTCTTCATCTTTTTATGATTTTCCTGTATCAGTGCCTTATCCTCAAAATGGGTCTCATCAATCTTTAACAGACCAATAATACCATTCAAAGGTGTTCTGATATCATGGCTCATACGACTGAGGAAATTCGTTTTTGCCCTGCTCTCGGCACGCATCTCATTGAATGCAGCCTGAAGGCGTGCCTGTTCCTGTTCATCCCGTTCATGTCTCTGTGTGGTATCCTGCAGCAGAATGATTGCATAGATCATAGGGACCTCAGCAAGGATTTCTGTATCAAACACTACCATCCTGGTCATAAGAACTGTTTTCTGTACCCATCGGATACTTCCATCGTCTTCGCGGGCACAATATTCTACAGATATATGTGTTTCTCCGTTCTCAAACCTCTTACGAAGCTTTTCACAATTATCTGTCATACAGTAACCGGCAATTGTTTCCTGGGTGATTTTTTTCTCATATTCCCAGCAGTAATCCTGATAAGAGTACGGAAGCGGATAATCCATAAAAAGCTCCCGGCTCTTCTGTTCTTTTCCATTCAGTACGATTCTTCTTTCCAGAACATCCTTTGTCAGATTTACTGTATAGATCACATCTGACAATTCCAGAAGTGCATCCACGTAGCTGTCATTTTCCAGGATTGACTGTTTCAGCTGTTCATAATAAAGCTGCAGCTGCTCTTTTGCACCTGCCTGGCCTTCAGAAGTCTTTCGGATGGTTTCAAATGCCAGAAGAAAATGATGCAGCTTTTTATCCTCATCCCAGTCCACCGGAATCAGTGTCAGGCGGTTATATGCCCCTTGTTTTCCGATATTATACTCATATTCCAGCACATCTTTATTCGTATGCATTTTCTTTTGAAGCTCCGAAATCTGCAACCCTTCGCGGATATCTGCCTGACAGGACTTCTCAATCTGTTCCTCTATAATCTGTTCCACTGCACCGGAATATGCACCATCAGAGGCCAGAAAAAAATTCTCGCTGGAACGAATCGCCCGATAGGTATCCATCCTGGCATCACAATACAGACAGTCTGAGAAATTACTGCCATACTGATTAAGCAGCTTTAACAGCTGATATCCCTGATTCTTTTCTGCTGCAGCCTCTTCCCTTTTTACATGATTCTTATTGATATACATGTTTTTGTCTGCACAATCAAACAGTTCTCTCATTGTACTTCCGGGAAAATCGCCGGCCAGTGCAAATCCCACCGCATAGCTTAAGGGAGTATCCGGATATACTCTGGATTCCTCTGTCATATCCCTGCGCACTTTTTCAAGGCACTGTGTAAGCTGTTCCCTGTCCAGTCCATGGGTAACTGCAAGAAACTCATCTCCACCTGCTCTTCCCACAAACTGCTCTGCCGGCATGGAAGCTCGCAGACAGATGGCAAATCTACGGATATAGGCATCACCGGCTTCATGACCTCTGCTGTCATTAATACGTCGGAGATTATTAAGATCAAAACTGCAGACACCAGTATCTGCATCCGGTTCTTCCTCACTCAGCAATTCTTCACATTTATTTTTGTTCGGAAGTCCTGTCGCATCATCCAGATATACTTTTCGTTGCAGCAGACGGTTCATTGCAGCATATTGTATTGCTTTAATAAACTCATATCCGATCAGCAGCATCAATACAACAATATCTGCTGTGATATATTTTTCAAGCAATGATAAGGATGTGGCTTTTTTCTGCGAATATTTTTCAGCCAGACCTGTTGCTTCATCACAGATTACAAAGAAATCCTCACTTCTGGATATAATATCTGTTTTTTCATACCCTTCTGACCGCCCTAAACAGATTTCTTTATACAGATCAGAAAAGCCCTCGTCCAGTTCCTGCATTTTATTCTGAAAATCCGTATCATTCAGATATACCAGATTCAGTTTCGTATTTCCATTGCGCAGACCATCAATGAAAGACTTTACTTCCTGAATCATTGCATCGTCCTGGTCCCCGGCAACCTCCAGCTTGATGATCCTCTGTGTCTCTCCACGGACTAAACCAGTATAATTTACAATACGGGCCGTTCCCTGAATGTCAGAGACAATCACCATCATTATAATAATAAGGATAGCCAGAATGACCGCCAGAACCCCAATACTGACTTGAATAATACCGGATTTCTTATTCTTATTCTTCACTTGGGGCATAGCCCTCCCTCTTTTTGTTTTATTCTGTAAAATGCTTTCTGCATTCCATCTATTTTACCATACTTTTTCCGTTATGCCTACCACAAATCAATCGCATGTTTAAAACCAACGATACAGCAAGTCAAATAATCAAGTATCGTCATTAATTATAATGATAGGGGTCAATCAAAACGCTAAAACCCCAGCCTATTCAGTATATCAAATCACTCCCCATCTGACAACTCTTTCTTAAAGTCGAGGTACGCTGCTTTTTCCTTTATAAATCACAATCCACACTATCCCTTAGCGTAATAATCAGTTTTCCCTGCCTGCTTTTTACTTATGTATATCTATATTTCTGTTTAACTGTTTTCCAGAAGCAGCAATATATCTTTCATCCCCGATTGATAAAGGTAGTCTCCACAACACAGCCAACGATTGTTGACGGCGGTCACATAATGATCAACCAATTTCCACTCTTTTGATGATAACTTTCTTT
>OIZF01001902.1_pt1 | contig 11126 bp, 8 predicted proteins | sample 1588471 | NCBI WGS metagenome assembly OIZF01 (sample SAMN03283279) | human gut metagenome | biome: human-associated habitat; material: feces | host: Homo sapiens | place: Peru | collected 2012
TCACCGAGAACCTGCGCAGCAGCGACCCGTACATGGTCATGGCCGACTTCAAGGACTACCGCCGTGCACAGGCCGATCTGCAGAAGCTGTATGCTGACCGCGAGACCTGGGCCCGCATGAGCCTGAAGAACATTGCCAACAGCGGCATCTTCAGCGCAGACCGCGCCGTGCTGGACTACGCCCGCGATATCTGGTACGCTTCCCCCGTGCCCATGGGTAAGTAATTTTTCCTTGTAAAACCGCAAAGCCCCGGTGGCATTTCGCCCGCCGGGGCTTTTTTGAGAAAGGACGATCTTTTTTGTCTTGTCTGTTCAACAGCTACGACCCCTACTTTAAGCAGCCCTTTGGTGCCGTGCGCGCCGGGCAGACCGTGCACCTGTCCCTGTGCATCCCCGAGGAGCTGGGCTATGTGGACCCGCACCTTGTACTGCAAAAGGAGGGCAAATACGATGTGCCCGTGCACTACCGCATGAAATTTGACGGCCAGACGCCCCACCAGAACCACTTTTCGGTGGATGTTGTGCTGGGCGACCCAGGCTTATACTTCTATTACTTTGACCTGTATACCGACTTCCGCCGCATCGTGCGCGGGGCAGACAACTGCGGCGTGGTCAGCTGGCAGGAGGGTGAAAGCTGGCAGATCACGGTCTACGAGCCGGATTTCCAGACGCCGGAGTGCATTAAAGGCAAGGTGTTCTACCAGATCTTCCCGGACCGGTTCTGCGAGGGCATTGAGAACAAGCCCATGCCCTTCCCGGACCGGCTGTATCAGGCCGATAAGCACGCCGAACCCTTCTGGCAGCCCAACGAGACCGGCGGCCACCTGAACGAGGACTACTTCGGCGGCGATTTAGAGGGCATCCGCATAAAGCTCCCCTACCTGCGGGAGATGGGCGTGGATTACCTGTACCTGAACCCCATTTTTGAGGCACATTCCAACCACCGCTACAACACCGCCGACTACCTGAACGTGGACCCGCTGCTGGGCACCAATGAAGAGTTTGAGGTGCTCTGCCGCGAGGCCGCCAAGTACGGCATCGGCATCGTGCTGGATGGCGTGTTCAGCCACACCGGCTCCGACAGCCGGTACTTCAACCGCGAGGGACGCTACGGCGAGGGCGGCGCTTACCGCGACCCCAACTCCCCTTACCGCAGCTGGTACGATTTTGACCCCAAGTACAAGGGCGGCTACCGCAGCTGGTGGGGCTTTGAGACCCTGCCGGAGGTCAACGAGGAGACCCCCTCCTTTGTGGAGTTCATCACTGGCGAGGGCGGCGTCATCGACACATGGCTGCGCCGGGGCGCTGCCGGTTTCCGGCTGGATGTGGCCGACGAACTGCCGGACGAATTCATCGAGAAGATCCGCACCGCCGTCAAGCGGGTAAGCCCGGAAAAGTTTTTGCTGGGCGAGGTGTGGGAGGACGCCACAACCAAGTTCGGCTTTGACCACCGCCGCACCTACCTGCTGGGCAAGGGGCTGGACAGCGTGATGAACTACCCCTTCAAGAACTCCGTGCTGGATTTTGTCAAGGGCAAGCCCGCCCAGCAGGCCGCCAACGAGATCCTTTCCATCTGCGAGCACTACCCTGCCCCTGCCATCAACACGGCGCTGAACTTTTTGTCCACCCACGACACCGAGCGTGCTTTGACCGTGATCGCGGACGAGCCCGCCAACGGACGCGGACGGGAGTGGCAGAGCGGCCGCAGCGTGACCGGCGAAGCCTACGAGGAAGGGATGCTGCGCCTGCGCATGGCCTATGCCATCATCTACACCCTGCCCGGCGTGCCTTGCCTTTACTACGGCGACGAGATCGGGATGCAGGGCTACCGTGATCCCTTCAACCGTGCCTTCTTCTGCTGGGACAGCCACGAGGAGCGGCTGCGCCCGGTGCTGGCACAGCTGGCGCAGCTGCGCCACAGCTGCGAGGCCTTCCGCACCGGCGAGCTGCGGGTGCTGCGGGCTGAGGACGGCATTTTGCACTACCAGCGCATCGGTAAGACCGAGACTGCGGAGATCATCGTGAACCGCTCTGAGCACATCATCGTGGAGCCGCTGGCTTCCGGCAAGCACACCGAGGTAAACCCCATGGGCTTCACCATCGTAGTGGAGGAAAACGGCCACAACCCCAACCACAGCTACTACGATATCCAGTGATGCCTGCGAGGCTGTAACCATTTAAAATGCTCTCCGCTTGCGCTCTGAGCATCCATATTTGTAAGTCGGGAGGCTCTGCGGAACCTCCCGACTTACTTTTTTCACAGAGAGGGCCGCAGTGATTTACGGGCTTTTTTCCCATTTTTGTCTATATTTTGTTTTCTGTGCAACGTTCCAGTAAAAAGCTCTTGACCTTTCCCCAAGGGGATGCCGTATAATAGCAGCATAAGGAGGTAACATACCATGCAGATCTCCCCCATTCTCTGGCTGGCTGCAGCCGTGGGCTTTCTGGCACTGGAGGCCAGCACCTTTAATATGACCTCCATCTGGTTTGCCATCGGCTCTGCCGCCGCATTGCTGTGCTGCGTGTTCACCGGGTCGTTCCGGGTGCAGGCGGTGGTCTTTCTGGTGGTAAGCATCCTGTGTCTGGCAGCCTTCCGCCCGCTGGCAGCAAAGTTGCGCAAAAAGCACACCGCCACCAACGGCGACCGCAATCTGGGCCGGGAGGCCACCGTGCTTTCCACCGTCACCGCCGAGACGCCCGGCCGGGTGCGGCTGGACGGCGTGGACTGGAATGCCCGCTGCGCCACCCCCGGCGACACCCTTGGCCCCGGTGCGCTTTGCCGCGTTACCGAGATCCACAGCACCCTGCTCATCGTAGAGCCTGTTCTGACCGAAAGCCGTAACCCCCACACAACAACCTGACAAAGGAGATGTATTATGGTTCTGTTTTTTGTCATCCTTGCGCTTGTTTTTGTTCTGGTGCTGGTCATTGTTTCCAACATCGTCATCGTGCCGCAGTCCAAGGTATATGTCATTGAGCGGCTGGGCAGCTACTCCGATACATGGACTGCCGGCCTGCACGTCAAGATCCCCTTTATTGAGCGCATTGCCAAAAAGGTAAGCCTGAAGGAGCAGGTTGCAGACTTTCCCCCTCAGCCCGTGATCACCCGCGATAACGTGACCATGCAGATCGACACGGTGGTGTTCTTTCAGGTCATGGACGCAAAGCTGTACACCTACGGTGTCAACCAGCCCATTGCCGCCATTGAGAGCCTTTCTGCCACCACCTTGCGCAACATCATCGGTGAGATGGAGCTGGATCATACCCTGACCAGCCGCGATGTCATCAACGGCAAGATCACCGCCATCCTTGACGAAGCCACCGACAAGTGGGGCATCAAGGTGAACCGCGTGGAGGTGAAGAACATCATCCCGCCGCGGGAAATTCAGGAGGCCATGGAGAAGCAGATGAAGGCTGAGCGCGAGAAGCGCGCCGTCATCCTGAAGGCAGACGGTGAAAAGCAGGCTGCCATTACCGCCGCCGAAGGCGAAAAGGAATCTGCCATCCTGCGCGCTGATGCCGTAAAGCAGCAGCGCATTCTGGAGGCCGAGGGCGAGGCACAGGCCATTCTGGCTGTGCAGAAGGCCAACGCCGATGCCATCCGTCTGCTGAACGAGGCCATGCCCAGCGACAAGGTGCTGGCCATCCGCAGCCTTGAAGCACTGGCGAAGGTTGCCAACGGCAAGGCCACCAAGATCATCATCCCCTCTGAGCTGCAGAATCTGGGCGGCGTTGTGCCCAGCATCAAGGAGCTGATGACCGACCCGAAGGACGCCGAGTAAGCGCCCACTTATCCAGCAGTAAGCTAAAACAGCTCCCGGTCACGTGAAGCGGCGTGACCGGGAGCTGTTCTTTTGCTATCTAAGTCTTGTCCGGGGGATCACTTCTCCCCTTTTTCCTCGTTCTCCTGTGCTTGCTGTTCGCGGCGCAGCTCTTTGATGCGCTTTTTCTCGCTCTGGACGTGGGGCCACGGCCAGGAAAAGCCCTCGTTCTGCTTGCACCAGCGGGTAAGGGGGTAGAAGGCAAAGGCCAAGCCAAAAATGTACAGCAGGGCGTACAGCAGGGCATCCAGCGTGATCAGGGCATCCAGTGCACCGATCACCGCCACAACGCAGCCCGCCTTTAAAAAGAACTGGCCGTTCTGGCGGCAGTATTCCTCAAAGTTTTCGGCCTTGACCGCCCTGCGACCCTGATCGCCCCACACGCGGGGATTTTTCATCACCGAAAAACCGTAAAAGGCCATCATCAGGCCAAGGGTAAGCTGAAAGCCAAAAAACATGGGTCATACCTCTTTTTTATCAGGATACAAAAAGCGGATCAGTCCTCAAACAGGGGCTTCATAAAGGGCAAAAAGTCCAGCGTTGCAAAGTAATCGCGGGGGGTCTGGGCGCGGCGGATCAGCCGGTGAGAGCCGTCCTCGCACAGCAGCACCTCGGCGCAATGCAGCTTGCCGTTGTAGTTGTAGCCCATAGCCGAGCCGTGGGCACCGGTATCGTGGATGTAAAGGATATCCCCGATGTCGATCTTGGGCAGCATCCGGTCAACGGCAAACTTGTCGTTGTTCTCGCACAGACCGCCCACCACGTCGTACTTGTGGTCGCAGGGCTCGTTCTCCTTGCCCAGCACGGTGATGTGGTGATAAGCGCCGTACATGGCAGGGCGCATCAGGTTTGCGGCGCAGGCGTCCAGACCGATGTACTCCTTATAAATGTGCTTTTCGTGGATGACGGTGGACACCAGTGCACCGTAGGGGCCGGTGGTAAAGCGGCCCATCTCGCTGAAGATGGCCACATCGCCCATACCGGCGGGCACAAGGATCTCCTCAAACTTTTTGCGCACGCCCTCGCCGATGGCCATGATGTCGTTCTCGGTCTGCTCCGGGCGGTACGGGATGCCCACGCCGCCGGACAGGTTAATGTAGCTGATGTGCGCACCGGTAGCCTGCTGCACCCGGACAGCCAGCTGGAACAGGATGCCTGCCAGCTCCGGGTAGTAGGCGTCCGAGATGGTGTTGGAGGCCAAGAAAGCATGGATGCCGAACTGCTTTGCGCCCTTCTGCATCAGCTTTTTGTAGCTGTCGATCATCTGCTGCTCGGTCATACCGTACTTGGCATCGCCGGGCTTGTCCATGACCTGAAAGCCCTCTTCGCTCTCGCCCAGCTGGAAGGTCCCGCCGGGGTTATAGCGGCAGAAGATCTCCTGCGGCACACCGGCCACCCGCTCCAGAAACTCCACCATGGTGGCGTCATCCAGATTGATGTAGGCGCCCAGCTCGTAGGCCTTCTGCATATCCTCCACGGGGGTCTGGTTGGAGGAGAACATGATCTCGTGGCCGGTAAAGCCGCAGGCCTCGCTGAGCATCAGCTCGGTCAGGGAGGAGCAATCTACGCCGCAGCCCTCCTCCTTGAGGATCTGCAGGATGACAGGGTTCGGCAGTGCCTTGACCGCAAAGTACTCCTTGAAGCCCTTGTTCCAGCTGAAGGCCTTGTTGATGCGGCGGACATTCTCCCGGATGCCCTTCTCGTCGTAGACGTGGAACGGCGTGGGCACATCCTCGATGATCTCCTGTGCCATCGCCTCGGTCAGAAACGGTTTCTTTTCCATAATAACATCCCTCTCGTTTTGCGCAGCCCGGCATATTCCGGCCTGCGATCTATCCCATGCGGCCCAGTGCCGCAGTTCAAGCTGTTACAGTTTCAGGTTCTCCCGGGTGGGGGTAAAGGTGGGAATCATAGCCGCCAGCTGGCGCACCACGCCCTCATCGTTGTGGGCAGCAGCGGCTTCCAGCGCCTGCAGCTGCTCGTAGAACTCGGCCAGATCAATGGTGCGGGGGCTTGCCACAAAGATCTTGTTGTGCTGGGTGCGGCGCATCTTGTCCTGCTCCTCGTCCATCATCAGCTCTTCGTAAAGCTTTTCACCGGGGCGCAGGCCCACGATCTTGATCTCCATATTCACGCCCGGCTCGTAGCCGTAAAAGCGGATGAGCTGCTTGGCCAGATCCATAATGCGCACCGGCTCGCCCATATCCAGCACATAGATATTGCCGCTTTCGGCCAATGCGCCCGCCTGCAGCACCAGCTGGGCTGCCTCCGGGATGGTCATAAAGTAGCGCACGATGTTGGGGTCGGTCAGAGTGACCGGCCCACCCTTTTTGATCTGGGCTTCGAACAGCGGAATAACGCTGCCGTGGCTGCCCAGCACGTTGCCGAACCGCACTGCCACACACTTCATATCCGTGTTGCCCGCAAAGGTCTGGATGAGCATTTCGCAGATGCGCTTGGTGCAGCCCATGACGCTGGTGGGGTTCACGGCCTTATCGGTGGAAAGCTGCACAAAGCGCTCCACCCCATGCTCGCTGGCGCTGACCAGCAGGTTTTTGGTGCCCAGCACATTGTTTTTTACGGCCTCGGCGGGGCTTACCTCCATCAGCGGAACGTGCTTGTGTGCCGCCGCATGGAACACCACCGTGGGGTGGTAGGTATCAAAAACCTCGTCCAAGCGCTTTTTATCCCGGATAGAGCCGATAAGCACCGTGACCGGGATATCGCGGCCGTACTTCTGCTGCAATTCCATCTGCAGCTCGTAGGCGCAGTTTTCGTAGATATCAAAAATCAGCAGCTTGCCGGGCTTGAAGCGCATGACCTGACGGCACAGCTCGCTGCCGATGGAGCCGCCGCCGCCCGTTACCAGCACCGTTTTGCCGGTGAGGTAGCCGGAGATCTTGTCGGTATCCAGCGTGACCTCCTCGCGGGAGAGGAAGTCGGCGGGGTTCAGCTCGCGGAACACCTCCTGCTGGGGTGCGCCGCTGCCCACCAGCTGCGGGTCACTGAGCAGCTGCACCGCGCAGTGGGTGCTGACGCACAGGTCGATGACATGGCTCAGCTTGCTGCCCTTTAAGGTTGGGATGGCAATGATGATGCTGTGGATGCCGTAGCGATTGCACAGCTCCGGAATGTCCTCCAGCGTGCCCTTGACCGGCACGCCGTGGATGGTCTGGTTCAGCTTTGCGGGGTCATCGTCCACCGCCACCACGGCGTGGCCGTATTCCTTGTTGGATTTGCACACATTGATGGCCCATGCACCGGCTTCGCCCGCACCCACGATCAACACCGGGCGGTTGGGGTCCTTGGCGGGCACTTTGCGCATCCGCTCACCCAGCGGATGGTTCAAAAACAGCCGCCATGCCAAGCGGCTGCCGCCGATGAACAAAAAGATGAGCACCGAGGCCATGCAGTTGGCGGAATTGAACAGCACACCGTGGATAAAGCGGCGGTTCACCACATACACCACAGCGGTGGGCACGGCGATCATTCCGGCAAGGCGGATCAGATCCCGCTCGCCGGCGTACTTCCACAGCACCGAGTACAGCCCGCCTGCCAGAAAGCAGACGATATACACCGCCACGATCCACGGCAGGTTTTCGTACAGCAGGGCACGGTTGTGCGGCCACCACCCGGCCTCCACGGCACCGTCTGCCCGCAGCAGCAGGGCAAAATAAAAGCTGAATGCCACAATGGCTGCATCCAGCAGCACCAGCAGCGCACGGCGCAGCAGCACCTGCGGGGTATTCTTGGTTTTATCTTTCACTTACGATCCTCTTTTTCCCTCTCAGCGCCAAGGGTTTGCCCTGCGCTGCTTTTTTGGCAGTGTTCTCCCCCGGCAATGCCGGAAGGATATAACTACACGTTTGTATTATACTCACAATCCCCGCCTGTGTCCAGAAAATTTACGTTTTTATCACTTTCCCCTGTTTTTCCCGGTCTTTGCCTGCCGCAGCACCGCCCGCACTTCCTCCCAAAGCCCCAGCGGCAGCGCCGCCAGTAAAAACACGAGGACCGTTGCCATGCCGCCCACTGTCAGCACTGCCAGCTGTTCCCACAGCCCCTGTGCCGGAAAGCCCGCCAGCGCCCGGCGCACACCCCGCCCTGCCGCACCGGCGGCGGCAGCAGCCAGCAGCGGCGCACCCAGCCAGCGGCGGAAAGCGTGCCCTGTACCGCTGGAAAGCAGCAGCCGCCCGGTGTTGGCTGCGCAGGTGTAAAAGCTGGAAAGTAAGATCACCGTCAGAAAGCCCCGCATCCCGTACCGGGGCAGCAGCACCGCCACCCCGCCAATGCGCAGCACCGCGTCCCACACGCTGTACCGGAAAGCGGCCTTCTGCTCCCCGATGCCCTTCATGGCGCCGTCCACCATGCTTTCCAGATACATCAGCGGCATGGCCGGGGCAAGGGTCTCCAGATAGAACCCGGCCTCCGGGCTGTGGTAGAGCATCTGCGCCAGCGGCCTGCCCCACACCCAGAACAGCGTGCCCGCCAGCATGGAGAAGTATCCCGTAAGCCGCAGCATCCGGTCCAGCAGGGCGTTCAGCCGGGCGGTCTGCCCCTCGATATGCGCCTGCGTGATCTCCGGCATCAGCAAAACAGCCAGACTGCCCAGCAGCCCGAAGGGGAAATTGAGCAGCGGCAGCGCCATGCCCTTTAAGGTGCCGTACTGCTCCAGCGCAGCGGTGCGCCCGCCGGAAGCCGCCAGATACACCGCAAGGCAGGCGGGCACCAGCATATTCTCGGCGGTGTGCAGCGCGCTGGAAAGTGCTCTTCCGCCCTCTACCGGCCACAGGATGTCCCACAGCCGCCGGGACACCTCCCTTGGCGGGCGCGGCGCTGTGCTGCCGAAGCAGCGTGCCGCCTCCCGCCGGTAAAACAATGCCATCAGAGCGGTGGATACTGCCTCGCTCAGGGCGGTGGCAGCCAGCACCAGTGCACAGCGGCTGCCGTCCGGCCAGCTCTGCGTGCGGGAAAGCGCCCACACCACCGCGGCAATGCGCACCGTCTGCTCTGCCAGCTGGCTGAGCACGTTGGGCTCCACCCGCCGCCGCGCCAGAAAAAAGCCGCGCAGCACTGCCGAGATCGCCATCCACGGCAGCCCCAGCGCCGAGGTGCGCAGCGCGGCAGCGGCACGGACATCCCCCAGCCACCATTTTGCCGCAAGGCCTGCGGTGGCAAGCTGAGCGGCCATGGCAAGCCCGCCCAGCCCCAGCCCCGCCAGCACCAGCCGCACCAGCATCCCGCGCGCAGCGGCCTTATCCCGGCTGAGCTCCTCGGTCAGCAGCCGGGCAGCGGCCACCGAGATGCCCGCCGTGGCCAACGTGACGAACAGCCCGTACACCGCCAGCACCAGCTGATACAGCCCCATCCCCGCCCCGCCCAAGGCGTTTGCCAGCCAGATGCGCAGCCCCATGCCTGCCAGCCGCAGCACCACGTCCGAGCCGGTAAGCAGCGCCGCATTTTTAAAATAACTCTGCTGCACCCTGCACCTCCCCCTGCCCCGGAACGGGCGTTCACGGTTCAGCCTATGCAGCGGCTTTGCAAAACATGAGCGGCGCTATGGGTTGTTTCTGTGCACTTTTTATGGTATAGTTAACAGTGGTCAGGCAGGGCGCAAGCCCCCGCCTGTATTTTGAGCAAGGAGGAAGCGCACCGCCCGGGTCCTGCCCCTGCCGTGCGCGACAAAGAGAATGAGCGAAGAATGTACCCATGACTGCTCTAATTGCAGTGCAGCCTGTTCTTCCCGCGATGCCGCTCCGCAGCACGATGCCCCCAACCCCAACAGCAGTGTGAAAAAGGTCATCGGCGTTGTTTCCGGCAAGGGCGGCGTGGGCAAGAGCATGACCAGCGCCCTGCTGGCCTGTGCCATGGCCCGCCGCGGCTACCACTGCGGCATTCTGGATGCCGATATCACCGGCCCGTCCATCCCCAAGCTGTTCGGCATTCACGGCCGTGCCATGGCGGACGACAAGGGCTGCTGGCCCATCCAGAGCCGTATGGGCATTGATGTAATGAGCATCAACCTGCTGGTGGAGAACGAGGAAGACCCCGTTGTGTGGCGCGGCCCGGTCATTGCCGGCGCGGTCAAGCAGTTCTGGACCGATGTGGTCTGGAAGGACGTGGATTTCCTGTTCGTGGATATGCCCCCGGGCACCGGTGATGTGCCCCTGACCGTGTTCCAGAGCCTGCCGGTGGATGGCATCGTTGTGGTGGCAAGCCCGCAGGAGCTGGTAAGCATGATCGTGGCAAAGGCCGTGAACATGGCCGAGATGATGAAGGTGCCCATGCTGGGCATCGTGGAAAACATGAGCTACATCGTCTGCCCGGACTGCGGCAAGCACATCAATGTGTTTGGCAACAGCCACGTGGACGAGGTTGCCGCAAAGCATCACCTGCCCGTGCTGGCCAAGTGCCCCATCGACCCCAAACTGGCAGAGCTTTCCGATGCCGGCATGATCGAGACCTATGGCGGCGAATTCTTGGAAGGTGCCGCAGACGCCTGCGAAAAGCTGCTGAAGAAGTAACTACACCCCGCCCTGTGCCCGTTGTGACACAGGGCTTTTTGCTTAGATAAGCCCGCTGCCGTGCAAAAGACATTCTTTTCCGCGCGGCTTTGGGACGGCAGCGCACTTTAAAAAACAAGGTTCGAGGCACATTCCGGCTTTTAATTTTCGTTTTGTGAAGCAGCTGTGACTTTTTATCTGTTTTTTTAAACAAATTCTGCTTTTTGCTATTGTAAAACCCACCGCAAAGCTTTATAATAGTAAAGTAAGCATTGCCCGCTTGTGCGGGCGTGCCGTACAAGCATGGAGAACCGGAAGCGCCCGGCATCTGCAAGGATATACCCGCTGTGCGGCGGGCAAAGGCATTTCCGCTTTTTCAAATTTATAGAGTAATTGGGAAAAGGAGTATTCTATTATGCTGACGAATGAATACCTGAAGCGTGTTTACGAGGGTCTGGAAAAGCGCAACGCCAACGAGCCCGAGTTTCTGCAGGCTGTGCGCGAGGTGCTGGAGAGCATCCAGCCCGTTGTGGAAAAGCACCCCGAGTACGAGAAGGCCGGTCTGATCGAGCGCCTGGTGGAGCCGGAGCGCATCATCACCTTCCGTGTGCCTTGGGTGGACGATGCCGGTAAGGTGCAGGTGAACCGCGGCTACCGCGTGCAGTTCAACAGCGCCATCGGCCCCTACAAGGGCGGCCTGCGCTTCCATCCCTCTGTCAATCAGGGCATCCTGAAGTTCCTGGGCTTCGAGCAGACCTTCAAGAACAGCCTGACCACCCTGCCCATGGGCGGCGGCAAGGGCG
>OIZF01001903.1_pt1 | contig 11125 bp, 23 predicted proteins | sample 1588471 | NCBI WGS metagenome assembly OIZF01 (sample SAMN03283279) | human gut metagenome | biome: human-associated habitat; material: feces | host: Homo sapiens | place: Peru | collected 2012
TCCATATCGCTTTATGATTTTAGATATTGAATGTTTGATTTCAAAGTTCAATACCTCTCCACTTTTTTATGTTACAAAAACAATCCAATCCATCCATATACACCTCGTCTTTTTCAAAATGACTCTTTTGGACTTGATATTTCATCCATCCGATTCTACCGCCATTCTCGCCACCGTCCCATTCATTATAGCGATAATTCAGGCTAACGTTAATATCCAATACATCATCCTCGCCTTGCGTTGTGCTTGGCTTGGTATTAATGTTCGCTTGAACAAATATTTTCTTGAAAATGGCCGGTTGTATCTTAAAGTCGGAACTCTCGATTAGCTTCTCTGACCTTGGTGTGAACTCGGCATAGATACCCAATCTTTCACAAGTCTTCTGAATATCCTTTGCTATGTAGGACAAAATGTTTATATGCTCCATATTTTTATGTTTTAAATTTCAATATACTCAATGCTATCAACGTCCAGCCACTTCGTGCCATTATCCTCACTAGCTATTGCCAAGCAATCGCACTCTTTGTTAAGTGATACATTGCTGGGGATGGTGTTGATTGTGGCACCAGACTTCATATTGATATCTATGGAGGTGTTTTCATACTTCTCCTTTGATAACTCTGTAATGATATACGACACTGTGGCAGATTTCATAACTTCTTCGCTTGCCGTGATGCGATAGGGCTTTAATTGTTAATGATACAGTTTCTGAAGGTGTGTCTCACCTTTCTAATTCTGATGCAAAGATACGAATAATGTTTGAAATGTGCAATAAAAAATCAAATTATTTCCTTCTGTTTAACGTCTTTTGTATGCAGTTGGCGTTTGTGTTGCATTCGTTAACAGAAAAAGGCTAGTTTTTCACTTATTAGAGTTTTGGAAATAACCCAAGTTGACTTACTAGTACCTTATATAATATAATGTGTAACTTTGCAAATAAAAAAAGAATATGAGCAGAAATGATAAAATCAAGACCTGTATATTGTCGTTTGCGCTTGCAATCCTCATTGCCTTTCTTGTATGCGGATGCAAGACTACAAAATATGTACCAGTCGAGACTATCGTGAAGGACACGACAACCTTTGCGCATTGGGACTCTATCGTTAACGAGAGGGTGAAGATTGTAAGGGACAGCTTGATGTCGTTTCATTGGGAGCAAAGGGAAACTAGCACAAAGGACTCCTCGTATGTCAAGGACAACGTAAGGGAAAGGGTTGGCCAAAACGGAAAGGTAATTGGAAAAGACTCGACCCACATTGAGATAAGGTACATTGAGAACAAGATGAATACTTCCCTTAGGGATAGCATAAGCAATCTTGCTAGGTTTGTGAGCTTGTCGAGAATTTACAAGGAGCAAAGGGACTCGCTCAGCAAGGTACTGGCGGAGACTCGGACAAAGGTGGAATATAAGGAAAAGGAGTTGGGCGGCTTCAAGCTGTTTTGCTACTTGCTAGGAAGATTTGTGTTTTGGGCATTCCTTACATTTGTCGTTGGAAAGACAATCATATATATTGTAAAAAATAAACTTCATAATTTTCTGTAGATTTAGTTATTAGGTAAAAGATTCATTTCGGGTAACTTAGTGTTTGGAGGGCGATTGCCAGTGATGGTAGTCGCTCTTTTTTTATTGACAAGGTGTTTCTTTGGTTTAAAATATGTAATTAAAATGAGCGTAAATGTTAAAAATCATACTAAAATTCAAGAAAGGCAAGAAAAATCTTGCAAGATAAAAAGAAAAGTAGTACTTTTGCAATCGAAAGTTTATGCTGAATGTGCGGTAGCATGGATGAAAGGAAAATGAATAGAATACAAAGATATACGGACCCTTACTTGAAGTTCCTACCGCACACATTTTGGAATGGATGGTAGGGGTCTTTTTCTTTGCCAAGTCGGTCTTAGATAGCCCTATGTGAATTATGGGCTATAATTGCCAGATGAGGCAGAAATCTAAAAGGAACGTAGAATGGAAGTTTTACAATATCATAGAATACGTATTGGTATTCGTGAAGCAGAGCTGGCTTTATCTGATGAAGACAGATTAGACGCTTTTTGCTTGGCTATCAAGGTCAAGCTGATGTTCCGTGCTTCTGATTTACGTTTCAATTCGTTGAACCAATTATCCAAGAAGTTAAAGACAGACAAGAAAATGCTTAAAAAGTATCTTTCTGGTGCCGTATCTTTTGGGTATCTAACCGAGAAGAAAGATGAGTATGGGAAAACGTATTACATAGCAAATAAAATCCATGATAATAGCCGTTATAGCTATAAAGTCCGTATAGATGAGTTTACCCGTATCAACCTTTTCTCATTAAAAAACTTGGTGAGGAACATCGTATTATGCAATCATATAAGCAAGATTGAAGAAGTCGGCAATACGCACGAAAGAGCCACAAATCCCAATACTCTGACCGACATGAGGAGTAGCAAGAGGTGTGAGAGCCGTATGCTGTCGAAACCATTCAACCCCAATTTTATGAGATTGTCGTATTGTCGCATCATGCAGGTTCTTCATTGCACATATTACCAAGCATGGAATGTCACAAGTAAATTAGTGAAAAAAGGAGTGCTACGAAAAAAAATCAATGTTACGGAAATTGGTGTTGACCCGAACGCTTGCGGATACTCACAAGCATTCCGTGATGCCTCAAATACACTGATTGTTATATCGGCAAAAAGCAAAAAGGCAAGAGCCGTAATGTCCAACAGTTATCGCTATCTAAAGGATGATATTAAGAAATCAAACGGTAGAAACGATAAGAAAAAACTAAAGATGGAAGAAAAATAAGACGTAATAATAAAAGTGCCATCAAGAGCATTAAGATAGAACGCACGCATGTATGTGTATGTACAAGATAATATGGACTTACGTAGTAAGTTTATATTATATAGTAAATAACACGTATATGTGCGAGGGCTAGGTTTAAGTGTAAATTAAAATTTTGAAATCATGAGTAAAGAATTGAAATTTGAAGAATTGTTTGAAAGTTTTGATGAATTATACGCTCGCTACTATGATGTGAGGGAATTTAAGAGACATTTGGATGCGACAGACAAGGAAAATGGTGATGATGAGGTGGAAATCTATTTGGTCGATGATACCCAAGTTTCATTGCAAAGAGCTGATTTCTTGCCTCTTATTCCTCATTTGGATGCCATCTTGATAAAGCTGGATGCCAAGATGGACGCATTGTTGGTTTCCTTGGACAAAATGGGAATGATAAAGAACTTCGTTAAGAAACATATAGACTCTGACGGCGAAGACTTTGATGATAAGTTCAAGCAAAAGCATCCTTTGCTTTCGAGATAAGTCCGACTTTAGGTCAGGCCAATGGAAATCTAATGGATAGCTTATGAAGAAAGCCGTAATATATCCGTCCACAAGCGGAGAGAGGTTCGAGTATCGTGGTGTGGGTATGAAGACAAAGTGCCTCATCTGCGGTCAGAACATAGGAAGACAGGCTGACAAGCCTATGGTGTTAAATGTTTTTGAGAAATGAGCAACAAGAAAGAGATAGCTACCAAGCTTTACAAGAGGGTAAGGCGAGAGCAGCTTGAAAAGATGAAAGAGAAGATGCCGTCTGACGTGCAAGGTGTTGAGTTCAAGCAAAACGGAATAACATACGTTGCGTTTATCCGTAGGCTCGCACCTACTGAATGTGACAGGTTGCAGACTATTCCCGAATGGTATGACTGGGGGGGTATCTCCGAGACGCAGCACCTGAAGATGGATGGAAATGGATGGAACGTGGAGACCATCAAGCATTGCTGGTCGTTCCTTCCCGACTTCGGACGTCCAATCAGGGTGTGGTCCCTCTTTGATGGTATGGCTTGCGGTCACATCGTGTTAAGCGAGTTGAACATACCTATCGAGTGTTATGTTAGTTCTGAGGTTGACAAGCACGCTATCAAGGCTGAGAAACAGAATTTCCCCGACATCGTCCAAGTTGGCTCGGTGATGGATATTGATGTAGCCGAATTGGTTGGGAAATACGGAGTTCCAGACTTTCTTGTGGGTGGCTCACCTTGCCAATCGTTCAGTATGAGTGGTAAGATGAAAGGTATGAGCACAGTGCAAGGCGAGGAGGTCTATACGCTCGACAGATACCTAGAACTGAAATCGCAAGGCTTTAAGTTCGAGGGTCAGTCGTATCTCTTCTGGGAGTATATGAGAATCCTAACGGAACTTCGTAGGTTCAATCCGAACATCTATTTCTTCTTGGAGAACGTTGAGATGTTGGAGAAATGGGAGCGTTGCTTGTCTCACGCCATCGGTGTCCGTGGTGTTCACATAAACTCAGCACTCGTTTCCGCTCAGAACAGAAGAAGAATCTATTGGAGCAACATCAAGGTCAAGGACCTTGGTAATACAAGTATCTTCGATTTCTCTGACGACCCATTTGAGCTTCCAAGCCTACAGACGGACATTCCTCAGCCAAGGGACACAGGTGTGGTGGTTAAGGACATTCTCTTGGATGATGTTGACGGAAAGTATTACTTGAAGGACGGTGCCGTTTCCTCGTTGATGGAGAAAGCCGACCGAAAGAAGCTGAAGGAGTACTTCTTGGAACCACAGGTGAGCGTTGATGAGGCTTTGCGTTATATGGATGGCAAGAAGGACTATTCCCATTTGTCAAAGGAGGAGAGACTGGAGATTGCGACCATTGGCTATGAGTTGGATAAAAGAAGATTGCACGACAACTACTATGGAAAGGAAAAGGATGCTTTCGATGAAGTCCGCTAAGAGGATTCTTGGCAACGTTGCCACCCCGAACTCCAAGACTAATGCCCTATTGGCTTGCATGTACAAGGGATTCGCTAGCAATGGAAATGTGAATGTGATTGAATTGTATGAGTTATGAGGAGGGTTATACTTAACAAGTACCGTAACGAGCTTGGCAAGAAATTTCGGAGACTTTATGATGGTGGGGTGAGAAATGATTGGTGTAAGCGTTCAAACATGCGCTCGTATATGCCGAGACCAGACTTGAAGTTTGGTACTTTGACAACGTTTGCGAGCGATAACCTAGTGTTGGGAATTTATGAGAAATGTAGTGATTGCGATTAGGGGGAGAAGTGAGGGAAACTGGCACTCTTCAAGGCATTTCCAGAAATTGGAGGTGCGTGGAGACAAGGCTTCCTCACTGACTTCCGTGTCTAAGGACAATATGTTGTTTATGCTTTATGAGAAAGAATAGGCTTATAGGTGTGGCTTATGGTGAGCCGATTGAGAATTGGGGCAAAAAGACTAAATCCCCATGTTTGTGTGCAGGGATAGCGAAGCATTATTCCTAGCATCAGCTTTATCCAATGATAATTGAGTTGTATGAGAAGGTATGATATAGAGCCACTCAAACTAAACGAAAGTTGTGAGTTCGGAAAACAGCCGAGGCAGCAGAATCGCTTTTTTTCTATTCATAGGAAGAGTGTATGCTTGCAGACGGATGGAAGGACACAGATGGTATTATTGATTAAGGAGAAGTAAGATATGATTTATGCAAGGAAAAAGGAGAAACCGGTCAACGTGTCGGTTGTTCCTTATGAGATTGAGGAGTTTATCTATGGGCGTATCGACTATGTCGACGGATTGCCCATTTGGAGAGGTTGGAAGATACACTTTGAATGTCAACAAGGTTGGTGACATCGGGTGTAACACTTGCAAGTGGCAGGTAAGTCACAACAGGGATGGGCAAAAGGTTAGGTGTTCCCATCCCATGGAGGAGAAGAAAGAACCATTATTCAAGTTTTAGATTATGAGCAAGGAGAAACTGAGACAAGATTACGAGAATGCTTGCAATGCCTATCTGAGGGCATTTTGTGAGAAGCACGGCTTTGATTTCGAGGAGTCCTATTGGTGTGGTGACGATGTCGGTGGTATTGCCGATTGCAGCACTTACACTTTTGATATGGCTACCATCCGAACAGACATAGACGAGAAAGCTCCAGAGAGTGAGCTGATGAGGCATTACGACTATTGTCTTGATGCGATTGAGTTTGGTCTTGCTATTCCGAACTTCCACGCTTGGATTCACGGATGTCCACGAACCAGTAAGGATTGGTTCGTCAAAATGCGCAAGATGCGTGAGGATTTCGAAAATAGTATCAAGAGGGAAAATGACAAGAACAATTCTACCAATGGAGAAAAGCAAGTGTTTTGATTATCTTTTGAGGATTCTCGGAGAGGGAATGAACGTAAGAACCTCTCCATCAAATGATGGTATCTCGGTTTACGTTGTGAACAGAAACCAAGAGAAATCCATCGACTTCAAGGCTACGGACGAGAATGACGCCAAGGAAAAGGCGGTTGAGTGGATGCTTGGCCAGATGCTATACAATTACGATGGCTTTGCCTCGTTGGTGATTTTCTTGGCTGGCAGGGAAAACAGTATAAGGGAAATGAGATATGGTGGATGTTGATGATGTAAGAGAAGGGAAGGCGATAGCCGAAATTCTTGGTAGGTACACATACGAGCATGGAAGGGACATCGTGAGCACTTGGAACGACTGGCTTTGCTGGTGTTGTAAGGTGTTTGAGTGGAAAGACATTGACAAGGCTGGCGGAATACCGCAGAGGTTTGAGAAGTGCAAGGAGGATAACCCCATGTTCTTCGATGCGATGTGTGGGTGGTTGGAACTTGCCTATGAGAATATTTGCAAGAGAGGTGCTTACGATGCGTTTGGTGCGCTCTATGAGGCTAACTACCAGTCTTCTTTCAAGGCGAAAAGTAGCGGTCAGTTCTTTACTCCAACGAGCGTGAGCGACATGCTTGCAAGGATTGGTGACCTTCAATGATTGTGCGTGTGGAAGTGGAAGAACGTTGCTGTCGGCTTGGAACGAGTGCGACAAGTATAACCGAAACCTATTCTTCGCAGGCGACTTGGATGCGACCTCCGTCTATATGTGCGCACTCAACTTTATGATTCATGGCATGGTTGGCATGGTTGAGAAGCGTGATGCGCTTACGAGGGAGTGGTACTTCGGATTTGTCGTGAACGCTTGCAAGGTTCCGTTCGCAAATGATTTCTCATGCCTGCAATACTATGACAACGAGGAGGAGTATGGCAAGGCGGTTCGATGTCTAAGGGAGAATGCGAAGATATGGAATTGCGTTGACTTTAGACCAAGAAACGAGGAGGTTTCACAAGATAATGTGAAAAATGCCGGCGAGCATCAGCAATGTTTAGAAAAAGAAGAGCCAAAAAATGACAAAAAACCTATACAACTTAGTTTGTTTGATTAATAAATATTAAAACAGTGGGTAAAAGAATTAAAAACATTGCAAGATTAAAGAAATATTTGTATTTTTGCAAACGGAATGGTGAGACACACCGAAACAACGGTAATGAAGATTCTATGATGGATTCTTTGTTTTCAAAACAAGACAAAGACAATGACTAAGAAGGAAATTTTGGTAAGGTGGCTTGATGAGCCAAGGGTAAGATATGGCTCTGAGTCAAACATGGTGCTTGGTTATGGAGATGGATGGGAATGGGTCAAGGAAACATTGAACCCCGCCTCCACAAAGAACGCAACGTTTTTGAAGGCTCTTGACTTCTCGCTTGGCGAGGTGAGGGCTTACCTAAAGAGAAAAAGCATCAAGGAGAATGTCACGAATGAAGACCGCACCTTGTATGGAACGGGTTATCGTGAGGGTATAAGGGATGCCCTTGCATCACTAGAGAAGAGATTTAAGAAACATAATCAATGATAGGAGAAAAAAGATGGATATAGGAAAAGCAATCAAAACATTGAGATTGAAGAGAGGCTATAGTCAAAAGCAGTTGGCTAGCCTTGTTGAAAAGTCGGAGACTACGATTAGTCTCATAGAGTCAGGAAAGAGTATTCCGCAAACCAAGAGGATTAAGGAAATCAGCTCGGCGCTTGGTGTAGAGCCGGTATATTTGTTGTTGTTCGCACTGGAGAAGGAGGATATTCCTAGCAACAAGCGAGTGTTGTTTGATACCTTGCTTGTTCCTCTCAGAGAGTCTTTGACTGACAAGGAGGATGCGTGATGAAGAGATATTTTTATTTTGTCGCAAGGTTCTTCAGAAATGGCATCGAGGGCATGGCGGACGGAGTGCAGGAGAGTGACGATGGCTACTTTGACATCATCTGTGCGAAAGATACAATCTCTAAACGAGAGGATGTAAGGAAAGTTGTCATTACGTTCTGGGCGGAGACAAACAGCGTGATGTTCGGCAAGTTTGGAGGACATAAGTGATGATGGTGCTTTACGACAAGGGAACGATTAGGCTGAAATCCGATTTCCGTTGCGATTACATACCTAGTGTAGGTGACAACGTGAAGATTGATAACATAAACTACCGAGTGACGGGCAAGTCTCTTGACTTGGACTTGAACGAGGTAAGAATTAGCTTGGAATGACTATGAGGATAAAATTGGAAAAGAAGACCTTGGAAGACGGACGTGTCAGAAAGGTCGTGATGTACAGATCACATTGGTGGAGTTCTTGGAGACCTCTCTTGGACAAGGATGGGGAGTTTGTAATCAACTGGGGACATCTTTCTGGTAAGGAAGAGTGGATTATCAGAAAGATGCGGTGTCTGGCTGACATTATCCCCAAGGAAAGAATGGAGGCTCGTCTTAGTATGATTGACATGGTGTTGGATGACGCAAGTGTCTATGTGGGTTCTCATTCTTTTGGTGGTGGTTACGCCGTCGCCTATGACGTACCATATTCGAATATCACGGTAGAGGACTTACAGAACTTGGAAATCAAGGAGGAATAGCTTATGTTTTGGTGTTGGTTGTTCCTTGTGGTGGTGTATATCGCTTGTTGCTGCTTGGATGGTTGTGACCTGAAGCCAAGGTGGAAGTCTTCCCTTGCGTGCGCTTTGGACGATGCGGCAGGCAAGTTGTCTCCAACATTACATACAAAACATACAAAGCGAGGTCTTGTTGTCATAAGACCCAAGGCGGTCACCATAGGTGTAAGCTTGGAATTGAGTGAGTTTGACTTGATGAACCCTATCCTTTCGCAACCGCACCATAGGGAAAGGCTGCTTAGGGATTGTGATGTTCGGATTGCCGATGGAATAAGCAGGGAACTACTGAGGAGAAACTTGATTTCGTTCAATGAGTACAACGAGTTCGGGGGTATCAGAAAAGTAGGAACCATAACAATTTACAAGAATGAAGATATTTAAGGTAGAAAGCTCAATCGTCTTTCGATGCGAGGAAAGCCTCAACCTCTTTTCTGGCAAGAAGAAGCTGGACAAGGTTGTCAGTGGCAGAATCATCAAGGAGGTCATTTGGCTGTTTGGGTTCAAGGCGAGGGTGAAGTACCAAGCCGAGTATTGCAGCCCGGTCGTTGACAGGGAGGATATTTTTACAAAGAATGCACTCGACAAGGCATTGAGGTCTGTCAAGGAGAAGTGCGAGTGCAAGGTGTGTGACTATTACAATAGTGGAAAGTAAATGAAGAGACTGATAGAGTCGAAGCGTATGGTGCTCGATATGGGTGGAAGGAAAGTCAAGGTTCCCGTTGGGAATGACATGACGGAGAACAGGATGAACAGAATTCTCATTATCGGCAGGGCTTACCTTCAGCAATACGCATACGTTGAGATGGTGATGATGGAGTGCTTCATGCAGAAGATAGAGCAAAGTCTTCTGAAAAAAAAAGTGCTTTAGGTTCATGGTGAAGAGGTTGTGGAACGAGTGCAAGGTGAGTCTAAAAAAGACCATATCGCATTATGATGTCTTTGCGCCAAGCTCGGAGTTCAACAATGAGTATGCCATGACTTACTACGAGAAGATAAGTGGTGACCTCTACAGACTGAGGGACAAGCTGGCGATGAGGTTCGGGAATCTTGGTTATTCCGAGAAGTCGGGTCTGTACGCAAATGCCGTTGTGCTTTACAATCTTGCGCTTATGGGTGTCAACATCTATGAGGCGATAATGGTAAGGTTGCATGAGCGACTTGGCGTTGGAATGATGGAGGCATATCTGGACTATTGCCCGGTCGATGCTTACAACAAGTCACACGATTTCTTGGTGGCTGTCATGGGCAATGACTTCAAAGCCGCAATGAATCATGTGGCGACAAAGGAGATTATATCATACTTCGAGAGGGTACGCAACGGCATCTTTGACGCAAAGATAATGGACGAGGCGGCTAGGAACGCAACTGAGGATATGGAAGAGGAGGAAAAGGCCACACAAAGGAAATACGTTGATGTCTCCGATGTGATGAGTTCCGATTTCCCTCTTGACCTAGTGAGAAAGAAAAAAGCGAGTTAGTTATGATTAGACCATTGGAGGCACCTGAGTGCGGCAGATTGTTCCGTGAATACTTTGGTATGGAGCTGCAGAGCTTTCACGACATTAGGTTGTTGATAGCCTTTGGCTGTCTTGGAATCAATATCGTGAAGTTCGGCGACTGGCTCGATAAGGAGTTTCCGGACGAGGCAAATGTGGATGGTGTCAGCTATTGCGACATCGTTCGCAAGCACTTTGGGGAGAAAGCCGAGCAGCTTATAAGGAGATTGATATGAAGTACATGGGTTCGAAGGCGAGGATTGCCAAGGACATCTTGCCGATAATGCTAGACGATGAGCACGATACGTTTATTGATTGCTTTATGGGAAGTGGCGCAGTTATAGGTAACGTCTCCAAGAAGTATAGGAGAATAGCCAATGACAAGAACAGGTACTTGGTTGCTATGTTCAAGTCTTTGGTAAATGGTAAGGAATTTCCGAGGTGCATTCCAAGGGAACTTTATAACGATGTCCGTGACTGCTGGCATGGAAAGAACGACAAGTATCAAGACGATATGGTCGGTTGGGTAGGCTTTATGGCATCTTTCAATGGTCGTTTCTTCGATGGTGGTTACTCTGGACATAGTGTGGTCGGTTCAAACGGAAAGTCAAGGGACTATATCAAGGAGCAGATTTCCAATACTAGGTCAGAACTAGACAAGTTGATGGGTGTTGAGTTCCACGATGGTGATTACCGAGACTTGGAGATACCCGAAAAGAGCATTATCTACTGCGATATTCCCTATAAGGACACCAAGCAGTATGATGTGAGCCGCAACTTCGACTACGAAAGGTTCTATTCTTGGTGCAAGGAGAAGGCTAAGGAAGGACACAAGGTATTCATCA
>OIZF01001904.1_pt1 | contig 11124 bp, 15 predicted proteins | sample 1588471 | NCBI WGS metagenome assembly OIZF01 (sample SAMN03283279) | human gut metagenome | biome: human-associated habitat; material: feces | host: Homo sapiens | place: Peru | collected 2012
GACCATTAGATACCTATTATGAAATCTTTGAAAGACAAAATATTGGTTATTTATACCGTGAAAATGTTTTAGATTTAAATGTTGTTGGAGAATTAAAACCGGATCTTTATCGTATACCAGGAAATATTTCTTCACAATTTATTACAGGTTTATTATTTGCTTTACCTTTATTATCATTTGATTCGATTATTGAAATTACGACACCTCTTGAAAGTAAAGGCTATATTGATTTAACGCTTCAGGTGTTAAAGTTTTATGGTATTGAAGTTGTTAATCATGAATATAAACAATTTATTATAAGAGGTAGACAAGAATATAAAGCGAGAGATTACCGTGTAGAATCTGATTTTTCACAAGCTGCTTTCTATTTGGTGGCAGATGCTTTAGGAAACGATGTCACTTTACTTGATTTGAATTTAGATTCTTTACAAGGAGATAAAGCAACAATTGACTTTTTAAAACAAATGAATTGTGAAATTATTGAAAATGATGAAGGAATTAAAGTCGTCAGTCATGGTTTAAAAGCGACAACGGTGGATGCGAGTCAATGTCCTGATGTTATTCCTGTTGTTTCTCTTGCCTTAGCAGTGGCAAGTGGACATAGTGAAGTTATTAATGCCGGACGTTTACGTATTAAAGAATGTGATCGTCTTCAAGCAACCGTAGAAGAATTAAATAAATTAAAAGCACAAGCAGTTGAACATGAATCTTCTATGGAATTAGAAGGGGTAGGCACTCTTATAGGTGGAAATGTTTCAAGTCATGACGATCATCGTATGGCAATGATGCTTGCCATTGCTTCAACGGTATGTAAGGAACCAATCATTATTGACAATAAAGAATGTGTAAAAAAATCTTATCCAAGCTTTTGGAAAGACTTTGAGATGTTAGGAGGAAAAATTGATGGGGGCAACTTATAAAAATAACCTAGAACTGACAATTTTTGGTGAATCTCATGGAAAAGCCATTGGTATTACCATTGGTAATCTTCCTAGCGGTATCCAAATTGATTTAGATGAAATTGCGCGTGATATGAAAAGAAGAGCGCCAGGACAAAATAAAATGTCGACAGCTAGAAAAGAAGCTGATCAAGTAGAAATTTTATCCGGGTTACAAGATGGTATTACGACAGGAGCACCACTTACAGGAGTTATCTACAATAGTGATCAACATTCTAAAGATTATTCTTTACTTAAAACAAATATGCGACCAGGGCATAGTGATTATCCAGCTTATATTAAATATAAAGGTTTTAATGATATTCGTGGGGGCGGTCATTTTTCTGGAAGAATTACCGCACCCATCGTTTTTGCAGGAAATATTGCAAAACAAATTTTAAAACAAAAAGGAATTCGCGTAGGAGCGCATATTTTATCTATTGGAAAAATCAAAGATGAAACGTTTCCTGTGGATGTAAATGATGATATGCTTTTAAAATTAAGTGAAAAACAATATCCGACAATCAAAGAGGGTGTTTTTGAAAAGATGGAAGAAGCGATTTTAAAAGCAAAAGAAAATTTAGATAGCGTTGGGGGCAAGGTAGAATGTGTAGCTTTACATGTTCCTGCGGGAATAGGAGAACCTTTCTTTGATTCCTTAGAAAGTCATTTATCTTCATTGATGTTTTCAATTCCCGCTGTTAAAAGTGTTTCTTTCGGTGATGGGGAAAACATTGATGAAATGCTAGGCAGTGAAGCCAATGATTGTTATTACTATGATGAAGATGGAAATGTAAAAACCTCTACTAATCATAATGGGGGAATTACTGGAGGGATTACCAATGGTATGCCGGTAAGTTGTACTATAACATTTAAACCAACACCTTCGATTGCTAAAAAACAAAAAACAATTAATATTGAAACAAAAGAAAATGTAGAATTAGAAATTAAAGGAAGACACGATCCTTGTATTGTTCAAAGAGCAGTCGTTGTCGTTGAAGCGATGATGGCTTTAGGAATACTTGATATGATGGGGGAATAAGTATGAAAGATTTAAAACAATGTCGTATGGAAATAGATGCAATTGATCAACAATTAATGGAACTTTTTGAAAAAAGAATGGCTCTTTCTAAAAGTGTTGTAGAATATAAAATTGAAAATCATTTAGAAATCTTTCAACCTGAAAGAGAACGAGAAGTTATTGAAAAGAATCTTAACCGTTTAAGTAATGATCAATTAAAAGAATATGCAAGATGCTTTATTCAAGAAATGATGACAGTTTCTAAATCTTATCAGTCAGATTTATTACCTCTTGAATTAGATGAAAATATTAAAACAGAATTTAAAAAAGATCCAGTTGTAGGTTATCAAGGAATTGCTGGAGCATTTTCACAAAGTGCGGTAGAAAATTTCTTTGGAGAGGGAACAAAGAATATTGGCTATAAAGACTTTGAAGATGTATATGTTGCTTTAGAAAATGGGGAAATAGATTATGGGGTTTTACCTATTGAAAACAGCTTAACAGGCTCAATCAATGATAACTATGATTTAATAAGAAAATATGGTTTTTATATTGTTGGAGAAACAGCAGTTAATGTCAGTCAATGTTTAATGGCACTTTCAGGGACAAAGATAGAAGATATTAAAGAAGTTTACTCACATCCACAAGGATTAGCACAATCAAGTGAATTTCTATATCAACATCGTTGCATAGAACAAAGACCATTTCAAGATACAGCGATGGCAGCTAAATATGTAAAGGATTCAAACAATCCAACAAAAGCAGCGATTGCTTCACCACTTGCATGTAAACTTTATGGTTTAGAAATGTTGAAAGAAAATGTTCAAAACAAGAAAAACAACAGAACACGTTTTATGGTTATTTCTAAAGAATTGATTTGTCCAAAAGAAAGTGATAAAGTATCAGTTATCTTTACTTTACCACATCAAGTAGGAGCTTTAGATAACATGCTACAAACAATCAAACAAAGTCAAATTAATATGGATCGTATTGAATCAAGACCAATTGAAACCCAATATTGGCAATATTATTTCTATATTGATTTTGAAGGAAATATGCATGAAGAAAAAATTCAACGTGCAATAAATAAAATGAAAGCAAATAGTACCACATTGAAAGTATTGGGAAATTATAAAAGGGCGTAAGAATGAAAAATATTATATTAGTAGGAATCATGGGATGTGGAAAAACCACAATCTCTAAATTATTATCAGAAAAATTGAAGATGCCAGTGATTGACATGGATGAATATATTGAAAAGAAATATCAATGTACCATTCCTGAAATGTTTAATATCTCCGAAGAATATTTCAGAGATCGAGAAAGTGAAGTTTGTTTAGATATGGCAAAATTAGATGGTTACATTATTTCTACAGGTGGGGGCGTTATTAAAAGAAAGAAAAACCGTGAGATTTTAAAACAAGCGGGGAAGGTATTCTATATTGATCGACCTTTAGATAATATTGTAAGTGATGTAGAAACAGCACATCGTCCATTATTGAAAGATGGACCACAAAAACTTTATCAATTATTTGATGAAAGGCATGATCTTTATTTAGATAGTTGCCACTATCATGTAAATAATGATGGGACATTAGATGATATTGTTAATAAGATTGTAGAAGATATTCAAAAATAGAATATCTTTTTTTTAACAAACAAGCGTGCTTATATCACAAATAATATAAGCACGAAAGTATAAGAAATAATAATTTATGATTTAATGTCTTTTGATTTAATATATTCTTTAAAAAGTGTATAAATGATTGAAGTAAGAGGAATGAATAAAAACATACCTAGAATTCCCATCAAATTACCACCGATAATAACAGCGACAAAGACCCAGATAGAAGGAAGTCCCACTGAATTACCTACAACATGAGGATAAATGAAATTGCCTTCTATTTGTTGAAGGACTAAAAACAGAATAATAAAGGCAACAGCTTGTATTGGATTTACAATGCCAATCATAATAATTCCTATAAAACAGCCAATAAAAGCACCAAAAACAGGAATAAGTGCGGTGATTGCGATAATAATTCCCATCAATAAAGCATAAGGAATTTGTAAAAGAGACATAGAAATCACAAACATGCTACCAAGAATACAGGATTCTAAACATTGACCAGTAATAAAACTTGTAAAAGTATCGCTGGAAAGTTTTATGATTTGACAAATTTTTTTGGTTTTGTCTTTTCCTAATAAGGCTTGTGAAGTGGTTTTTAATTGTCTAGAAAGTGTTTCTTTAGAAAATAACAGATAGATTGAAAAAACAAAGCCAATAAAGAAAGAAGAAAGACTACTTACTGTATTAGTAAGTATAGAAAACCCGGAGTTAAATAAGGGTTTCCAATTTTTTATAAGTTGATTAAAAATCTCAGATAAATCAAAATCTAAAGAAATAAGTGAATCTATAATACTTGTAAAACTTCCATTCATGATATTTCTATTTGTTTTTAAGAAATCTATGAGATTTTTATAAGCTATAGGAGCTTGTTTCATAATCATTTTGATTGAATGAATAAGTTCTGGACCTACAATAAAACAAATAAGACCAATAAAAAGAACAATTAATAAAAACATAGTAATAAAAGATAATATTCTTTTATTCTGCTTGATGTTTTTATAAAGTGTATTTTCTAATTGATGAATTATAATATTTAAAACAAAGGTAATCGCAAAACCAATTATAAAAGGAACAAGAAGTTGCCAAATAGAAGCTAAAAAACCGATTACTTTAGAAAAATAGAGAATAACAAATAAAACGACTCCAGCATACGTAATGGTTAAGATATTCTTTTTTGTTTCTTGATTTATTTTCATAAGTTCACCCCATATCCCTATTATAATAGCAAATGTGAACTGCATATGAAAAAAATGCATAATATAATAATAAACTATATAATTAAGACAAGAAATGAGGGGATTGCAATGAATGAAATAATATTGAATAGTAAATATATTATTTTATTTATTGGGATTTATTAATTTATCTATTTCTTTATGTTCATCATAAGTTTAGTCATTATAATAAAGAGGATCATGTCGTTGTTGATGCTTTTTTACATGATCAAAGTCAAAATTATATTTTGATAAGAAAAAGCTTATAAAGTTCTTTTCGTTTCTTTAGATATAGAAGTTTTTTTCATGTTGAAAAAAGTTGTATTGAAATAGATTTACAAGTATTACAAAAAAATAGTAGAGCGACAAGTTTATAGAGATTATTTAGAAAGACATTAAGTATAGGATAGAGAAAAGGCTTTTCATTATGCTTTTTAATTGAAAAATCAACCAAAGTGGTTCATTTTAATAATTACTTCTTTACAACAAGGAAAATATGAATTAGTTGCTTTTTTAGATAATACGTAAAATAAAGAAAGAGAAAAAATTAGCAAAAACAAATTGAAAAGGCAAATGGAGAAAGTAGCATTCATATCAAAATTCTTACAAAGAAAATACTTGAAGCACTGATGAAAAAAACAGATAAATATCATCTAACAAAAGATGATACAGTTCTAATTGAAACAGCTTCTTCCCTGCATGACATAGGTAAAATCGCCATTCCTAATGAAATCCTTAATAAACCAGGAAGACTTACGGAAGAAGAAAAAAGAATCATGCAAGATCATTCAGTCCTAGGAGCTAAAATGTTAGAAAACTTATCTTTCTATAAAAATGAATCACTTGTAAAATATGTATGTGAAATCTGTCGCTATCATCATGAAAGATACGATGAAAGAGGTTATCCAGATGGCTTAGTAGGGAATGAAATTCCTATTTCAGCTCAAGTAGTTTCTATCGTAGATGCTTATGATGCACTCATAAGTGAACGTGTTTATAAAGAAACGATTGATGGAAAAGCTGCTTTAAAAATGATTCAAGAAGGTAAATGTGGTGTCTTTAACCCATTGCTTATTGAATGTTTTACAGAAATACAACCATTTGTCGAAAAAGAACTTAATAAAAACTATTTATTTGAACAAAGAGAATATATAAACGATAAAACAAATAAATTATTGATCGTATTATAGTAAAATTTAAAGAAGATGAAATCTCCAATAACTTACAAGAAACAATGCAACAAAAAAACTAAAAAGAAGTATTTCGCTTCGCACATACCTTAAAAGAAACAAGTACTAACCTCGGTTTCTCTAAACTTTACGAATCAACAAATATCTTAACAGAAGTTTAAAAAATGATATTTATGATCATTTAGAAGAATATCAAAATGTAATAAAGGATTATCAAGAAATTATTACTTTTTTAAATGAAGTTAAATAGCTCAAAAACCTACTCATAAAGCGGATTTTTATTGACAAAAGATGATAAAAAAGTCTATTATAAATATGCGTAAAGAAAAGGTAAAGCTGTTGAAAGACAGTGATGCAAAGCTGTAGGATCTAAGGTTTTAACTATGATAGCCAGTTGCCAAATTCTAGAAAATAATAAAAGGAGAGGTAAAAATGAAAGAAATGATCAAAAAATTACAAAAAAGATCAAACAAAAAAGGTTTCACATTAGTAGAAATCATCGTAGTATTAGTAATCTTAGCTACCTTAGCGGCAATCGCAGTACCTGCAGTATTAGAATATGTAAATGATACAAAGAAGTCTAAATACATTTCAGAAGCTCGGTCAATCTATATTGTAGTACAAGTTGAAGAAGCTAAAGCAACAGCAGATGGTACTGATCTTGATTATTCTACTATTGCAACAAAAGCACAAACTGAAACAGGATTAAGTAGTATAACAATTATACCAGATGAAAATACTGCTGGTAAATATACATTTACTTGGACAAGTGATTCTAAAAAGGTAAATGCGACTGTAGAAAAGAACAAAGAAGTTACAATTAATTCTGTTAACAATTAGTAAATTTAATTTTAAAGCATTGCTTGCATAATAATAAAAAAGCAATGCTTTTCTTTTGTATGAAAACAGTGCATATTTTATTTTGATTAGAAAGACTGAGGAATATACAACGGAAAATATGTTAAATAAATTAAAAGAAAAGTAAAATAAAAAAGGATTTACTTTAGTAGAAATTATTGTTGTATTAATTATTTTAGATGTCTTAGTTGCGATTGCAATTCCTGTAGTATTAGGACATGTAGGGGATGCAAGAAAAGCACAGAATATAGCAGAAGCGAAATTGATTTACGCAGTAGTACAAACCGAAGAAACAAAATTAAGTGCTGAAAATGGTATAAAGAGATTTGATAATCAAGAGGAATACTTATAATTATATAAAAAATTGATGGATAAAAAGAATGTAGCAGACGATATAGCTTATAAGGATCCTGATGGGTAAAATATTGTTGCGAATAAAGTGGGTCTACCTAATGTTTATTACATTAATCATGCATCTTATGGTAAAGTTGATCTTTATGTTTTTAAATGGAAAAGCAATAATGAACACATTATTATGGCAGATGTTTATCAAAATAACAAAGTAGAAGTAACAACTGTTGATGACAAAGAAGTTTAAAAATAAATATTTTTTTAGAATAATAAATAGTATCATTTGGTTAAAAGAAGTAGAAATTGAATCTATTAATTAAACATCCAAAACAGTAGGAAGAGTAAATTTTTTCTAGCTAAAAAATATGATAAAATAGTAATGAAAAGGGGAATACGGGAAGCCATGTTCTCTTATTTTTTCTAGAAAAAATAAGAAAGAAGTATGCCTATTATAATGGAATAGGGTATAAAGAAGAAAAAATAAACATGGTAAGACTTGAAGAAAAAGTAAAATATTTTTGGATGCAACATATCTAACAATAAATGATAATAACGAAAAAATGATAATAAAATATGGAAGAAAGAGATGGATAATAGAAAACAAAGAGTTTAATGATTCAAAAAAGATGGGATACTGTAACGTAACATCCCTCCCGCTATCATGAAAATGTAGTAAAAGGGCACTTTATCCTGCTGATGACTGCACATATAATCATGCAGCTGATGGAGATACATGAAAGGAACATAGAAATATTTGAAACGATACATAAAATATCGCAAAGAATAAAAGAAGCACTTAGGACATAACCCCCTAAGTGCAAGCGATGTATTGGATATGTTCACGGCGTTTCATTTAAGTATAATATCTCTGTTGATAGTATACAATGATTACCTTGAAAAGTATGAAAAAAGATAAGAAATTCATTTTAGTTCGATAATTAAAATAATTTTGATAAATCATAGAGAAATATGCCTAAAATTTATTCTTCATTGCTGAATTATGATGTGAATTGTTTAAAAAGTACTACGAAAATGTTATAATGAACTCAAAATAGGGGGGATGGAATTGCTTATGATGGTGTGTTTTATCTATTGTTTTTTGATAGGTATGTGTGTCGCTAGTTTTATGAATGTTGTGATTGATCGTATTCCCCGTGGAGAGAATTTTGTATCAGGTAGAAGTCATTGCGATAGTTGTGGTAAGGTAATAGCTTGGTATGACTTGATTCCTGCTGCGAGTTATTTAGTTTTAAGGGGAAGATGTCGTTATTGTCATAGTAAGATACCTGTTAGAGGTTTTTTTATTGAAATCTTTGGTGGGCTGATTGGTGTTTTTTGTTTTTATCGTTTTGGTTTTGAGTATGAAACGATATTGATGCTTGTAATAGCTATGATATTATTAGCGATTACGATGATTGATTTTGATACGATGATAATCCCTGATGGATTAAATATTGCCATGTTTCTTGTTTGTCTTGTTTTAATGTTTGTTAGACAAATGAGTTTAGTGGATAGTATTATTGGCATGTTTTGTATTAGTCTACCGATGTTTTTATTGAATCTGGTGATACCAGATTCATTTGGTGGAGGAGATATTAAATTGATGTTTGCTAGTGGGATTGCACTAGGATGGAAATATAGTTTATTAGCAGCTTTTATTGGTATTTTAATTGCAGGTATTTATTGTATTTATTTGATTTTAACGAAGAAAGTGGATAAAAAGGGGCATATTGCTTTTGGACCTTATTTATCCATAGGGATATTTATAGCTTTATGTTATGGTTATGAGATTATTTCTTGGTATTTAAATTTATTGATGTAAGAAGGTGAAGATGTGGCAACTTTTAAATATGTAGCGAAAGATATGGCTTCTAAGGTTCAAAATGGAACCATAGATGCAGATGATCGTAATGAGCTTGTTAGGAAATTGAAAGATCAGGGGCTTTATTTAGTTGAATTACAAAGCAAGCAATGAATCAATATCGTTTAAAATATAAAGAGCTTGCAAATTATTCAAGAGAAGTTGGGACCATTCTTGCTTCTGGTTTATCTTTGATTCGTACGTTTTCGATTATGGTAAGACGTGAAGATAATAAAAAGATTTATGAAAATATTTATGTAAAGCTATAACAAGGCTATACTTTGTCGTATGCTATGGAAGCTCAAGGTGTTGCTTTTCCTGATTTAATGATTCAAATGTATCGTTCAGGAGAAGCTAGTGGTTCGATGGATAAGGCAGCTTTAATTATGGCTGATCAATATATAAAAGATCATCGTATTAAAGGTAAAACAAAGGCAGCAATGATATATCCTATTATTTTAATTATTGTCACAATTCTTTTTTTTTATTAATCGTTTATTTAATGGTATTACCTTCATTTTTTGATATTTTTAAAAATGTTGCTTTGCCTTTAATTACACAAATTAATATTGGTATTATCTTATTTTAATATTTGTTTTTCTTATTGTTGGTTTTATGACTGCTTTGAAAATAAAGAAAGTAAGATTTAAAGTAGATAAACTTAAAACCAAAATGCCATTATTTGGTAAACTTATGATAACGATTTATACAAGTCTTTTTGCTAGAACATTATGTTCTTTATATACAAGTGGGATATCTATTGTTAATGCGTTAAATATTGCAAAGACAACCATTGGAAATGTTTATATTGAATCACAATTTGATGGTGCTATTAAAAAGATTAAAAATGGGGAAACCCTTTCTCAATCATTAAAAGATATCGATGGTTTTGATGTGAAGCTGAACAAGCATCTGAACGAAAGGTTACTTTGATTCAACCAATTATGATTATTTTTTTAGCGTTGGTTATTTGTTTAATCATTATTTCAGTATTATTACCAATTTATACATTGTACAACAATGTAGGAAATATGCAGGAGGAAAATTATGGATACAGTTGTATTTTTATCAACAAGTGGATTACAAATGATACAAGGAAATGTCTCAAAAAGCCAAATTCATATTTCTTCTTTTAGAGAATATGCCCTTATTGAAGGAACGATGGTAGATGGAAAGATTCTAGATGATTAACCTATTAGAGATATTCTTTTAGAATTAAAGAAAGAACATATTGATTCTGTAAGACTGGTTGTTGATAGTGGATAAATTTTAGTTAAGTGTACCATGTTACCAAAAGCGAATCATCGTCAAATGATTCAATTTGTACAAGATGAATTTATTGATGTACAAAGTCAATATGAAGATTTACTTTATGACTATACGATTTTAAAAGAAAAAGTTGAAGATAAAGAAGGTCAACTTGTATTATGTGCAGCTTTAGAAAGAGAGTTTTTAAAGCCTTATATTGATTTATTTAAAGAGATGGGTATTTCTATTTCTTCTATTGATATTCTAACAAATTCTGTAATTAAACTTACAGAATCTATTGATAAGTTAAAGAATCAATCATACATCTTAACAGCCATCAATGGTCAAGATGTCAACCATTATTTATTTATCAATGGACAATATGAAATTACCAACAGAACACGTGTTTTCTCTGATCGAGGAACAGTTGCTTTTATTACAGAATTATTACAATTTACTAAAGGGACTTATAAAGATCAACAATGATCTCAAGTCTATTTTGCTGGATTAGAAAAATATGAAGAAGATTTACTTATGTCTACTATTTTAGCAAATATAGATATAAAAACATCACAATTTGAACTTAATAATTATACATGTGATAGTAATAATGGATTTCCTATTTATCAATATCTCATGGTGGGAAATTTATGGACACGTATAAGGGAAACTATGATAAGTTGCATTGAAGAATAAAGATGAATAGAAATAACTTTATTTATGCAGCAATTATTACGGGAAGTTTAGATTTAATTGAAGATTTACCAGAAGGAGATGAAATCGATATGTGTGAAGGAATGGAAAGAATGGCAGAAG
>OIZF01001907.1_pt1 | contig 11111 bp, 11 predicted proteins | sample 1588471 | NCBI WGS metagenome assembly OIZF01 (sample SAMN03283279) | human gut metagenome | biome: human-associated habitat; material: feces | host: Homo sapiens | place: Peru | collected 2012
GGGGTTGGGGTCCTCATAGCAGGGGGCGCCGTCGAACATGTACAGGCCGTAGCCATCCTTCGGGAAGTGGGCCGGGACCCAGTCCAGAATGACGCCGATGCCCGCCTGATGCAGCTTATCGACGAAGGTCATGAAGTCCTTCGGCGTGCCGTAGCGGCTTGTCGGGGCAAAATAGCCCGTGACCTGATAGCCCCAGCTGCCGTCGAAGGGATACTCGGTGATGGGCAGCAGCTCCACGTGGGTGTAGCCCATCTCCTTTATGTACGGGATCAGCTCGTCGGCCAGCTCGGCATAGTTGTAGGGCACGCCGTTGTCGGGGTCCTTCATCTTCCAGCTGCCGGCCTGCAGCTCGTAAATGGACATCGGGCTGTTGATGACATCCCGCTTTTCCTCGTCCCTGACCCAGGCGGCATCCCCCCAGGTGTAGCCCTCAATATCATAGACCTTGCTGCCGTTGGACGGGCGGGTCTCGGTATGGAAGGCATACGGGTCGGCCTTGTAGACCAGCTCATCCGCCGGGGTGGTGATGCAGTATTTGTAGACATCGAATTGTTTGATGCCGGGAACAAAGCGCTCCCAGATACCGTCCGTCACCTTTTCCATCGGGTGCTCGCCGGGCATCCAGCTGTTGAAGTCGCCCACGATGGAAACGGCCTTGGCGTGCGGTGCCCAGACACGGAACATCGCGCCGGCCTCGCCGTTTTCCTCGCACAGATGCGCACCGAAGTAGCGATAGGCCTCCTGATTGTTGCCCTGCTTGAACAGATAAATGGGCAGATCGGAGCTTTTGGGCGTTTCTTTGCGCTGTTTCAACGTAATCTCCCCTTTTGAGCGGCGCTGTAGTGGATACAGTACACCGACTCTGTATAATCTCTGTCTCTATATTACCTGTTTCTTACGGGAAATGCAAGGTCTTTTGTGTAATATTCTGCTAAAATTTTCGTATGTTACCCATGCGTTTTGTACAAGTTCGACATAAATCGGGTGATTTTTCGGACAAATGTACAAAAAAAGTCCCCTGCAAGGTGCTTTTTACACTTTGCAGGGGATTTGTACAATCCGGAAATTATTTTCAGGTCCCGTAGATGTAGTACGGGTTCTCGCCGCTGTAGACGCTGCGGCGGTTCCAGACCGTGTGGGTGGCCAGGTATTCGGCCCAGGCATGGTAGCCCGCGGCATTGAAGTGGACGCCGTCCTTCGTGGCGTAGTCGTCGATCTGGCTGCCGTCGGCGGGGTTGGTCAGGGCTTCGCGGATGTTGATATAGTAGCAGCCCTTGCGCAGCGCCATGTTGGCCAGCAGGTCGTTGACCGTGGCAATGCGGGTGTTGTCCAGACCGGGCTTGGAGGCGACCACATCCTCCTGCACGCCGGGTATGGACTGGATATAGATCGTCACGCCGGGGTTCAGCTGCTCACGCAGCATATCAATGAGGCGCTCGTAGTAGGCGATGAAGCTGTCCTCACTGCCCTGCACGACGAGGTTGTTCGTACCGACAAGGATATAGAGATAATCCGGCTGGCTGGCGGCAATGGTTTCCATCGGGGTCTCATTCGCACCGGTGACGGCGTTCTTGACGCTGACATTGTTGACAAAGGTCTGCACGCCCGCGCTGACGTAGGTAGCGTAGTGGGCGTTGTGGTAGCCCGTATCGTAGATGCCAAGGCCCGACGCGATGCTGTCGCCCGCGAAGGTGACGGTGTTGAAATAGTCGTTCGTCACGGTGCCCAGCATCGGGACGGCCACCATGCGGTGATCTGTGTTGCGGTACTCGGTGTCGATCGTGGCCGCGACGGCCTCGGACTTGTCCCACGCGGCGGTATCGATGCTCGGCAGGATGCGCTGCGGCTCGGCAATGTCCGCCGGGGCTGCCGAGGGGGCCCCGGTGGGCGCAGCGGTGGACGCGGCCTGCTCCGGCGTAGCGGTTTCCGCCGGGGAAGTCTGGGCCGGGGCGCTCTGCCGCGCGAACCAGAAGTAGCCCGCGCCGATGCTGAGCACCGCCAAAACAACGATGAGGATCAGGAACAGTCTGCGCTTGCGGCGCCTGCCTGCGACCTCATTGCGGTAGGTATAAAAATCAGCCATAAAAGCTCCTGTTCTTTACGCAATCAAACATGTATAGCTATTATACGCCGGAACCGCACAGGGTACAAGTGGGCGCAGCAAATTTTACAGGTCGGAAAAGGGATATTCACAAAAATCAGCTTGACGCTTTCCCCCTGTACCTCTATAATAAGAGTAAGAAAAGACGTGACCAATCATCACAGAACGGAGGTCCTGCCCCATGGCATGGATGATCGTATCCGACAGCTCCTGCGAGATCCGCGAGCTGGAGAACCCGGCACCGGGTGTGCAGTTTGCCCTTGTACCGTTTAAAATCCGCGTTGGTGAACGCGAGTATGTCGATCTTGCCACACTGAACACCCAGCAGATGCTGCAGGCCATGACCGACTACAACGGTGCCAGCACCACCGCCTGCCCCAGCCCCGAGGAATGGGCCGAATATTTTTTGCAGGCGGACAACGTGCTTGCCTTCACCATCAGCAGCAACCTGTCCGGCAGCTACAACGCCGCCATGGCCGCGCGCGAGATGGTGCTGGAGGAGCACCCCGAAAAGAAAATTTTTGTGCTGGACACGCTGAGCTGCTCCGGTGCGCTGGCCGGTGCCGCCGAGCTGGCCAACAAGCTCATCGGCGAGGATCAGACATTTGACGACATCTGCTTTGCGCTGAGAAAGTTTGCCGACAGCACCCACATCCTGTTTTCACTGGCGAGCTTTGACAATCTGGCCAAGAATGGCCGCGTCAACAAGGTCGTTGGCTTTATCGCGGGCCGCCTGAACATGCGCGTACTGGGTCGCCGCACGCCGGACGGCAAGATCGATTTTTACTTCAAGACCCGCGGCGAGACCCGCGTACTGGCAAAGATTTTGGAGCAGATGGACGAGGACAACTACGATGGTGTCCATCCGGTACTCATCAGCGAGTGCGGCAATCAGAACGCCGCCCAGCTTTTGCATCACGGCATCGAGGCCAAGTGGCCCGGCGCTCCGGTGAAGATCGTGCCCTGCTCCGGCCTGTGCAGCTTCTACGCGCAGGATCAGGGAATCATTATCACGTACTAAAAACGCAGGCAGTCCTGTAGGGGCCGGGCATGCCCGGCCCGCGGCTTTCCCGCAAGTGACCGCTTTCCGTTATGTTGCGGGCCGCACATGTGCGGCCCCTACAAAGCAGCAAAACCACTGTGCATCCCAATTGCACAGTGGTTTTGTTTATTTTATTCCGGCAGCCGCTCCTTCACGAAATCGAGGAATGCCTGGACGGCGGGGGCGAGGTTCTCGCCGCAGGCGAGGCCGATCTCCATCATCTGGTGGGGGTCCATCGGGCGCTCCACGACGCCGGGATAGCCGTCCTGGTGGTTGATGGCGTTGTTTACGCTGATGCCCAAGCCCGCCGACACCATGGCATAGGTCGCCGTGATGTCCATCGTGGAATAGCGCGCATCGGGGCGGGCCTTCAGCTTGTCAAAAATCAGGGTGATGTCGGTCTCCATGCCCGGGTAGCTGTCGATGAACGGCTCGGTCTTCAGGCTTTCCACCGGGAAGGACTCGCGGTCCGCCAGCGGGTGGTTTTTGGGCAGCAGGACCATCAGCTCGTCCTGGCGGATGGGCAGCCAGACCGGCAGCGAGTCGCGGTGGCTGATGAGGCAGAAATCCGTGCGGTGATCCAGCAGCATCTCGGCCAGCTCGCTGCTGGTGCCGTTGACGATCTTGATGACCACGCCGGGGTGCCGTGTGCGGAACGCCGCCATCATCCGGGTGACCCACTCATAGTAACAGTTATACGCCGTACCGATGACAATGGTGCCGCAGTCTGCGCCGCGCACCTTGGCCGCGGTCTGTTCCAGCCGCTCCTGCGCAAACAGCAGCTCACGCACCGACGGCAGCAGCTGGCGGCATTCCTCGGTGGGCTGCACGCCGCTTTTGGCGCGGTACAGCAGGGCAAAGCCCAGCTCCTTTTCCAGCGTTGCCACGCTGCGGCTGATGCCGGAGACCGTAAAACCCATCTCCTCCGCCGCCGCACGCAGGCTGCCGCGGTCGATCGCCTTTAATAAGATCTGCCAGCGTTCTGTATCCATCTTGTACCTCTTGTTGCTATATTTGCAATTTTGTAAAAATTATGTTTCGTTTTTATCAATCATAAGACAGAACGCCGGATTTGTCAAGGGTGAGAGGTATAAATAAAACAAATAAAGCCTCCCTCATTTACGAGGGAGGTGGCCCGCAGGGCCGGAGGGAGGACGGCTGCTGCCGCACACCTCCCCCACCGCCTGCGGGCGGAGCCCTTCGGGCCCAGGCCCCTCTGTCGCTACGCGACATCTCCCCACGCAGTGGGGAGTCACCCTCGCAAGCGAAGGGGCCTTGGGGTTCATCACTCTTTTATATTCCGCTCCTGCTTGCGCTTCATACGCTCAAGCAAAGCTGCCTTCTGCTTGTCCCATCTGGCGTCATACTCCGGGGTGGCCGGGTCGATGCAGCGGGCAAAGCTCCAATGCAGGCCGTCGCGGCGGCTCAGTTTAAAGCGCAGATACCAGTGCCCGCAGTAAGGGCAGGTCGCCCTGGTAAAGTAGCCCGTGTTGCCGCGCTTGAGCCACACCGCGTCGTTTTGCAGCGGTGCGCCGCACTCGGGGCAGTCGGCCTGATACAGCTCGGGCACGCTGCGGTAGTCGTCGTGCTCCATGCGGTTCATGAAAAGCCGCACGTCGCGGCCCGTGTTCTCGGCGCCGAGCAGTGCTTCGGTCAGCAGTTCCTCCTCCGTCGGATAGGTCGCAAGGCCCTCGGCCAGCGGCAGCTTGCGGCAGACCCTGGCCGTATAGAGTGCGTCGTCCAGCGCGTTGTGGAACGGCTCCTCCTTCGGGATGCCCAGGCGGTCCACAACGCTTTCCAGCGTCAGGCCCTCGCCCTCCTTGCGGGGATAGGCCTGCAGAAAGATGCGCTGCAGGTCGTACCAGCGGTTCGGCCAGTTTTCGTCAAGGCCAACGAGAAACAGGTTTTGCTTTAAAACCGGCACATCATCCAGGCCCCACTCGGCCAGCTCGGCATCGTCGCCCGCCCAGTCAAGAAATTTCTGCAGGCCCTCCTTCATCGGCAGGCCCGCGTCCAGGTCGCCCTGGGACAGACCCGTGACCTTGGCGATATGATGCTGCAATTTGCGGAAAATGTGCGGCTTGAGGTTGACCTCAAACGTATCCAGCACGTCGCCGCGGTCATTGATGCGGGCCGCGCCGATCTGGATGATCTCACCGCGCAGCGTCAGCTCCGTGCCGTGATAGAGGAAGGTTTTCGGCTGGTAGCCGATGTTCCATTCCAAGTCGAAAACGATCAGATTCACAGGTCAGGTCTCCTCATTCAAAATAAACTTCTCCACCACCAGGCCCACGCCGTCGTGGTCGTTATCGGCGGTCAGGTAGTTGGCCGCGGCCTTGACCGGCGGCTGGGCGTTGCCCATGGCCACGCCCATACCGGCCAGGCGTATCATCGGCAGGTCGTTCCAGCCGTCACCGCAGGCCATCAGGTTGGCGGGGGTCAGGCCCTTGGCGCGCAGCAGAATTTCCAGCGAGGTATCCTTGCCGACGCCGAGGGGCATCGTTTCAATAAAGAACGGTGCGCTGCGGCAGATGGACAGCTTGCCCGCGAACTCCTGCTGCATCAGCTCCTCAACGTGCGGCATGTCGGCGGGGTCGCCAGTCAGCAGCAGCTTGTTGATGGGGTAGGTCACCTCGGCGGGCAGGTTTTCCACCTTGCGCACAGGGATCTTGTTGATGCGGGCCTCCTCCAGCACGTAGGGGGCGTCGGGGACCTCGGTCACGATGCCGTTTTTATCGTAGGTCAGCGGCACGACGTTCCAATAGCGGCTGAACGTGCAGACCGGCTCGATCAGGTCTGCCGGGAAGGCATGCTGCACCAGCGTCTGTCCGGTCCGGCAGTCAATGATCTTGCCGCCGTTGTAGCTCAAAATACAGCCGCCGTATTTTTCGAGCTCGAGCTCCCTGGCCAGCGGCTCAATGCCGACGGTGGGCCGCCCGCTGGCCAGCACGAGGCAGACGCCGCGGCGGGCTGCCTCCTGCAGGGCCGCCTTTGTGCGCGGCGTGATGACTTTTTCAGTGTTGGTCAGGGTGCCGTCAAGGTCCAGCGCCAGAACTTTATATTGCATGGTTATTCCCCCGGAATGCAGATTTGTGTATATTGTACTCTAAAATGGGGGATTATGCAAGATGGGAAAGAAAGGGTCCTTATTCTGATATTTGTTGGTGGCTAAATACTTCGGCATTTTGACGAAAGTCATATCAAAACCTTCATATAGAGCCATAGTGAGAGCAAGTTTGTATTTGAAAGTAAAATAAATGTTTAATATGGAGGCGTAGCAAAGCGAATATGAATAACGTAGATACAATAGATATATTCAATGAAGTCGTGGGGCGTCATATGGGCGGAAAACTGATTCCGATAACGAAATATGGTTCTCCTGCATAGACATTTACTCCTGAGTGGGTAGTAAAAGATATGATAGCATTATTGCCTGATTAGGTTTGGAATGAAAACACGACATTTTTAGATATATCCTGTAAAACAGGAGTATTCCTCATAGAGATATACAAGAAACTTGATGAAGTGTTATCAAAGAACCCGAAATATGCAGATACTGCAACGCGGCGAAATCATATCCTTAACGAGCAGTTATATGGTTTAGCATTGGATAATGAAGAGTGTTTGTGGTATAGTTCGAGGAATGTATATGGGCGGATAGGTGCTAAAAACATGAGATACCTTCATGCAGGTGGCAATGACAGCGGATACAGTTATGAGCAATTAGTAAAATATAAGAAAGTAAAGTATATGAAAGCGTTAATACAAGGGGAGTTTGGGCGAAATATGTTTGATGTAGTAGTAGGCAATCCACCATACAACAATGACATTTATCTTGATTTTGTAACACTGGCAAAAGCAATTTAGACGCAAAATGTTTGCATGATAACCCCTGCGAAATGGCAAGCCAAGGGCGGCCCTAAGAACGAAGCATTCCGTAAAGAAATAGTGCCTTATATGAGTAAAATCGTGTTCTATCCTAATGCCGGGGATGTCTTTAATATAAGAAATTTGGATGGCATAAGCTATTTCTTGATTTCTAAAATTATTTGCAGAGATAAGCATATAAAGGATGTTGATAATCATCCTGCCCACAGCCTGTTTAATCAAGATTGGCATTTTGATAAACTTGATTTCACGCTCCACAGTTCTATCGTAAACAATATTCTAAGTAAATGTTCAGCTTCAAGTAAGCTAAAACCAAAATATAATTCAAAGCATAAATATCTTGTGCATGTTAGTCTTATGCTTTCTTCTGGTGGAGGTAAAACATCCTTTTCAAACTTTTCAGCTGATGGAAAGCTGCTCGTACTTAATCCTATGACAATTGAGGAAATCGTGGCAACTGGAAACTATAAGAACCTATATAGTTCGGACAGTAAAAGTGAGTGTGAGAGTTACATAAGCTATATGAGTACAAAGCTTATGAGGTTTATACTGTACGTAAGTTGCTGTGGTAACTCTGTAACTGCTGTAGAAACATGGCGTTTCGTTCCTGACCCTGGTGCATTTGATCACATATTTACAGATGATGAGCTGTACAAGAAATACAACCTCACGAAAAATGAAATTGACCTCATAGAGTCTGTAATCAAAGAGCGCAAATGACAAATCTGCTGGAAAGTCATTCATGTTATAGAAGGGTGATTTTAGACAAATAAGTTTAGTTGCATTTGTGCAAAAAGCAGAACTTCAAATTTTGCAACAATACATCGTATAATATCAAGTACGTCCTTGTATTAGGTAGCATCTTTTAATTCAATAAAAGAAATCAACTAAAACAAGGAGTATATCTTATGGCTGAAATACAATTATTCTTCAACGATTGCACAGATGGCAATGAATTCGAGTCTTTCATCGTTCGTTTATTACGAGGGTTAGGGTTCAAAGCCCAGCGAACAAAGAAAGGCGGCATGGGTGATGGTGGAGTAGACATCATAGCTGAAATAACAGTCAACAATGAGCTTTTACGATTTGCAATTCAGTGTAAATATCAGAACAGTGTTATAAGTAAAAAAGCTGTGCAGGAGATATTCACAGGCATACACGCGAATGCAGAATACAGCACCATGTTTCCCGTAGTAATCACAAACAACAGTGCGACAATGGCAGTTAGGTATTATGCAGACAAGGTTGGTGTTGAGTTAATAACAGCGGCCTCATGGGGAGAACTCCGAAATGTTGTAAAAGGCAACTGCATAATGAATCCGAACGTCAGAGGTTTAATGGCAGTACTAACAAGCAGAATCATAAAGAAAGCCTTTGAAATCAAGAAATATACGACACAATCCGAGAGATTAAGAACAATCGACAATGAAGTAGAAAAAGAGCGAGAGGTTATATTTCGAGATATAGACCTGATAGACGAAACGGCTTATGAGTTGGAGCATAGGGCGTTATTCTTACATGAGAAAGCCAGCAAGCAACGAAGTAAAGCAATTCTTGAAAGCCTTAGGCATGGCTGAAGGAACCACAGTGACCTTGCTGGTGCTTTAATAGATGAAAACAATATAATATTGGAGGGCCTGACCATGGATGACCTTTTAGGTGAAGTGGTGCGTAAGGCTGGGAACATGAGTGATGAAGAGCTACAATCACTTATTTTACAGTTGAGTGCCATGAAGGCAGGACGTGAAAAGCAGCAGAAACGTCACGAAGTTGCAGTTGATGGGCGAACCGTAATTCCTTGTGTGCATTGTGGTTGCATTAACACAATCAAGTATGGAAAGTACAAGGGTGCGACGCGTTACAAGTGCAAGGACTGTGGGAAAACTTTTACCTCTACGACAAATACGATGTTCTATCATTCTAAGTTAAGTGTGGCGGAGTGGAAGAAAATATTAGAAGGGTTTATTTTGAATAGAAGCAATGCAGATATAGCAAACGACCTCAGCATTTCAGCATAGGCGGTGTGGTATAACAGGCTGAAAGTAATGGACATCATTGCAAAGAAGTTTGAAGCGCAAGACAAAATAGCAGACATCGGTGAGTGTGACGAATATTCCGTGCATTTATCATTCAAGGGCAAGAAAGACCCTGACTTCTTCGTGCGGCGATTAGGTCGAATGCCAAGGACGCACATGAGCAGGGCGGAGAAATTAGAATACCTTGAGCGGAATGGGTTGTTGAGTTTATTTGACAAGAAGCCGGAGGCTTTAGAAGAACTATTATCAGGCACCACATACCTTGTTGGAACGAACAAAGACAGTGTTTGTATTTTGACAGCGAAAGACCGTGGTGGAAATCTTTTCATATCTCCTGTTTGTGTAGGTGGGATAACATCGGACAATGTGAATGAGCAGTTCAAAGACCGATTTGAACCGGATGCAATCATGGTTACGGATGGAAGCAACGCCTACAAAGACTTTGCAGAGCTTGAAAACATCGAGTATAAGCAGATAAATGCAAACAAGCATTCCGAGGGGCCATTTAGTTTAGCAAGAGTAAATGCGTTACATTCACAGTTAAACAGATATTGGCCGCAGGGGTCGGGCAAGTTGCCGGCGACAAAATACATCGACCTTTATGCAATGTTCTTTTGGTGGTTGCAAAAGAGTTCTAATCTGACAACGGAGCAAAAAGTAGACGAGTTATACAGTTATATTGTAAATCAGACTGGCGATAGCATAAGCAGCGAACAGCACATCAGTTATGATGAATTGAATAGCAGGCAACTCCCGATTGATACAAAAGGAATATGGCAGTTGTTGAGAATATAATGGGTATATAGAAATAGGCTTCACCTTTAATCGGGTGGAGCCTATTTTTGTATTTATCAACGAATTTGTTGTTGATAGCGCGTTAGGGGCTGGGCGTTCTTGTGATTGTGGAATACAGTTTTCTGTGCAAAACGACGAAGAGGTTTAGTAAACGGGTCTGTAACAACACAAATCTAAATAAGGAGAAGAAAGGCTTCCCCCCGCGGGGGAAGCTGTCAGCGGCCCCGACCGCTGACTGATGAGGGGCGGCCTTGCCGTGGCAACCCGTTTACGGGCAATCGCGGCAAACCCGCCCCTCATCCGGCCCTGCGGGGCCACCTTCCCCCTCAGGGGAAGGCAAAGATTACAAATAATTCACCGCCAGGATCGCCGCACCCAGCACGACCAGCACGACGCCTGTCGCGCGGTTCAGTGTGGCGGGCTCGGCCTTGTTCGCAAACTTGGCGGCAATGCGCGCCCAGAGCAGCGTGCTCAGCACACAGCAGATCAGGCAGAACAGATCGGGCATACCGCCAATCGCAAAATGGCTGACGGAACCGGTGAAGGCCGTGAACGCCATGATAAAAACGCTCGTTCCGACGGCGGTTTTCAGCTCATAGCCCAGCACGGAGGTCAAAAGCAGCAGCATCATCATGCCGCCGCCCGCGCCGATGAACCCGCAGATAAAGCCCACGCCCGCGCCGCAGAGCAGCGACTGCGCGAACCGCTTCTGCGCACTGACGGCGTTCATTGCGCTCTTGGTCGTCATGACGGGCCGCACGATGAACTTGACGCCCAGCAGCAGCGTCATGAACGTTGAGAAGCCGCCCATCGTTGTGCCGGGCACGAGGCTGGCCACATAGCTGCCAACCAGCGTGAAGCAGAGAACCGACGCCATCATGACCGCGCCGTTTTTAATGTCCAGGTTGCCGTTTTTGCCGTAGGTGTAGGCAGAGATCGCACTCGCTAGCACGTCGCTGGCCAGCGCAATGCCTACGGCCATGTAGGGGTCCATCCCCAAAAAAGTAATGAGCATCGGGCTGATGACCGCCGCGGCGCTCATACCCGCAAAGCCTGTGCCCAGCCCCGCGCCGATGCCCGCAATAAAGCAGACGATAAATTTTACCAGATAGGTCATATTCTTACTCCTTGTTCAGCTCCCGCAGGAGGTTTGCATCCATGCGGCGCAGATAGTCCTGCAGCGCCTGCTGCTCCTGCGCCGTAAAGCCCGCAAACAGCGGCTCCATGCTTCAGCGCTGGATGTCCGCCA
>OIZF01001909.1_pt1 | contig 11102 bp, 8 predicted proteins | sample 1588471 | NCBI WGS metagenome assembly OIZF01 (sample SAMN03283279) | human gut metagenome | biome: human-associated habitat; material: feces | host: Homo sapiens | place: Peru | collected 2012
GCTCGTGTGATACCGCCGCGCTGTGGCAGGCCATCACAGCCAAACGGCTGGACCGTCCCTTGCGGGACAAGGCTGTGTGCGGCGGGCTGCACCCCATGCGCGTGCAGGGGACGCAGATGCTGCCGCTGCTGCGCGCCGTACCCGGCCCGCAGGACGCCGCTTTTACCGTGCAGGGCCGGCAGGATTTTATCCACGGTATCTATACCCTGACGCCGGACTGTGACCGTATGGCCTGCAAGCTGGCGGGCATGCCGCTGCAAATGCGCCGCGGCGCGGATATTCTCTCCGACGGCATTGTGCCCGGGTCGGTGCAGGTCTCCGCCGACGGGCAGCCCATTGTCATGCTGGCCGACCACCAGACCACGGGCGGCTATGCCAAAATTGCCACGGTGATTTCTGCCGACCTGCCCGCGTTGGCGCAGCTCCGCCCCGGGCAGCGGGTATGCTTTACCTTTGTGACGCCGGCCCGGGCCGTGCAGGCCGCCCGGCAGCAGGCAGCCCTGTGGCAGCGGGTAAGAGATCGCTTGTAAAAGAAGGTGCATGTTATGAACTATTCCGCATTTCCCCCGGCTGAGATCCGGGCGCTGATCCGCGCGGGCAAGCTGGATGCCCCGACCACAGGCTGCTGCGACGGCTATGCCCAGGGCAATCTGGTGGTGCTTCCCAAGGCGCTGGCGTGGGATTTCCTGCTGTTCTGCCAGCGCAACCCCAAAGCCTGCCCGTTGCTGGAAGTGGCCGATGCCGGGGAGCGCAGCTTCTCCCAATTTGCCCCGGGCAGCGATATTGCGCAGGACATCCCGCGCTACCGCATCTACCGAAACGGCGAATTGACCGAGGAAACCACCGATGTGGTGCGCTATTTTGAGGAACGGTCCGATCTGGTCAGCTTCCTCATCGGGTGCAGCTTCTCCTTTGAGTCGGCACTGCTGGACGCGGACATCCCGGTACGCCAGATCGAGGAAGGTGTCAATGTGCCGATGTACAACACCAACATTCCCTGCACGCCCGCAGGGGTGTTCAGCGGCAATATGGTCGTCAGTATGCGTCCCATCCCCCACGCGCAGGTGCCTGCGGCGGTGGCCATCACGGCGGGCATGCCCCGCGTGCACGGTGCGCCGGTGCAGATCGGCACGCCGGAGGCCATCGGCATCACCGATCTGGCTCACCCTGACTACGGCGATGCCGTAACGATCCGTCCGGGCGAAACACCGGTTTTCTGGCCCTGCGGGGTCACGCCCCAGGCCGTGGTCATGCACTCGAAGCCGGAATTCTGCATCACTCATGCGCCGGGGCACATGTTTGTGACCGACGTAAAAAACACACTTCTGAAATACTAAGGGGGACGTTGCAATGCCGTCCATTGATTTAAACTGCGACCTGGGCGAGAGCTTCGGCGCGTACACCATCGGCATGGATGCCGAAATTTTGCCCTATGTGACCAGCGCGAACATCGCCTGCGGGTTCCACGCGGGCGATCCGTCCGTGATGCAAAAGAGCGTTCTGCTGTGCAAAAAGTACGGCGTGCAGGTGGGGGCGCACCCGGGGCTGCCGGATTTGCAGGGCTTTGGCCGCCGCAAAATGGCAATTTCCCCCGCCGAAGCCGAGGCCGACGTGATGTACCAGATCGGTGCGCTGAAGGCATTCTGCGACGCGGCTGGTGTGCCGCTGCACCACGTCAAGCCCCACGGCGCGCTGTACAACATGGCCGCCAGGGATCCGGTGTTGGCGGCGGCTATATGCCGCGCTGTGCAGGCTGCGGCTCCCGGTGCTGTGCTGCTGGCGCTCTCCGGCAGCGAGATGGTCAAGGCCGCAAACGCCATCGGACTGCCCGTCGCCAGCGAGGTATTTGCAGACCGCGGCTACCGGGCCGACGGAAGTCTTGTGCCCCGCGGCACTCCCGGCGCAATGATCGAGGACGAGGATACCGCCATTGCGCGGGTCTTGCAGATGGCGGCGCAGGGCACCGTACAGGCCGACGACGGCAGCACCGTCACCCTGCAGGCCGACTCCGTCTGCGTCCACGGCGACGGCCCCAAAGCTCTCGCCTTCGTGCAAAAAATCTCCGCTGCCCTCCTTGCCGCAGGGACAGCAGTTACAGCGTTTTGATCGTCGGCAGAAAGCAAGATGGGGAATGAACCTATCGGAAGAAGGTAAAGCAGCGCTAAGCGGCAGAATCTGTCCTGCGCCCCTGCCGGGGCGCAGGACCTTTTTTGTCAATAAAAATACCGTTGTATCGTGTGATACAACGGTTGAATACTTTGAATGCAGCCTTGATGTGCTTAAGTCACGGATCCTGCGCGGAGGACGAGCCGACACCCTAGCACGAAGGCTGTTTTCATTCCGGCAGACGTCCGTACAGTTCCATTTCACTGTGCAGCTTTTTGGCCAGCCTCGTGTTAAAGACACCAGGTTCGGCACGCCAGCACCAGTTGCCGCCCAGAGTGGACGGCGTGTTCATGCGGGATTCATGCCCAAGGCCCAGCAGATCCTGTGCCTGCACGACAGCCAGATCGGCAGCGCTGGACCAGATGCCGCGCATCATGCCCCAGTGATAGCCCTCTTTCTTCGTCAGATTCAGGTAGCGCACGGCGCACGCCACGTCCTCGGGGGCGGCGGTTTCCATCCAGCCGTTCACAGGCTCGTTGTCGTGGGTGCCTACATAGGCAATGCAGTTCCTGGGGTAGCTGTGGGGGCGGTAATCGCCGCCGTCACGGCTGTCAAAGGCAAATTCCAGCACCTTCATGCCGGGATAGCCGCATTGCTTCAGCAGGGCAGTGACATCTTCCGTCAGGAATCCCAAATCCTCAGCGATGATGCGCGGGCTGCCCAGCTTTTTCTTTATAGCAGCAAACAGCGCATAGCCGGGGCCTTCGCGCCAGCGGCCGTTCCGGGCGGTTGCTTCCCCGTAGGGGATAGCATAATAGCCCGCAAACCCGCGGAAGTGGTCAATGCGAACCACATCATAGATGCTGCACATGTGTTTGATGCGCCGTACCCACCATGCGTAGCCGGTCTTGGCCATGGAGTCCCAGTCGAACAGCGGGTTGCCCCACAGCTGGCCGTCGGCGGCAAAGTAGTCCGGCGGGCAGCCTGCAACGCGGCGGGGCTTGCCCTCGGCGTCGGTCTCAAACAGCTCACGGCCCGCCCAGGCGTCGGCGGAGTCGGCGGCGACATAAATGGGAATATCGCCCATGATGGCGACGCCTTTCTCCTTGGCGTAGGCGTGCAGGGCGCGCCACTGGCGGTCAAACTCATATTGCAGGAAAGCCCAAAACTCGATCTTCTCGGCGTGGTCGGCCTTGAACTCAGCCAGCGCCTCCGGCGCACGCACGCGCAGGGCGCGGGGCCACTGCTGCCAGTCCACCATGCCGTTGGCCTCCTTGATGGCCATGTACAGGCAGTAGTCGGGCAGCCAATCACTGCTCAGGAACTGGAAGCGGTACCAGTCGTCGGGATAGGGCGTCTCGTAGCCGGGCACGGGGCGCTTTTTCAGGAAGTTCGCGTAGGCCTTGCGCAGCACGGCGAAGCGTTTTTCGTAGAGGGTGCCGTAGTCGATGTGGGCCGCATCGCCGCCCCAGCTGATGGCAGCGTAGTCCTTTTTGGTCAGCAGGCCGTCGGCGGCCAGCAGATCCAGATCAATAAAGTAGGGGTTGCCCGCGAAGGCGGAGCAGCTCTGGTACGGGCTGTCGGCGTAGCCGGTGGGGCCGACGGGCAAAATCTGCCAGATGGTCTGCCCGGCCTTGGCCAGAAAGTCCACAAAGTCATGGGCCGGCTTGCCCATGCTGCCGATGCCATACCCGCCGGGCAGACTCGAGATCGGCATCAGAATGCCGCTGCAGCGTTTAAATTCCATAGTGTTTTTCCTCTTCTCTGTATATGTACGTTTTCAGGTTCAACCATGCCTTGCTGCCCCTTTGCGGGCTGTGCGTAGGGCGGGGTGCCCTCACCCCGCCGCGGCGGCCTGTGGGCAGGCCGCCCTACAAGTCCCCGGGAACTGCGGCTTTCCTCGCCTTACTCCGCCCCCAGCGCGGCCAATGCACCATCCACAAAGGCGGTGCGCTCGGCCTTGGTGTGCTTTTCGCTGTCCTGCAGGGTCAGTTCGTTGGCAGTCAGGGCATCGGCGGCTGCAGTGTCCAGCGCCACGCCGGGCAGGATGCCCGTGCCGACCTGCTGCACCTGCATGGCCGTGACCGCCGTCGTGCCGGCAGCCGTGTTCCATGGCGTGACGACGCCCAGTGTCTCTGTCAGGGCGTCCTCTCCCGCGCCGTTGGAGTAGAGCCACAGCGCGGCGCTCTTGGCGGCCTTCAGGCCGTCGGCGCTCGTCCCGGCATTGATGGCAATGCTGCCCACATCGGCCAGAACGGGGTAGTTCAGCAGCCCCTCGGCATTGTAGTCCTCGGCGGTCAGGTCGCTGTCGTCCAGCTGGCACTTGAACGGTACCAGCACCAGTCCGTTGCAGGTGTCTGCGCCGTACTCGGCCAGCAGGTCGGTCAGCTTGGCGCGGCGGAAGATCCCCTCCCCGCCGTCGGCGGCCATGTGATCCCATTCCAGCGTCACGGCGCTGTAGACGCCGTTCAGCGGGCCGGTCAGCGCGTCCGCCGTGTAGGTGCCGTCGGCGGCCAGCAGCGCCGCCGTGTAGCCGGACGCGCGGTCCAGCGGCGCGGCAAAGACACCGGTGGCCGTAAGGCTGCCGGGGCGTGCGTCGGGCAGGGTGTAGTCCGCGCCGCTCAGGGTCACCGTGGCGGCCTTCGGCTCGGCCATCCAGGCGGAGAGCGTCTCAACAAAGTCGCTCCACTCCTCCCAGTTTGCGGTCTGCAGAGCCGCCGCAGCGCCGTCACCCAGCAGGGCGTTCAGCACATCGGCGCGCGCCCAGTAGCCGTACAGGCTGCGGCCCAGCGGCAGGGCATTGGCGTTCTCGGTAATACCGGCGCGGGCGGCAGCGGCGGCCAGCAGTGTGTCGCTCGTCACATCCAGCAGACTGCCGCCCGGCGCGTGGTCGGTCAGCAGCAGGTCTGCCGACGCGGCTTCGTCGGTCAGCGTCAGCGCAACGCCCTGCGCCTCCGCGTAGGCCTGTGCCGCCGGGGCCAGCGAGGCTGAAGTGTAAACTTTCAGCGTCTGGGGCGCGGCAGCGGCGGCGGTTTCAATCGTAGCGGTGTTCTCGGCGGGCAGCGCCGCAGCACAGCCTGCCAGCAGCAGCGCGGGCAGAGCCAGCGCCGCAGATTTGATTTTTTGCATGAAGCAGTTTTCCCTCGCAAATGGTTGTAAAAATTCAGTCTATCCTTTATTATATAGGATAAGATGGTTTTTTTCTACACCTGTTTTATGTTATAATAAGAAAAATCGCAAAAATTTAAGGGAGCGTTTCTTTCTGTGACAGAAAAATTATACGAAGTAGATTCCTATGTGCAAAATTTCACCGCGCAGGTCGTAAGCTGCACCCCCGTGCCCGGCGGCTTTGCGGTGGTGCTGGACCGCACGGCCTTCTTCCCCGAGGGCGGCGGCCAGCCCTGTGACACCGGGCGGCTTGGCGGCGCGCGGGTGCTGGCCGTGCACACCGACGGCGAGACCATCACCCACACGACGGACGCACCGCTGACCGCGGGCGAGACCGTGGACGGCTGCCTTGACTGGCCCGCGCGGCTGGACGCCATGCAGCAGCACACCGGCGAGCATATCCTGAGCGGCGCGCTGCACCGGCTGTTCGGGGCCGAGAACGTGGGGTTCCACATCGGCAGCCCGTATGTGCGGATGGACACAAGCATCCCGCTGACACCGGAACAGCTGGCACAGGCCGAGGCCGAGGCCAACGCCGCCGTGCGCGCGGACACCCCCGTACACTGCTGGGTGCCCGACCCGGAGACGCTGGCCCGCACCGACTACCGCAGCAAAAAGGAGCTGACCGGCGACGTGCGGCTGGTGGAGGCCGGCGGTGACTGCTGCGCCTGCTGCGGCACCCATCTGGCCCGCACCGGCGAGGTCGGGCTGATCAAAATCATCTCCTCCGCCCACTACAAGAGCGGGATGCGGCTGGCCGTGGCCTGCGGACAGCGCGCTTACGACGCGGTAGCGGGCATCTGGGCCGACACCGAGGCCGCGGGGCGGCTGCTGTCCAGCCCTGTCGGCTCGCTGACGCCCGCTCTGGAACGGCTGCAAAGCGGCGAGGCCGCCTTAAAGGCCCGGCTGGCCGCGCTGCAAAACACGCTGGCCGCCGCCTGCGCGGAGGCTGCCGCACCCGGCACACCCGCCGTCCTATGGGTGGACGGTGCCGACGGCGACGGCCTGCGCCGCGTGGCGATGGCGATCACCGCCAGAACCAACGCCCCCTGCTGCACGCTGGGCCCGGGCGGGCAGGGCCTTGCCTACGCGCTGGCCGCCGCCCCCGGCGGCGATGTGCGGGAGACCTGCAAGGCGCTGAACGCCGCCTATCAGGGCCGCGGCGGCGGCAAGCCCGGCTTCTGTCAGGGGAGCCTGGCAGAAGGCAGTTTTGAACAAGTCAAGGCTTTTTTGTTGAAAAGCCTTCTCCTTCGGGAGAAGGTGGCCGAGGCCCCGACCGAGGCCGGATGAGGGCAGAGCTTCCGAGACTGCCCGGCAGCGGGCAATACGGCAGACTCTCCCCTCATCCGTCCGCTTCGCGGACAGCTTCTCCCCCAGGGGAGAAGCCTTTTTCTGTATTCACGCCTTCTTCTTATCAAACGCGATCTGCAGCACCAGCCAGGCCGCGACGAGGCAGACCACCGAGATCAGCCCCAGCATCTGCCAGGAGTGGGTCAGGTTTTCCACCGTGGCATCGTACATCGGGCCGTCCAGACCGGCCTGCAGCCAGGCCATGCGGCTGTTCAGGTCGGTGGATGCGCCCAGCGCGCCCATACCCCAGCGGCAGACGATGATGTTGGAGATCGTCGCCGCCGCGCCCGTCACGGTGAACATGATGTTGCTGAAAACGACCTGCCCGATCATAAGCACCAGCACGGCCAGTATCGCGCTCTCGCCGCTGGTGAACAGCGCCGAGATCAGCAGGCCGATGCAGCTGGACGAGAACATCGTCAGCAAAACCGTGATAAAGATCTCAATATCCGTTTCCAGCAGCAGGTGGTTCTGCGGCACATGCACGATGGAAACAAAGCCGAAGGCCAGGATGGCCGCCTGCAAAACCTCGACCAGCAGCAGCACCGCCGCCTTGCTCAGCACGACTGCGGGCAGGCTGACGCCGACGGAGGCCTCGCGCAGGATGATCTCGCGCTCCCTGCAAATTTCACGGTAGGAGTTCAGCGTGCCCATAAACGTCGCCATAGCGGCCAAAATAAAGAGCGCCGTCCGGCTGCCGATGTTGACCAAATTCGACGTAAAGCAGTTCGGGTCCGCCGTCAGCTTGACGACCAGCACCATGAACGGCGACTGCAGCGTCAGGCTGGCCAGCAGCAGCTTGTCGTTCCAGATCAGCTGTAAATTGCGTTCAACCAGAACCACGAACTGGCGCAGGAATTTCAAAAATTTTACTGGCTGCATCGCTTGTCTGCCTCCTGCGCTGCCTCCGGGCAGACCGCCAGCAGGCGGTTGAACTCGGGGGTCGTAAAGTATTTTTCACGGTAGTGCTCGATCTGCGCGGGGTCGCGCAGCTTTTCAAAAATGTCGCTCGTCATCTCGACGTCAAAGTACTCGTTCAGCTTTTCGGGTGCGCCGTAGTAGCACAGCACGCCGCCGACGCCCAAAAACGCGATTTTGTCGCAGAGATTGATGTTGGACATGTTGTGGGTGACCATCAGCACCGTGCAGTTCTGGTGGCTCAGGCGGCGGCACAGCTCCATCATGCTGCGGTCCAGATCGGGCGAAAGGCCGCTCGTCGGCTCGTCCAGGATCAGCAGACGCGGGTTCGCCAGCAGCTCCATGGCGATGGAAACACGCTTTTTCTGACCGCCGGACAGCTTGGAGATGAACGTCTTTTCACGCCCCTGCAGATCGACAGCCTCAATGGCGTGGGCCACGGCGGCGGCGATCTCGGCGCGGGTCGCATCGTGGGCAATGCGCAGCTTGGCCGTGTAGGTCAGGCTCTGCTCCACGGTCAGATTGTCGTGCATGATGTCCTTCTGCGGCACGTAACCGAGCGCTGCCTCAAAGGCGTTGCGGTTGGAGCGGGTGTCCAGCCCGTCAAACTTCACGCTGCCCGCCGTGCAGGGGGCCGTGCCCGTGATGCAGGTCAGCAGACTCGACTTGCCCGTGCCGGAGCCGCCCACCAGCACCACAAAGCTGTTGGGCTCGACCTGCAGGCTTGTGCCGTCCACGATGTTCAGCGGCTTGCCGGTGTTGGCATTTTTAACCGTTTTGTATACATTTACAAGCTGTATGCTTATGCCGCTCTGGTGGGCGTGGTAGTGGAGCATCCCGCCCGTGAAGGCGAAAACCTGCGTAGGAACGTTAATGACCGCACCGTTGCGCAGCACCGTGCGGGTCACGCGGGCGCCGTCCACATAGGTGCCGTTCGTCGAGCCGAGGTCGTGCAGCTCGTAGTGGCCGTCCTTGTACAAAATCTCGCAGTGATGGCGGGAGACGCGGTCACTGACGAGCTTGATGTCGCAGTCGTCGCCGCGCCCGATGAGCACGCGGCGCTTGCGGCGGATGTCCACCTCGCGCAGGACAGCGTCGGTGGTCTGCTCTTTTTTAGGGGCCATGCCGTCGCCCTGCACGCTGGTGATCTCCTCGACGCGGAAGGTAATCTCCTGCGTGTCCGCATCGCCGTCGGTGTTCAGGCCGACGACGTCGCCGCTCTGCAAAATACTCGTCTCGCCGGGCTCAAGATAGCGGTTGTTGTACCAGGTGCGGTAGTCGCTGCCGCCGTCGGTGATCCCCCACTGGCCGTTCGCAAAGCTGACGGTGAACTGGTGGTCGCCGACGTTGTTGCGGCGCAGCACATACGCACACTGGGCGCTGCGCCCAAAGCGGTAGCTGCCCGCGGGCAGCGTGATGCGCTGCTTATTGCGCAGCTCGGTGATCAAAATTACGATCTCGCTCGTCATGGCGCGCCCCCTTACCAGTGGAACTCCGCGCCGCAGAACGGCACGAATTTCATCGCTGCACCGCCCATGCGCAGCGTCTCGCCGCCGGTGAGCGGCTGGGGCGTGAGCACCGCGTCCCCGCCAAGATAGCACAGCTCCTGCGACGAGCCGGGCAGCAGGGTGAAGGCGGACTTCTCCTCATCGTAGACCAGCACCGCCCGGCGGGCGCTCAGCGGGGCATCGGCGCTCAGGGTCACCGGCGTGTCGTCGACGTCCAGCCCCAGGAAGCTGCGGCCCACGCCCAGACGCAGATCGCGCCCCTTCGCCGGGCCGTCCAACACAACGAGCCACCCCGTAACCGGCCCTGCCGGGGCCGCCGTCTCCACCGCGGCGGGCTGCTCGGCCTCGCCCGTGCGGACAATGGAACGATCCTTGAGCAGATCTGCGTTGCAGTAGGGGCATTCCGGGTATTTGTCACTGTCGTAGAAGTGACCGTTTTCGCATTTTGTCAGTTTCATGGTGAAGTGGCTCCTTTGGGAGGGTATATTGCCCGGACGCGGGCGATGACGGAAAGTCTCCGGGAGGGATGAATCCCTCCCCTACGGGTGAACCAATGACGGGATTTAATGGGAAGGCTGCGGGCCGGGCATGCCCGGCCCCTACGGGGTGGTGTGGATGGGGTGAGGACGGGAGGGGCGAGGGAGGGCGGCAGCCCGCCCCTTCCAAGTTGGCGGGTGGTTGACCGGGAACGGGCGGTGACGGAAAGCCCGTCGGAACCCTTCAGGCCTCGCAAGCTCGGCCAGCTCCCCTGATGGGGCGCCTTTTGCGCGGGCTCCGCCCGCGTGAAAGCCTCCCCTTACAGGGGAGGTGGCCGCGCGTTAGCAAGGCCGGAAGGGCTTTGACGGGCCTTGCCATCACTGCCCTTTAAAACTCACAAAACCGCAATCTCCTCCGCCCCGCTGCCGCCCGTATGCTTCAGCGCGGTTCCGGCCTGCTCCAAGGCACGGCAGGCCGTCACCAGCTCTGCCGTCACTTCCTCCCCCGGTGCCACCAGCGGCACGCCGGGGGGATAGGCCCAGAGGTACTCGGCGGCGGTCTCCCCCACCGCGTCCCGCATCCTTACGGCCCGCGCGGGGCGCAGCAGCGCCTCGGCAATCGTGCAGCGGGCCGCGCCGGGGGCGGGCAGAATATGCCGCGCAGCCGCGGGCGGGGCCGCCGTTTTGTCCCAGGCGTGCAGCAGATCGGCCAGCCGTTCCAGCGCGTCGGCGTCGTCGCAGGGGCTGGTCATGGCCAGCACGTTCGGGCCGCAGACCATCTCCGGCTCAAAGCCGTTAGCCCGCAGGCAAGCCGCCCCCGCCGCGCCGATTTGCAGCAAAATTTTGCCGCTGTCATGCGCAAAAAAGTCAGGGTGCGCCGCCAGCGCATCCGCGCCGCAGCACAGTATTTTTGTATTTTTCAGATCCCGCACCGCCGCGTCAAAGGCATCCAGCCGGGCGCGCCACGCGGCAAAGGCGGCCTCGCCCTCGTCGGCCAGCCAGCGGGTGCAGCCGTCCAGACTGACCATGAGCGGGTAGCTCGGCGAGCTCGTCTCGAACACGTCCAGCTGGCGCTCGACCCCGGCAGGGTCGGCCAGATCGCCGTTCAGCTGCAAAAACGCGGTCTGGGTCAGGCTGGGCAGCGTCTTGTGGGCGCTCTGCACGACCAGATCCGCCCCTGCGGCCACGGCCCCGCCGCGCCAGCCGTACCGGGCGGCAAAGGGCAGGTAGTGCGCGCCGTGGGCCTCGTCCACCAGCAGCGGCACGCCGCGGGCGTGGCAGATTTCCGCGATAGTACGTATATCGCTCAGCACGCCCTCATAGGTCGGGCTGGTCAGGATCACGCAGCGGGCGTCGGGCGCAGCGTCCAGCGCGGCGGCCACATCGGCGGGGCGCACGCTGCCGTAGACGCCGAACTGCGGGTCCACGGGCGGCGTGAGCCAGCGGGCCGTCAGCTGCCCCAGCTCAAGGGCGTGGTAGACGGCCTTATGGCAGTTGCGCGCCGCAATGACCGTGCTGCCGAAGGGTGCCAGCGCGCGGATGCCCGCCAGCAGGCCGACGGTGGACCCGCCGACGA
>OIZF01001910.1_pt1 | contig 11101 bp, 7 predicted proteins | sample 1588471 | NCBI WGS metagenome assembly OIZF01 (sample SAMN03283279) | human gut metagenome | biome: human-associated habitat; material: feces | host: Homo sapiens | place: Peru | collected 2012
AACCAATTTAAAATCTTAACTTCAATTTTCTTCTTCTGGATAAATTCAATACCCACTTCGATAATCATAACACCTGCAAAAATAATAAGTGCCATTGGAAATAATCTCACTAATATCCATATTCCAGTCCATATTTCCATTGTAATATAACTCACTATCATTCCTCCATAAATTCCGATTTGTCAGTGTGCGGTACAAGAGCCGTCACCGAATCGCCGCGCAGCTATTTTAAATTGTGCCCGCGCGGCGGGCACACCGTATCTAAACTCTAAACTCTAAACTCTTGATTTTAGAAGCAAAGCACATTGCGGCATCATACCAAAAATGCCTCAAACCGGTGCAGGTCATCAATTTTCACGGTGGCGCGGTAAAAAACGCCATCCTCGCGGTATTCCTCCGCCGCTACGCTGCCGCGGCTGCGCAAAATATCGGCCAGCGCCAGCTTGTCATAGGGCAGCACCAGCTCGATCGTGCGCACGCGGTGGCCCAGCACATCGTCCAGCTTGGCCAAAAGCGCGGGCAGACCGTAGCCGGTCTTGGCGCTCGTCAGCAGGATGTCCGGGTCAAAGGCCACAGTGTTGGCGGTGTCGCACTTGTTGTAGACGACCAGCTGCGGGATGTCCGCGCAGTCGAGGCTGCCCAGCACCTCATCGGTCACGGCCAGCTGTTCGGCGGCCTGTGCGTCGCCCGCGTCGGCCACCTTGACGATGACATCCGCGAACGCGGCTTCCTCCAGCGTGGACTTGAACGCCTCCACCAGATGGTGCGGCAGGCGGCTGACAAAGCCGACGGTGTCCACCAGAATGATTTGCAGGCCGCTGGGCAGCACCAGCTTGCGGGCTGTCGGGTCCAGCGTCGCAAACAGCATGTCGGCCTCAAAAATCTGCTCGCCGCACAGCGCGTTCAGCAGGCTCGACTTGCCCACGTTCGTGTAGCCGACCAGCGCGACCACCGGCACATTGTTCTTCCGGCGGGCCCGGCGGGTCTCGCCGCGGCGCTTTTCCAGCTCCTTCAAGCGGCCCTCGAGGTGCTCTATGCGGTGGTGCAGATGGCGGCGGTCCAGCTCCAGCTTTGTCTCACCGCCGCCGCCCTGACGGCTCAGGGCTTCGCCCAGCCCCTGCAGGCGCGGCAGCTGGTAGCGCAGCGTGGCAAGCTCGGTCTGCAGCTTGCCCTCATTCGTTGTGGCGCGGGCGCGGAAAATCTCCAAAATCAGCATCGTGCGGTCCAGCACCTCGACTTGCAGTGCCGCCGACAGGTTGCGGATCTGGCTGCCGGTCAGCTCGCCGTCAAAGATCGCGGCTGCCGCGTTCACATTCTGGCAGACAAGCCGTGCCTCGGCGACCTTGCCCTCACCCAGCAGCGTTGCGGCCTCGGGCGTCGCGCGCTTCTGCACGACCTCGGCCACGGCGTCCATGCCGTTGGCGTCGGCCAGCGCCCGCAGCTCGTCCAGGCTGCGCGCCATATCGTACCTGCCCTGATCCAGCGCCAGCAGCACTACGGGCAGCTTCTCGGCGTCGGTGGCTTTCTGGGCAGTGGTGCCAAAGTCTAATTCTGTCGTGTTATCGGTCATAATTCCTCTCTCAAAAGATGGTAGGCGCGGCAGGGGACCGGTGTGCCGTCAAACTTGCGGTCCGTCACGTCATGGTCGTAGACAAAGCCTGCCTTCTGCAAAACTGCGCTGCTGGCAATGTTCTCATTGGCGTGGACGGCGGCCAGCCAATCTGCGCCCACGGTGTCAAACCAGTAGTCCCGCACGGTACAGAGTGCCTCGGTGGCGTAGCCTTTATTCCACCACTTGCGGCCCAGCGCATAGCCGACCTCCCAAGCGGGGCCAAGGCGTTCGGTGTTCAGGTGCCAGCCCATCTTCAGCGCCGGGGCGGGGAAGAGGCTGATCGTGCCAAACAGCACCTCGGTGTGCTTGTCGGTGATGCCCCACTGGTAAAAGGCCGGGTCATCGTAGTGCTTTTCCCACTCGTTCAGCGTCTCGGCGGTCTCGCCCCAGCTGCGGTGGGCGTTCCAGCGCAGGTATTGGGTCACCTGCCTGTCGCTGGCCCAGTTGTTGTACATCATTTCGCTGTCGTCGATGGAGAGCCGCCGCAGGACCAGCCGCTCCGTTTCCAGCTCTTGTGTGCCGCAATGCTTCATGTTGTCGCCTTACTTTCTATGGAAGATGCCGCGCAGGATGCCAAGGCCCATGCTCCAGAGTCTGGCGAGCTGTGCGCGGTAGAGGGTGCAGTAGATAAACAAAATCACGCCTACCAGCGCAAATTTTATAAAGAAGTGCTGCCACAGCAGCGTGCCGATGGCCGTGACCGCGAACGCCAGCAGAAAGCCGGAGATCGTCTTGGGGTAGCTGGCCACCGTGCGGTAGTACATCTGCCCCGTGATGCTGCGGTACAAAAACGCAAGGCCGTTGCTGGCGGCCAGCGCCAGCGCCGCGCCGGTCAGCCCGAACGCGGGCACAAGCAGGGCGCAGAGCCCAAAGTTGGACAGCGCCCCCAGCCCGATGCCAATCGTGTCATGCCACGGCTTGCGGGCAATCGAGTTGCCGTAGACCGTGCCCTCGCACAGAATGTTGAACACAACGGCCAGCATCAGCAGCGGGAAAATGGCAAGGCAGCCGCGCTTGTCCGGGAAGATGACAAAGACGATGTCCTCGAACATGACCAGCACGCAGAAGAAGCCGAAGATCAGCAAATTCAGCACGTCATGCACGCGGCAGATGCGCTCCTGCTCGTCGCGGTAATGGCTGTAGACGTAGGGCCCCCAGTAGGTGGAAAAGCCCGCCTGAATGGCCGTGACGAGCTGCGCCAGGCTGTAGCCGAAGGCAAACAGGCCCTGGGCGTTCTCGCCGCTGGCGTTGCCGACGAACGAAAGGCAGATGCCGCTGGACAGGCTGAACAAAATCTGCGCCGGGGCCAGCGCCACGCCGTAGGGCACGGTCTGGCGCGCGATGCCGCCCAGCTGTGCGCCGGGCAGCGGCGCAAAGACGGCGGCGCGGTATTTATACCCAAACGCAATCGCCACAACACCGAAGCTCAGGATGGCCGCAACCGCCAGAACAAAGACGTCGGATGTAAAAAAGCCCGGCAGCAGGTAAAACAGGTTGTAGCAGCCCTGCATCCAGAGCGTCTCCGCCGTGTAGGCGCGCAGGTCGTTTTCCAAGCGCAGCAGCACGTTTAAGTAGCGCACCAGCATATACAGCGCCGCGTTGAGGAACAGCAGCGGCACAATGCCCGGCCCGGCGCTGCCCAGACCGAACGCCGCTGCCAGCGGCTGCGCAAAGAACACGCTGCCCGCTACGCCCAGAAGCATCATAAACGCCGCCGAAATCCGCGTGCAGGCCGCGAACAGCTGCCGCGGCTCGGCCCCGGCGGGTGGCTCATGGTAAAAGCGCAGCAGCGCCTGATCCAGCCCCAGAATGCCGATGTTCATGATCGTGGCCGTGTAGGTCATGAAGGTGACCGGTGCGCCCAGCACCTCAGCGGGCAGCAGCCCCTTGACGATGAGCGCCAGCCCCGTGATGGCAAAGCCCAGATAGGTCGCCACCGAATATTTCATCACATTCCCGGCGAAGGATTCACCGGAGGATTTTTTGTTTTCTGACATATGTGTGTCCCATCATAGCGTTGTAGGGGCCGGGCATGCCCGGCCCGCGGCCTTGCCTTTGCCGCGCGTTTGCCGTACAGTGCAGGGCCGGGCATGCCCGGCCCCTACGCGGTGGTCGTTATTTCACAAACGGCTTGATCCTTGCTTCCATCGCCGCGACCTGCTCCGGCGTCACATGCGCCTTGTCCACGTAGCCGTAGATGCGTTGGGCAAAATTGGCCAGCGGCGGGCAGAAGGCAAAGAGCTTCTTCGGCTCCCAGCCGCGGCGGTAGAGGAAGTGTACCCCCGCCAGCGCGCAGAATTTCAGCTTGTTGAAGTGCGGCGTAAAGCCGTCGCCCATCGGCTCGTCCCGCGGGGGGTTCTTGTACACGTCCTCCAGCAGGTCGGCCATCCGCTTGTAGGCGGGCGTCTCGCCGGGGTCAAAATAGCCCTCGATGACGTCCTTCGCAATCGGGAATGGCGGCTCCGGCTCGGCCATGGCGGCGGCGAACTCGTCGTAGCACGTCACGTAATGGGCGTCCTTGTAAATGACCGGGTCGTACTCGTGTTCAATGGGGACGGGGCGCAGGATGTGGCAGCTCTTGCCGGCCATGTAGACCTCGGCGATGGCGGTGCTCATCCAGATCGAGATCGAGTCCGCCGCGACGATCCACTGCTTGACCGAGTCCGCAAAGATCACGTGGAAGTTGGGGCGCTTCTTCGCCAGCTCCTCCAGCGCAGGGCTGTTCCACTCGCTGGGATGGCGGCGGTAAACAAGCTCCACCTCCGGGTGTGCGCCCAGATATTCATCGAACCAGCGCAATGTTTCCTGCATCGAAACGCGGTTGGTCTTGGCAAAGCCCGTAAAATCGGTGCCCGCCATTTTGGAAAGCTCGGCGACCTCGTCGTCGTTCATGCTGGCATAGCCGAAGCTGGAAATGTACAGGTGCAGCTGCTTGGCCGGGTCAAGGCCGAACTCCCTGCAGAGCGTTTCCTTGTCCTTAAAGTAGCCGTCAAACTCCGGGCGCAGAAAGTCCATCATGACCGCGCCGGTCACGGGCGTGTTTTGGGCGTCCATGCCGTGGGCCTGCAGGCGGGCGGCGGTGCGCTTGCCCCAGCAGGTCTGCACGCAGCGCTTGGCGTTGCCGTTCATGTTGAACCAGTCGCCCTCCTCCTGCGTGTCGGAGAGCATCTGCTCCCAGTGCAGGTTGACGATTTTGTTGCAGCGGCCAATATTGTTGTACACATGGCTGTTGATGGCCTCGTTGTCATACATGCAGCTGGCGACGAGCACTTCGGGCTTGTCTTTGCCGAACAGCCGCAGATGCTTGGGGTCCAGCAGCTGGCGGATCTCCGCCGTGTAGCCGCGCCGCTCGAGCTCGAGCTTCAGCAAAAGGTCGCTCTCATACTCGCGGACGGTGTGCTCATACAAAATCAGAAAGTCTAATGCCATGTTCAGTGCTCCCATGCAATGTGTAGGGGCGGATGCTCGCATCCGCCCGCGGGGCGTCGGGGACGCCGCCCCCTGCAAATTGGCTGTACGGTAAGCAGCCGCTTGTGGGAAACGTGCGGGCCGGGCATGCCCGGCCCCTACAGGGCAATGGGTATTCAGGAGAGGAAGTGAGGATACACGACGGAAGTGACTTTTGACGAGCTGTCAACGCTGAAGCAGCCCGGCGCGGCTCTGCGCACGGCGCTGGATAAAATTTCTGCGGCGCTGGGGAGCGTGGGCGACGCCGGGCAGCAGGCGCGCAGCGTTGTGGACGAGCTGCGCGTGTCGCTGCGGGCTGCTGCGGCGCAGAGTGTGAAATCGGCCCGCAGTCTGGCAAAATTTGATGAGATCAACCGTCTGTCCGCCCCGGCGGAGGACAAAACGGCGGCGCTGGAAAAGCAGCAAAAGGCCGCCGAGGCCGCGGCGAAGGCCGAGAAGGCCGCAAGATCCACCACCGGCACCACGGCACGCCGCAGCGGTACAGCGGGCAGCGACCTGAGCGGCCTGACGGCAGTCTGGCAGAGCGTGCTGGAAAGCCTGCGCGGCGCGTGGGCGGATTTCTGGGCGTACCTGCAGGAATTTTTTGCGCCGTTCGCCGCGGCGTGGCAGACTGTTTGGCAGGGACTTTCCGCGGCGGCAGTCGGCGTATGGGAGCAGCTCTGCGCGGCGCTCTCTACGGTGGTGCAGCCCGCGCTGGCGCTGCTGGACACGGTCTGGCAGGGCCTTTGGGCAGGCATGCAGCAGGCGTGGGCCGTCTACGGCCAGCCGATTCTGGACGGCCTTGCGCAGGGGTGGCAGAACGCCGTCAGCATCGTTTCGGCGCTGTGGAGCGAGGTGCTGCAGCCCGTGCTGGTGCAGCTGTTTGACCTGCTGGGTACGCTCTGGAGCGCGCACCTGCAGCCGCTCTGGAACGAGCTGACGGCGTGCCTCGGCGCGGTGACAACGCTGCTGCTGACGCTGTGGAACACCGTGCTGGCCCCGTTTGTGCAGTGGCTCATCACGGCGCTGGCCCCCGTGGCCGTGCAGGTGTTTGCGGCGCTGGGCACGGCGGTGACCGGTGCGGCGGGCATCATGGCGGACGGCATCACGATTGCGCTGGCGGTGCTGCGCGGTATGGCCGACTTTTTGACCGCCGTGCTGCGGGGCGAGTGGGACGCTGCCTGGGCTGCGATGGCCGCGACGGTCTCCACCGTGTGGGGGCGCATCGTCTCCATTGTGCAGACGGCGGTCTCGACGGTGCTGGGCGTTGTGCGCAGCATGGTCGCGGCCATTGCGGCGGCCATCAACGGGCTGCTGTCGGCCATCGGACATGCCAAAAGCATGGCGGGCAGTGTGCTGGGCGGCGCGGGCAGGCTGGTCGGCAGCCAAAGCGCACTGCCCGCGCTGGGCTATGCGGCATCGGTGCCGGTCCCGGCGCTGGCGCAGGGGGCGGTCATCCCGCCGAACCGGCAATTTTTGGCGATGCTCGGCGACCAGACGAACGGTACGAACGTGGAAGCGCCGCTGGCGACCATCAAGCAGGCCATGGCGGAGACGCTGGCCGGCTGGCAGGGCGGCGCGGACGGCCAGCCCATCAACATTTATATCGGCGAGGAGCTGCTGGACAGCGTCATCGCCAACAGCCAGAATCGCCGCGCCCTGCGCAGTGGCGGGAGGTGAAGCGTGGAAATTCTGAACATTGACGGCGTGGCGCTGCCCGCGCCGAGTGCGTACAAGGTGCAGCTCTCCGATCTGGACAGCAGCGGCACGGGCCGCACCGAGGACGGCGTTCTCGTGCGGGAGCGGGTGCGCGGCGGCGTGGCAAAGATCAGCGCCAGCTGGGCGGCGCTCTCGACGGCGGACTGCGCCAGGGTGCTGAACGCCACAGCCCCGGACGGCATGACCGTGCGGTACTTTTTTGGCGACGCACGCACGGCGAAGATGTACGCCGGGGACCGCACCGCCGACCTGAAGGCCGCCCGCGACGGGCAGGCCGTGTGGGAGGTGGCGGTGAATCTGATCGAGTTTTGAGGGGGACTCCCTCCGCCGCCTGCGGGCGGCACCTCCCCCGCTGCGGCGGAGGAGGCAGAGAGCGCTGCGGGCGGGGCATGCCCGCCCCTGCTTGGATGTGGAAACGAGGTGAGTGACAATATATTCCGTATCGGATGCCTACAAGACCGCGATCCGCGCACGGACGCGGACCGACCGGGTGACGGGCACGCTGACGCTGACAAACGGCACGGTGCTGAACCTGACTGCGGCGGACCTCATGAGCGGGTCGCTGACGCTGGATAACCAGTGCGTTACGGGGGAGGAGCTGGCCTTCGGCTGCGCCTATCTCGGTCAGGCGGCGCTCAACCTGCGCACCGACCTGAGCCGCTATGCCTTCTACGGCGCAAAGCTCGTGCTGCACTACGGCCTGCAGCTGCCCGGCGGGCGGTGGGAGACCGTGCCGCTGGGCGTTTACACGGTGGCCGAGGCCGAGCGGCGCGCGCTGTATGTGAGCATCAAGGCCTATGACAACATTCTGGCCTTGCAGCAAAAATACGATGGTACGACGATGCAGGGCACGGCCTACGGGCTGCTGGGACAGATCGCGGCGGCGTGCGGGCTGACGCTGGGCCAGACCGAGGCCGAGATCGCCGCGCTGAACCCGAACGCTGCCCTCGTCTGCCAGCTGAGCGGCGCGGACGGCCTGTCTACCTGGCGGGAGTGCGCCGCCGCCGTGGCACAGCTGGTGGGCGGCTTTGCGGCGGCGGACCGCGCGGGGCGGCTGGTGCTGCGCACCTTTGCCGAAAAGCCCTGTGCCGCGCTGACCGCGGCGGCGCGCAGCGAGGCGGCGGTCTCGGACTTTGCCTGCCACTACGCGGCGCTGAGCATCGAGACCGACGACGGCAGCTTTGCCGCGGGCCGCAGCCAGGATACCGGCCTGACGATGCGCATTTCCAACATGACGCTGGCCGAAAAGGGTCTGCCCGCCACACGGCAGCAGATCACCGACAACCTGTTTGCGGTGCTGCAAAGGCTGGACTACGTCCCGGCCACCGTGACGATGCCAGGCGACCCGGCGTTTGAGCCGGGGGACCGCGTGGCGCTGCCGATGGAGGACGGCACTGCGCCCGAGATGCTCGTGACGCATTTCGTCTGGCGCTACCGCGGGCGGCAGACCTTAAAGGGCGTGGGCCGCAACCCTTACTTAGGCGGCACAACGGACGGCGCGACGGAAAAAGCGCTGCGCCGCTTACAGAACAGCGCCGAGAGCAAGCGGATCGTGTATTACAGCTTCACGAATCCGGCGGAGCTGGCGGTGCAGACCGTCGAGACGCCCGCCGTGGCGATTGCCTTCACGGCGGTGGAGCAGACGAGCGCCATGTTTTTAGCGCAGCTGCTGCTGGACGCAGCGCCCGACACCGGCAAGGTGCTGACGCTGACCGTGCGGTACTATATAAACGACGTGCTGGTGGAAAATTTCACCCCGCAGCAGCGGCTGGAGACGGGCGCGCACACGCTGGCGCTGTTCTACCCGTTTGCGTCGGTGGAGGCCGGGACGGTCACGCGGCTGTCGGTGCGGCTGGTCTGCGCGGGCGGCACGGTGAAGATCGCGCCCTACGGCATCAAGGCCACCGTGACCGGGCAGGGCATGGCAAGCGAGACGCCGTGGGACGGCACGCTGGAATGTGAGGAGACACTGCTGCCGATTGCAATAAAAGCACGAAGCATCGATGTATAAAACGAAGGGAGCGGATGCAATGACCCTGCACGGTCATACGCGCATTGAACTGACCGATGTGCACACCGGCGCGGTGGAGGTGGTGGAGAGCGATAATCTTATCACCAACGCAGTGTCGGATATTTTTAACGGCTACGGCGGCAGCCTGAACAAGGCCATGCTGCTGTGGCGCGGCGACCAGGGGTACACGAATGCCCCGAAGGATCTGGTGACGATGTTTTACGGCGGCCTGCTGCTGTACGACACGCCGCTTGGCAGCGACCCGGCCACGGTGTTTGCCCCGGCGGGCGCGGGCGTTGTGGGCACGGCGATGGCCGGGCAGGTCAACGCAACCAAAAACACGGTGCGCGGCAGCGCCAACCTGACCGAGACGAAGATCGACCCGTGGAGCGGCGTTGTGACCTACGTTTATGAGTTTGCGACGAGCCAGGCCAACGGCGTCATCGGCTCGGTCTGCCTGACCCACCCGATGGGCGCGTACTACTCCGAGATGGTCGATGCGCCGGACGCAGCAGCCTGCAACGCGGACCGGCTCGGCTTTGGCGGGGCGCTGGGCGGCGACCAGCTGCTGACCGGCCTTTTGGCCAAAACGACCTACCCCACCGACGAGAAGGGCGTGCTGCTCTACGCCGACCCCGAGGCGGACGAGGCCGTGGCCGGGTATCTGGATGCCGACGAGGGCGTGCTGGAGCTGCGGCATCACGCGCTGGGGCTGAAAACGCTGGACCTGTTCCGCCGCGACCCCACCGGCCTGTGGGACAGCCTGCAGAGCACCAACACGCTGGACGTGGCGGACTTTTTGCAGGTGGATTCCTCCGCCGGGGAGGACTACTGCCGCATCTGCTTTGACGCGGAGGCGGATAAAATCTATCTGGTGTCCGCGCCGGAGGTTGACTACGTTGATGCACAGGGCGTTATAAAAGTGCGCGAGTACGACAGAAAAACGCTGGCGGCGAAGGACTACACCGTGCCGAACAACACCGGCGTCGATCTGCAGTCCTTCATCAGTGAGAACCGCGGCACGCCGCTGAACGGCACGGTCTACGGCGGCAGCCTTTACATGGTCGAGGACGCGGCCGAGCAGATCTATCGCTTTCCGCTGGCTGACCCCACCGATGTGCAGGCCGTGACGATGCACGGCGACGACATGGCCTACCTGTCCGACGCCCACGACGGGCGGCTGTACTGCTACTACCGCACCCGCGCCGTGGTGCTGAATACCGGGAAGAACGAGCTGTTCTCCTGCGAGGCGGCGGGCTACGACAACACGACGTCGGGCTTTTCCACAACAGCGCCGGTGCTGGGCGAGCCGCTGACGCCGCTGCGCCGCTACTACGGCGACAGCCGCATCCGCACCGAGCGTGTGCTGCGGGCAAACTATCTGGCGACGATCAACGACCTGCCGAAGTCGGTGGAAAAGACCGCCGACAAGACGATGAAGGTCATCTACACCCTGCGCAGAGGAGGCTGAGGATGCAGCAGACAGGAATTTTTGCGGGCCACACCGAGGTGCGCTTCCCCTACGCCCGCTGGGGCTGGACCCGCGGCGGGGGTAAGGTCTGGCACGGCGGGCTTGATGTGGTGGGCCCGGACGACGCGACGATCCGGATGCCCTACTATAAAGGCAGGCGCATCACGGGCCGCGTGACCCGGGCGCGCATCGTCACGGACAGGCGCGACAAGACCTGGGAGTGGGGCTATTATGTCTGCGTGCAGCTGGACCGCGGGCAGACGCCCGATGCCGTGAACTTTTTGTACTTTGCCCACTGCGCGTCGCTTCTGGTCAAGGCCGGGCAGCGCGTGGCAAGCGGGGACGCGCTGGCCGTCATGGGCAATACCGGCAATGCGGCGCTGGCCGACCCGCCGTACAGGCACTGCCACTTCGAGGTGCGTGCTGCGGCGGGCGGCGTCGGGCTGGACCCGACGGCGTATGCGGGGTGCGAGAATGCCGTCGGCGTGTACGGCGCGGCGGGACGGCTGCAGGTCATCACGGTGGGGCCGGTCACCCAGGGCGATGCGGACGCGGTTCTGGAAGTCTGCCGGGCCCGCGGGCTGGTGGATGCCGGACTGTACAGAAGCGAATGGAGGGATGCTTAATGGAAAAACGAAATCTGTTTGTCAGCGGCAAGGCGGCCGTAGACCAGATCTCATCCGTCGGCAACGCGGCGACATTGACAGCCGGTGTCAAGAGCGGTTCCGCCAAATGGTACAAGGACGGCACGGTCATAACTTCCGGACAGGACAGCTGTACGATCGGCGCCGCTTCCGCCAAATACGCCCTGACCGTCAAGGCCAACCACATGACCGTTTCC
>OIZF01001913.1_pt1 | contig 11096 bp, 12 predicted proteins | sample 1588471 | NCBI WGS metagenome assembly OIZF01 (sample SAMN03283279) | human gut metagenome | biome: human-associated habitat; material: feces | host: Homo sapiens | place: Peru | collected 2012
TGGCGGTGCAGGCCATTTTCTCCTTCGTGGCCAGCTGGAACAACTACTTCATCCCGGCTCTGGTGCTGGACACTGCCGACAAAAAGACTCTGCCGATCCTGATCGCTCAGCTGCGCAGCGCGGACTTCCTGAAGTTCGATATGGGCAAGGTGTACATGATGGTGGCCATCGCCATTCTGCCGGTCATCGTCGTCTACCTGCTGCTGTCCAAGTTCATCGTCCGTGGCGTTGCGCTTGGCGGCGTCAAGGGCTAAAATTCCGACATCTCTGTTACAGCATAGCAAAGCCCCCGGGGGACACACCCTCGGGGGCTTTGTGCGTTATAGTTGGTGAGCAAAAATGGTTTTGAATGCGCTCCGCGTTCGCTTTGCGCATAAATAGCGGAAAGAATATTTTGATGTTTGCAACTCTGGAAAATCTGCGGATTTTCCAGAGTTGCTTTTTCACGGAAGGGAACATAGCCCGCAGCACCGCGCTTTCGCATAAAGCGGTGCTGCAAATGCTGCTACCCTTCACGACCCCACCCGTAAAAAGGGGATTCAGAAACGCCCGCAGGCGTTTCTGAATCCCGAATTTAAAATAATTTTTCCGCTAAAAATGGCTAGAGCGTAGCGGAAGCCATTCAAAATCGTCCCGCGCAGAGAGCATACGGCGGGATTCAGATCAGGATCCCGTCGCAATGGTCGATCTCGTGCTGGATGATCTGCGCCGTCCAGCCGGTAAAGGTTTTGATGCGAGGTTTGCCGTCCATGGTCTGATACTGCACCTTGATGCTCTGGTAGCGCTTTGTTTTCCGCACACCCTCCAGCGAAAGACAGCCCTCCTCGGCTTCGTACTGGCCGGATTTTTTCAGGATGACCGGGTTGAACAGCACCAGATACCCGTCCTCGGCCTCCACTGCGATGATGCGCTTGAGCACGCCGATCATGTTGGCAGCCATGCCTACACAGCCATCGGCGTGGGCGGTCAGGGTCTCCAGTAAGTCCCGCGCAATAGGGGCATCCTCCGGGGTGGCAGGGGCGGACTTCTGCGCCAGAAACAGCGGGTCGTGCATGATAGGCTGGATCATAGTAAAATCTCCTTTATTTTTCAGTGCAGCTTAAAAAGATGCCTGCCAGCAGTCCGGCAGCAGCCGGGAGCACCCAGCCAAAGCCCAGTGCCGCCAGCGGCAGGGCGTTGGCAAGGGCAGAAAGCGGGCCAAGCGGCAGCGCGGCGGCAATGCTCTGCACAGCGGTACAGCCGATGCACAGCGGATAGACCCGGCGGCGCTACTCCAGCCCGGGTACGAAGGAAAGTGCAATCAGCACAATGGCCACCGGGTATAACGCGTTGAGCACCGGGATGGACAGGCGCAGGATCTCTGCCAGCCCCAGATTGGCGATCAGCATACTGGCAGTGGCAAAAAAGGCGGCAAGAACAGGGTAGGGGATGCGGGGAAGCAGGGCGTGGAAATACTCTCCCACACAGGCAATCAGCCCCACACAGGTGTTGAAGCAGGCCAGCATAAAGATGGCGGCAAGAAGCACCAGTCCCGCTTTGCCGAACAGCCGCTCGGCAAGCACGGTCAGCACCTCGGCACCGGTGGCAAGGCCGGGTACGGCGGCACCGGTCAGTGCTCCGGCGTGTCCCAGCATGGCATAGACCGCCAGCAGCAGCCCGCCCGCCACAAGCCCTGCACGGATGGCACTGCGCTGCACGTCCTGCTCCCGGGCAACACCCTGCGCCCGGATGTTCATGGCAATGACCGCACCAAAGTTCAGCGCCGCAAGGGCGTCCATGGTCTGATAGCCGTACAATACGCCCTGTAAAACGACCGCAGAACGATACGCCTCGGTGGGCGCAGCGTACTGCGCCGCCAGCGGGTGCAGCAGACAGCCGCCGAACAGGATCAGAATCAGAACCAGCAGGCAGGGGCAGAGCAGTCTGCCCAGCCAGCGGGTGAGCCTGTCCGGGCGCAACGCCACCAGAAAGGCCACGCCGAAGAACAGCACGGAGTACCACAGCTGTAACCCGGCGCTGCTGCCCAGCAGCGGGGTGAGCATGGCAAAGGAGGTGCTTGCGGTGCGCGGAATGGCCAGACACGGCCCGATGGACAGATAGATCAAAATCATGAACACCTGCGCGAACACCGGATGCACCCGCCCGGCCAACTTGTCCAGACCGTCAGCCCGCGCCACCGCGATGACTCCCGCAACCGGCAGTCCCACGGCACTGATAGCAAGCCCCAGAAAGGCGGGCCAGAAGTTTACCCCGGCCTTTGCACCCAAATCAGGCGGGAAGATCAGGTTGCCCGCCCCGAAAAACATGGAAAACAACGTAAAACCGATAAGCATCAGCTTGCGGCCCTTGAGCGCTTGCGTCAAAACTGTCCCCTCTTTCCTGCGCCGGTGCCAAAGTTGTACCGCATATTGTATCCAGTTTACACTGGATGCAAATTCATGTCAAGCACACAACGGTTGAATAAAAGTATATACATTGAAAGCCGACCCGCCGCAGGTGGTGCACAGGTCATTCCCCTTTGCGGGGCGGTATGGTATACTATACCTTATAATAGGCAGGGAAAGAGGGCAGTTTATGAAGCAGAACAAGCAGTTTTTCCGCCGTCTGCTGGCGGTGGCGTTCTGGCTGGCGGTGTGGCAGGCCGCAGCCATGGCCATCGGGCAGGAGGTGTTTTTGGTATCGCCGGTGCAGGCGCTGCGCACCTTGGTACAGCTGCTGCCGAGGGCGGATTTCTGGCAGCGGGTGGGCTTCAGCTCCGGGCGCATTTTGCTGGGCTTTGTGCTGGGCGCAGTGGTCAGTGTAGTGCTGGCGGTATGTGCCGCCCGGTGGAGCGCCGCCGATGCGCTGCTGGCTCCGGTGATGCAGCTGGTCAAGGCTACGCCGGTGGCAAGCTTTATCATTCTGGCACTGGTCTGGGTGCGGGGCAGCGCCCTTTCGGTGCTTATCAGCTTTTTAATGGTGCTGCCGGTGCTGTACGGCGCGGTGCGCACCGGCATTGCCGGGGCAGACGTGCAGCTGCTGGAAATGGCAGCGGTGTTCCGTCTGCCTGCAGGCCGCCGCCTGCGGGCAATCTGGCTGCCTGCGGTGCTGCCGGCCTTCCGGCAGGGGTGCAGCGTGGCGCTGGGCATCTGCTGGAAAAGCGGCGTGGCGGCCGAGGTCATCGGCCTGCCCAACGGCAGCATCGGCGATGCGCTGTACCGTGCCAAAATCACCCTTTCCACCGGGGAACTGTTTGCGTGGACCTTTGTCATCATTCTGCTGAGCGCAGGCTTTGAAAAGCTGTTCCTGTTTGCACTGGATAAAGCCGTAGGCGCAGTGCTGGGAGAGGAGGGGGCAAAATGCTGAAGATCCAACACCTGACAAAGCGGTTCGGCGCGGCACCGCTCTTCACCGACCTGTGCATGGAGGTGGATGCCCCCGTGGTGCTGTGGGCGCCCAGCGGCTGGGGCAAGACCACCCTGCTGCGCATCCTGATGGGGCTGGAACGCCCCACCACCGGCAGCGTGGAGGGCGTGGGCCGGGTGGCGGCGGTCTTTCAGGAAGACCGCCTTTGTCCTCAGCTGAACGCGGTGCAGAACGTCACCTTGGTGCTTCCGGGGGCGGAAAACCAGTACAAAGAGCAAATTACAAGTGATTTTCAACAGCTTGGAATGGATGCTGCCGCCTTGCAGCTGCCTGCCCGCAGACTTTCCGGCGGGCAAAAGCGGCGGGTGGCGCTGCTGCGGGCGCTGTGGGCACCCAGCGACACCCTGCTGTTGGACGAGCCCTTTACCGGCATGGACCCGGACACCTTGCAGCGGGCGGCGGCGCTGCTGCGGCAGCACTGCGCGTGCAAGCCGGTGCTGCTGGCCACCCACGATGAAAGCGCTATCCGCGCCCTTGGCTGGCCGGTGGTGGAACTGGAAAAGCTGGGACGCTCATGAATGTCCTCCGCTTTGCTCTGGGCATGATTTAAGGAATCTTTGTTTTTCAAATATGGCGTTTGTTTTAAAAGTACCTAAAAAGCAAGGACGTGCAGCCCGCGGGCTGCACGTCCTTGCTTATAGAATATTCTTTACCCGAACAGGCTTTTAGTGTTGTGAGAGTATACGGACAGTACTAAACCAACACAAATATACAGCATAAGCACCGAGCTGCCACCGGCGGAGTAGAAGGGCAGGGTGACGCCGATGACCGGCAGCACCCGCAGGTTCATGCCCACGTTTACGGCAATCTGCGCCATCAGGGCACCTCCGATACCGGCGCAGATGTAGCTGCCCAGCAGATCCTCGCTGCGGGCACCGGTGGCAAAGGTCTTGATCACCAGCGCCAGCAGAACGCCCAGCACCACGCAGCAGCCCACAAAGCCAGCCACGTTGCCGATCCAGCTGAGGATGAAGTCGTTGTGGGCGTTGGGCACGCTGTAATACCGGCCGGTGAATAGACCGTTGCCAAAGATGCCGCCGGAACCCAGCGCGATCTCGCCGCGCTGCTGCTGGTAGATGATGTTCTTCCACACTGTCTCGCTGGGTGCCCAGCCGGTGGTATTTTCCGGGTCCAGCACCGCCAGAATGCGGTACCACTGGTATCCTTTGCCGATCTTATCGCTGAAAAAGGCAAAGGCCACCGCCACGGCAGCGCCCGCCGCCGCAAAGGCTGCAAAGATATACTTCCAGCTCAGCCCCGCCGCAAACATCATGCAGCAGCCGATGATGCCGTAGATAATGGCCGTGCCGTCGTCGCCCTGCACATGGATGATGGCAATGGGCACCAGCAGGTGCAGCAGCAGCTTTGCCAGCTCTTTTGGCTCGTTGATGCGGCTGCGCACGTTGTTCAGGTGCATGGCAAAGGTCAGGATAAAGCTGATCTTTGCCAGCTCTGTGGGCTGAAAGGTAAAGCCGCCCAGTTTATACCAGGAGTAGTTGTCGGTATCACCGGCGTTGTAGCCGATGGTCAGCGGGCCGATGGACACGTTTCGGATGACCAGCGTGGGCAGCACCAGACCCCACGTCAGCACAACGTGCACCGGCCACACCTTTACAAGGCTGCGGTAGTCCACGCAGGAGAGCAGCAGCGCAATCACGATGCCAATGGCGGCAGCGCCCGCCTGCACCAGTGCGCGGCGGTAGTCGCCAATGCCGATGATGGCACCGGTCACCTCATCGGTGGCAAAGCCGTTGCCCTGCTTGGCTGCCCAGGAGGACAGCGCCAGCACCGCCATCATGCTGCTGAAAATGCACAGCAGCAGATACATCTTATCGGTGCGCTTAAAATATTGTCGAATGCTATCCAAAGAAAGCACCGCCTTTCGTCAGAACAGTCTGCCGGGGCGTGCCTGTGTACAGGCGATAAAAACCCAGCATACTGCTATTATACACAAACCTTTGCGCCAATGCAATGCGCCGGGTGTGACGGAATGGTAAAACATTGCCGGGATGCTTGACAAAGCTCCGGCAGCAGCCTACAATGAACCTGTGGACGCTACATTGCGCACAACAGCCCCGGCGGTGTGCCGGGGGAGAGGAACGGAAAAGAAGAAATGGAACATACGTTTTATCGCCGTCTGCTCAGCGCGGTGTGTGCCATTGCGCTGGCCTTTACGGCAGTGTGTCCGGCAGTGGCCGCCGCGCCGGAGAAAACCACCGGCACCCCCCAGACCCTGACCGCTTCCGAGGTAAAGGAGATGCAGCAGACGGATGCCGCCGTCACCGCTCTGACCGACAGTGCCGCCTACGCCGGAATGTCGGAGGAAGAGCGTCAGGCCGCTGCGCTGGCGCAGCTGGACGAACTGGCGGCGCAGGGGCTTGTGAAAAAAGACAGCATCTATGTGGATGCGAAAAACGGCATGGTAAGCTTTACTTACAGCTGCGGCGCACTGGGCGGGATTCTGCTCACCGATACCGAGAGCGAGGCGGACGCCGCCCTGCCCGGGCCGGAGATGGAGGATGCGCCCGCCCTGCTCGCTGCTGAGAACGGCACCGTGGGCAATGCGGTCATCTACTATGCCTTTGATAATGGAGTCAACAGCAACCGCTACCCCTACTATTCTTATATGAAGGACTACTGGAACGGCTACGGGCTGGACACCCATCTGGACATGATGGTGACCATCTCCGACCTGAAGCGGATGGCAGACTACGACCTTGCCATCCTAAGTGCCCACGGCGCGTACTATACCTATGAGTACGGATGGCTGTGGAAAAAGCAGGCCACCGCGCCCATCATCCTGCTGCTGGAAAAATCTGATTTCTGGAACGACCTGCGCTACGGCTTGGAGCTGCTCAGCCACCGGGTCATCAAGGTGAACGGCTGCTACGCCGTCACCGGAGGCTTTTTCGGCAATGCCTACCGGGGCGGTAAGCTGAACGGCACCATCGTGCTTTCGGAGACCTGCGAGTTCTACGGACGCAGCGGCCATGTGGACACCGCCCTTTCGGACGGGCTGCTCTCCGGCGGGGCAAAGGCTGTGGCGGGCTTTGTGAACAACGTGTACAGCGTGTACTCCCGCAGTATGCTGTGGGCGACCGTGAACCGCCTGATCGAGGGCGAGACCTTGCAGCAGGCCATTGATTACGGCCTTGAGGTCTACGGCGAAAACGACATCGTGTGGTATCTGAACCAGAATACCGGGCGGCATCCCCACTCGGCGGCGTCCTATCCCATCATTCAGGGCGATGCCGCTGCCCGGCTCACCGCGCCCGGCACGTTGACGAACGGCGCAGCAGAGCAGCAGACCCCTGCCGCCGCCTGACCATTGCACTTTTGTGCGTTTTATATTATACTTAGGGATGGCAGAGTGTCTGTCATCCCTTTTTTGAAACGATGAGGTAACCTTCATGTCAGAATATATCACCCATTCCCGCGCCGAGACGGTGGCGCTGGGCAAGCGGATGGCCGCTGTGCTGGCTCCCGGGGCGCTGATCGCCTTTACCGGCGGTCTGGGCGCGGGCAAGACCGCCTTTACCGAGGGTCTTGCCGAGGGTCTGGGCTGCACCGACCCGGTGTCCAGCCCTACCTTTGCTATCGTGAACTACTACCGGGGCCCGCGCCCGCTGGCACACTTTGACCTGTACCGCATTTCCACCGAGAACGACCTGTGTGCGGCGGGCTTCTACGATTATCTGGATCAGGGCGCTGTGGTGGCGGCAGAGTGGAGCGAGAACTTTGCCGACCTGCTGGCGCTGGAAAACCCCATCCGGGTGAACATCGAACGTCTGGACGATACCACCCGCAAGATCACCATTGAGGGGGTGACGGTATGAATATTCTGGCCGTGGATACGGCGGGCAAGACCGCCGGTGTGGCTCTGCTGCAGGATGATCGCCTGCTGTACGAGGTATATCTGGACGGCGGCATGACCCACAGCGAAACGCTGATGCCCATGATCGACACCTGCTTAAAGCTGTGCGGGCTGACCTGCGCGGACATCGACCTGTACGCCGTCAACGCAGGCCCGGGCAGCTTTACCGGCCTGCGCATCGGGCTGGCCGCCGTCAAGGGTCTGGCCTTCCCGCGTGAGACGCTGTGTGCCCCGGTGTCTACCCTGGAAGCGCTGGCCGCCGCCCACACCGGCGAGGGCACGGTGCTCTGTGCACTGGACGCCCGCCGCGCACAGGTGTACAGTGCTGCATTTGACCTTGCCACCCACACCCGTTTGCTGGACGATGACGCCCGGGCGGTGACAGATCTGGCGGATTTTGTAGAAAATTGCAAAAAGCCTCTGTTTTTTGTTGGTGATGGCGCGGGTCTGTGCTATAATAAATACAGCAATGTGCCGGGCGTGCTGCAAACACCCCCGGCGCTGCGGGGCGGCCGTGCCGCTGCCGTAGCACTTGTGGCAAAGCAGATGGCCGCAGCCGGGCAGGCTGTGCTGCCGGAGGCGCTGCTGCCGGACTACCACCGTCTCAGTCAGGCGGAGCGGGAGCGGGCGGAGCGTCTGGCTGCCGAAGCCGCAGCAAACAAACAATAAAAGCGGAACTGTGACCACTCACAGGGAAAGGACGTTTTTCCATGGCAAAACCCATCGCACTTGCCGCCGACCACGGCGGATTTGAACTGAAAGAGGCTGTCAAGGCACATCTGGAAGAGCTTGGTCTGGAGTATATCGACTTTGGCACCCACAGCACCGACAGCGTGGACTACCCCGATATGGCTGTGCCCGCTTGTGACGCAGTGGTGAGCGGCCAGTGCGAGAAGGCACTGCTGTTCTGCGGCACCGGTGTGGGCATCAGCATGGCAGCCAACAAGATCAAGGGCATCCGCGCCTGCTGCTGCTCCGACAGCTTCAGCTGCGAGTATACCCGCCGCCACAACGACGCCAACGCCCTGTGCATGGGCGGCCGCGTAGTGGGCGCAGGCCTTGCCTGCCAGCTGGTGGATATCTTCCTGAACACCGAGTTTGAGGGCGGCCGTCATCAGCGCCGCATCGACAAGCTGACCGCACTGGAAAACCGCTGATTGAAATTTTTGTAATTTCACAGAGAAGCCTGCACTGCAAGCTTCTCTGTGAAAAAAATCCTTTTGTGCGCCCACCGGGCGGGCAAGACCACAGATCAGTACCCGATAGAATGTTCTATATAAATTAAGGAGCGTGTTTTTATGACCCCGATGATCGTTGAACATCCGCTGCTGCAGCACAAGATCAGCCTGCTGCGCAACAAACAGACCGGCACCAAGGAGTTCCGAGACCTCGTTGGTGAGATCGCAACTCTGCTGTGCTACGAGGCTACCCGCGATCTGCCGCTGGAAGAGGTGGAGATCGAAACTCCCATCACCATGGCAAAGACCAAGGTGCTGGCAGGCCGCAAGCTGGCTCTGGTGCCCATCCTGCGCGCAGGCATGGGTATGCTGGACGGCATGCTGACCCTGCTGCCCGCCGCCAAGGTAGGCTTTATCGGCCTGTACCGTGACGAAAAGACCCTGCAGCCCGTGGAGTACTTCTGCAAGCTGCCGCAGGATATCGCCGAGCGTGACGTTCTGGTGCTGGATCCCATGCTGGCTACCGGCGGCAGCGCCATCGACGCCATCACCCAGATCAAGAAGCACGGCGCAAAGCGCATCAAGTTCATCGGTCTGATTGCCGCTCCGGAAGGCATCGAGGCCCTGCACAAGGCTCATCCTGATGTCGACATCTACCTCGGCGCAAAGGACGACCACCTGAACGAGAATGGCTACATCGTTCCCGGTCTGGGCGACGCCGGTGACCGTATCTACGGCACCAAATAAGTTCTACCACAGCATTTTCGAGCTGCCGCACCTGCGGCGGCTCTTTTTGTTTGCAAAAAGCCCAAGTTTTGTTATACTGGAGAAAAAGCCCGAAAAGGAGGTCATTCTATGATTTCATCTGTTCTTTCTCCTGAACACTTTCAACTTCTGAGTGAAATTGACTTCACGGAAATGGGAGACAGTATTTCCTTAGACAAAAGCACATATACCGTCAGAACCGATAATATTCGTCTGCTTCAAATCATTCTGAACGAGGAAATCAACACCAAAGGCTTGACCCCCGACCAGAAGAATGTCACAAAACATGGCGAAGCTCTCGAGGCATTGTACGATGAAATCTATTATTTGACTTCCAAAGATATTTGAGGGCGTAAGAAGAGAATTTCGGCTGATTTTTATACTCCATTTCGGATGCAGTCATCGCACCATTGTTTGACCCTTTCGCCGACCTCCTGCGCCGACAAGCCATCGACCAGAAGGTAATCTACGTTTTCTTTTTGCGCGAACCACTGCCGCTTGAGCGGAAGCAGCGTTTTTAGATACTGCTCGAAAAAGTTCCGGCTCCTGGTCGCGTCATTTTCCTTGTGTCTGCGCAGAACTTCCTCCGAAGCATCCAGAAACAGGATACGGTTCGGCAGACAGGCACGAACTTCTTCCAGTTCCGCTTTGAGCGCGTTTTCTATCTCCCAGTCCTTTCCGATACTCTTGGGATAATGCAGGGTATAGAATTCGATTTCTTCCGCGCCAAAGTCCATAATGCTGCACGGATACTGCACCGCTTTCTGATACCGGACGACTTCATGATGAAGCCAGAGTTTCTGAATTTCCAGATAGTCCGGATATTTGTTTTTGTCCAGCTTCCGCCGACGGATCTCTTCGATGACATCGCGGTTATCTTCATAGCTGATATGGATGTACGGCGCGTTCTCTTGCAGATAGCGCACCGCCGTCGTCTTTCCAACAGCCATACAGCCTTGCAACGATAAAATCATGTGGTGCCTCCCTGTGTTTTCAATCATGTTTTTACAAAACAAAAAGCTCCAGCGTAGTAATTACGCTAGAGCTTTTTTGGTGGAGCGAAGCAACCCAAATCCGAACCATTGCCCTCTGGGGCATTTGGGGCGGTGATTTCATCGAAAGTGATAGTTTTTGTGCCGTCTTTGTAGTTGAATGTGATCAAAACTTTTTCATCATAGAGATAAACGGCGTTCACGAATGTATTGATGAGCGTTTCCCGATGGCTTTTCACGTTCGGGTCGAGTTTGCGGAAGTTGGTGAGCCAAAATTTCACAAAATCTGCGCTGACTTTCGGTTTCGCCAGCTTTTCTTCCGCGATGCGGATTTCCAACTCTTTCTGCTGAGCCTCCAACTTTTCCAAGCGTCCTTTGGTCGAGCTGGTCAGTACACCTGCCTGAATCGCATTTAACAGATTCTCGATGCCGTTCTCTATATCCTTCATCTGCTTTTCCAGCAGGGGCAGCACCGTGTTCTCCTGTTCCTGAAGAATCATCACCGCATCCACGATGGACTGGATACTGTCATCGTCACGAATCATCTTCATGGTTTCGTTGACTACCAGATCTTCCAGCCACTCTTTGCGGACGGTCTTTTTCTTGCAGGTCTTGGTGCGCTTGGCATTAGCACATTTATAATAATGGTGGACGTTCTTATTTCGACTCGTTCCGCACTCGCCGAACATCATCGCTCCACACATTCCACAGAACAGCTTGGTCGTCAGCAAATAATCGTCCTCCGCTTTGTGCCGAGCCGGAGCGCGGCGGTTCTTGGCGATTTTATCCTGTACACTGTCGAACAGTTCTTTCTCAATGATAACCGGGATGCTGTCCGGCATCACAATGTCCTTAAAACGGTTCTCGCCGATATAACGGCGG
>OIZF01001914.1_pt1 | contig 11080 bp, 10 predicted proteins | sample 1588471 | NCBI WGS metagenome assembly OIZF01 (sample SAMN03283279) | human gut metagenome | biome: human-associated habitat; material: feces | host: Homo sapiens | place: Peru | collected 2012
TAACTGATCCAGAGTCAGTGATCATTGCGATTTCATAAGTATCATCGCCACCACTAGTACATCCAGTAGCACCAAAAATCATTCCTAAGCATAAAATACTTGCGAAAAATTTTTTCATATTCTTCTTCCTCCATTTAATTTTTCCTATATTATTGTAACATTAAAAAAAACATTTGAAAATAATAAACACAATAAAAACGGCAAATGCCGTTTAGATTTCTTCTTCACTATAACCACGAATATAAACTTCTCTTGGTTTTGAACCAATTTGTGGACCAATAACTCCATCTGATTCTAATTGATCAATTATTCTTGCCGCCTTATTATAACCAATTCTAAATTGTCTTTGAAGTAATGATGTGCTTGCTTTTTGTGCTTGAATAACAAAAGCACGACACATTTCATATTCTTCATCTTCTTGTTCTTCTTTAGAGGCAACACCAGACGAAATTGGTTTAACATTTGTATAGCGTTCATCGTAAGAAGCTTCTTGTTGTTTTGTTGTAAAATAAGTGATTGCTTCAACTTCGCTGTCATCCACGTATGCCCCTTGAACACGAATTGGAGAGTTAGAACCCATCGGTAAAAAGAGCATATCTCCTTTTCCTAAAAGTTTTTCTGCTCCTGTACAATCAAGAATTGTTCTAGAATCAATACTTGAAGAAACAGCAAAAGCAATTCTTGAAGGAATATTTGCCTTAATAACCCCAGTAATAATATCAGTCGATGGACGTTGAGTTGCCACAATCAAATGGATACCAGCCGCACGCGCTAATTGGGCAATACGCATAATGCAATCTTCCACATCTTTACTAGCAACCATCATTAAATCAGCAACTTCATCGAGAATAACAACAATATATGGTAATTTTTCAAGTTGATGATCCTTATCATTTTCCTGATTTTTCTTTTCTATATATTGATTATAAGTTTCTATCTTACGAACATTTGCCCCCGCAAATAAATCATAACGTCTTTCCATTTCAGCAACTGTTTCGCGAAGTGTAGCCGCCGCTTTTTTAGGATCCGTAACAACAGGTGCCAATAAATGAGGGACTCCATTATAATTTGACAATTCAACCTTTTTAGGATCGACTAAAATAAGCTTGACTTCATCAGGTTTCGCGCGCATTAAAATACTGCTGATAATAGTATTAACACAAACAGATTTACCTGAACCAGTTGCTCCAGCAATAAGTAAATGCGGCATCTTATTAAGTTCTGCATAAATAACTTGTCCGTTAACATCTTTTCCTAAAGGAACAACGAGTTTATTATCTTTATATTTTTCTGGAATATTTTTAAATACTTCTTTAAAAGAAACCATTGATGAAACTAGATTAGGAATTTCAACACCTACTGCTGGTTTTCCAGGAATCGGTGCTTCAATACGAATATCTTTAGCAGCTAGTGCAAGTTTGATATCATCTTGTAATGACATGATTTTATTGACTCTTGTTCCTGTTTCTAATTTTAATTCATATTTTGTTATAGAAGGTCCTATAGAAATATTATTAATAGAAGCATGGACACCAAATTCATTTAAAACTGCCGTTAATCTTTCAGCACTTTCCACTGCATGATTTTTATTTTCACCTTGTTTCTTATTGACAACATTATGTAATAAAGAAACGGGTGGTAATTGATAATGATCATTTTTTTCAGGTAGAACCGTTTCTAAATCAGGAGTTTTTTCTTGATCAAAACCAGTATCTTCAACAATCGGATCATCTAATTCTTTCATTTCTTTTATTTCTATTTTTGGTTTTTTATCAACAATATCAATTTGTTGATTTTCTTGATTATACGCTAACCTTTGTGAAAGAGAAGCATCTTCTTTTTCTATTTCTTCAAAATACGTTGGTGTGATATCTTCTTCATCTTCAAAAATATCATCATCGAAAAAAGCAGTTTTACTTTGTTTTTTCTTAAAGAAATCGCTGAAATATGTGGAGCTGTTTTTTAGAGATGTTTTTGTTTTATCAAAATTCATCTTTGCCTTCTTTTGAATTTCTTTTTTATGTTCAAAATAGAACTTACTTCCTAATAATATAATTCCTACAATAATAATAAATACCGCAGCAATGATTGAACCCACATAATCAAACAATGCCGACAAACATCCATAAAGAAGCGCCCCAATAAACCCACCACGATTTAAGGGTATTTGTGAAATATAACTTTGAATCACTTTCATTCCTTTAAGTGTTGGTGTTGCTGAAATAAAAATCGTTACTCCAACGAGTAAAAAATAAATACCAACTGCTTTAGGACCTTTAAATTTTGGATAACTTGCTTTAAAAACAATATAACTGAAAACACAAATCAACAATAAATAGACAATGCCATTTAAATTACCAAAAAGATAACTAAAGATATAACCTAAATGTTCACCAATAAAACCGAGCTGCATCGCTGAAATAATGAGAACAAAAATAACGAATAGACAAACAATTCTTAATTTTAATTCTTCACTTATTTGATCTTGTTTACTTTTTCTTTTTCTACTTGTCTTTGCCATAACTTCACCTTCTTCCCTATCTTATTTTAAAAAGAAAACAAAAGCAAGCTTAAACTTGCTTTTATAATTCAATAATAATTGGTAAAATCACAGGTCTTTTCCCTGTTTCTTTGATAATATAACGATTTGCCTTATCTTTGATTGTTTGACGAACATCACGAATATCACCATTATCATCTTTTTTATAAGCTTCTAATTCTTTTTCAGCCATTTCAATAATAGCTCTAACAATGTTTTCAGAGTCTTTTAAATAAATAAATCCTCTCGTTTGAACATCCGTATTTGCGACAATTTCTTTTGTTTTACCATCAATTGTCATCCCGATAATAACGACACCATCATTTTGAAGTTGATTACGATCATCAATAACTTTAACACCAACGTCGCCAATACCTAATCCATCAATCATTACATCTTCAATTGTAATCGAATCACGATAATCTTGAAGTTTACCATCATTAAATGTAATGATTTCGCCATTATCTACAATAATAATATAATCATCTTTAATACTCATTTTTTTGGCAACATCACTTACTGCCACAAAGTGTTGATATTCTCCTTTAATAGGAATAAAGTATTTTGGATTTAAAATTTGAATTAAAACTTTAATATCTTCTTCACTTGCATGCATTGATTGAAGTTCTTTATTTTTTAACACATGAATTTGTGTGTCTGTTTTATACAATTCATTTATTGCACGATTTGCGATTTTTTCTGTACCAGGAAGTACAGGAGAAGCGACAATAAATGTATCACTCTCTTGTAATTTTAATTTTTCATCCCCTCCATCAATAATATCTAAAATATCATGATATATACGACGTGGACTACCACTTAATAAGACAACGAGTTTATCCATATTCTTTTTATCACTAATAGCCTTACTATCAGCTATATATGATGGATGAATATCTAAAATTGGTCTTTTTGTATGACGGGCAATTCGCATTATTGTATTGGTATTATCATATTTATCACGTCCATAAAAACAAATTTTGCGATTATATTTCTTAGCAAGTTGGGCAATTTCTTGTGTTCTGAAAGCATTTTGAGCGTAACTTGAAATAATAATTCTTCCTGTTGCATCTTCAAAAATACTTTCAATCTTATCTGTTAATTTATGTTTTGGTGACGTATAACCATCATTTTTTGAATAAGAAGATTCACATAGAAGAGCTAAGACCCCTTTTTTGCCAATTTCCATCATCTTTTGAATATTACATCTAAATCTTTCAGGTGCTCCGAAATCTATTATAAATTCACTACTATAGACAACATAACCATTTGGTGTTAGAAATGCGAGTCCAACGCTTCCTGGGATTGAATGAGTTATTGGGAAAAATTCAACAGTAACACCCGCTACTTTTATTGTTGCATTCATATTAACTCTTTTTATTTTATATTTATAAGAAACATGAGAATGTCGCATATATCTTTTTAAAAGCTGATCAATAAGATCTGCTGTCAAATCAGTCGTATAAATAGGAACGTTCACTTCTTGTAATAAATAAGGAAGTGCCCCCATAACATCATCATGACCATGAGTAATAAAAATAGCTTTAATTTTATCTTTATTTTCTTTTAAATAATCAAAGTTAGGAATAATAACATCTACTCCTAATTTATCTACTTCTGGAAATCTATATCCAGCATCAATAATAAACCATTGATCATCTATCTCCAGGCAATACATACTTTTGCCATTTTCTGCTTGACCCCCAATAGGAGTAAGCTTTACTACACTTTTATTCATTATTTCCTCCTTTAAATTTATTTCTTATTTCGTTTTCTTTGTTTCTATTCTAACAAATAATTCATAAAAGAAAAAGTCTCATTTCTCTTTCTTTAAAAGAAACAACGGTTGCAATTGTTTATCAACAAGTGCATTGATCATTGTTTGAATGATTAAATCATTCTTTGCAATCAAACTATTTGGTTTTTTAAAAATATCATCTTGAAACATAGGAACAAGATAAAAATGTTTTGTATTTAATATTTTCATCATATTCATACCACTTGTTGAAAGTAAGTCATTACTACATAAACCTAAAACAATATTTTTTTGATTACGAAGTGTCGACTTAACTGCCATCGTTACTGCATTATCATTAATGCCATGCGCTAATTTAGCAAGTGTATTGGCACTACACGGATAAACAACCATCATATCTAACGGAAGTTGGGGACCAAACACTTCTGCTTCAACCACATCTGTAATCACTTTTTTACCAATGATTTTTTCAACTTGTTCAATAAATTGATTTGCTTTAAAAAAACGAGTATCTTCTTTAAAGACTTTTTCACTTACAAAAACATAAAGATCCACAGGGTAAGACTTTAATTCTTTTAAAAACAAAAGACATGATTTAAGAGAACAAAAAGACCCAGTAATTCCTATTCCAATCTTTAAACCCTCAAACATGATGCATCACTTCTTGTATTGTATGATACATTAATAGTGCTGCTTCATAAGGAAATGAGCGTTCTGGGACATTGCGAATAGATTGATAGTTTTGTAAATTTAATGTTTGCGCCAAATCAATAATTTTTTGATAAGAGACACTTTGATAATTAATGCCAACACACGGTATTGTATTAATTATCACATCATACGTACCTTTTAGATTTACAAAATCAATATGCTTATAATTTTGTATGATTTGATCATAATCTTTATAATTTCTATTACATATTGTAACATCATACTGTTTTTTTAAAAGATTTGCAAGTTGCTTTCCTAAATCACCATAACCTAAAATTAAAATAGAATGCGTATCTTTTTTTTGACTTACCAACAAATACGTTCCTATTGCTGTAAGCATATTATTTAAATGACGGAAATGATAATTTTGATTAAGTGAGACAAGTGAAAAAACATTCTTTCTACTTAATTTTTGATCTTTCACAAAATAAAAATCTGCTTCATCTTCTATAGAATCCACAATCTCAACACCATTTTCTAAAAATAATTTCTTTAAATAAGCACTTCTTTGATCATATACATAAATATACCCTTTCATATGCCACCTCAATATAGTATATGAAAGGGTGTGCTATACGTGCAATCAGTTCACATTATTTGTTACTTGTTCTGTCATCAACGCAACAATTTCTTCAACCTTTGGGCCAATTAAACTCACAGCTTGCATAACCATTTGTTTTTCATCATCATAGTCATCACAGATAAATTCGTATTCACATTTTACACGAAAAATTGGATTATTTTCTTCTTCCACTTTTGATAAAAATAAAAGATTTATTTTATCTTTATCAGATATTTGATATGATACTGACATAATGGCCCTTACATTTTCAAAGTTGCAAACAGAAACATCTTTTTGTGCACTTAAATGAACGGATAACAATTGTACTTTACGAATATCACATTTCATACTTTTCCTCCTTCATTATGTATATTGGCTCTTTTTTTCTTTTTTTCTTTTTTTATTTTAATTTTTAGGAGATTTTATAATGATTCTTGCATTTCTATTATCAATTATCTTATTTTTATTCTTTCATCCTTTATACAATAACTATACAAGTTTAATGCCTACGTCCTATGCCTTTCTTTATGATCTTTGGATACTTTATTTAAGTTATACCCTTTGTCATCAATTTTTAAAAATAACAACACATAAAAAAACAATCTATTCTTTAACACTCTGCTTTATCATAGGCTCATTGATTCCTTATAAAAATCATCCTTTTTTACATGTAAGTTTACCAATGGTTACAATCATTCTTTCTATTCTTTTAATTGCTTTTATCATTAAAGAAAAGCAAAAAAATGAGCCCTTTAAAGCTCATTTACTAAATCAATGGTATTTTTATGGGCTTTCCATCATTGCATTGTCCCTTATTTTCTTTGGACAAATCAATGGTATTGTGGAAATTTTGACCCTAATCTTTATCTTTTGGATGCTTTCCTTGCTTCAACGTTAATTAAATAATTATATTGCATTCCTTGTCTTAGGTTACTTGTATCATAACCTAACGTTTCTAAAATAGTATAACCAAATTCTAAAGCAGCAGCTGGTCCTTTTCCCGTAATAACATTACCATCACGTTGAACAATGGCTTCTTGATAATTTGCTCCATTTAGTTGATCTTCAAAACCTGGTGAACACGTACATACTTTTCCGTTTAAAATATCTGCTTTAGCAAGAACAATTGGTCCTGCACAAATAGCACTAACAAGTTTTCCTTTTTCATAAAAATCTTTTACGATTTCAATAACACGATCATCATCCCTTAAATTTGTAGCCCCTGGAAGTCCTCCTGGAATGACAATTCCATCGTATTGGTAAAGATTTTCATTAAACAAACAATCCATTTTAATCGTAATTTGATGAGAACTTGTTACCTCTTTTTGATCCATTCCTACTAAATCAACATGAACACCAGCACGTCGTAAAATATCAACAGGTGTTAAAGCTTCAATTTCTTCAAATCCTTCTTTACATAAAACAGCAATTTTTTTCATATAAAAACCCCCTTTTGTTATAAAATAGTACCACAAAAAGAAAATATTTGAAATAAATCTTATTAGTTGTATGCCGTTTCAAAATATATTATAATTACATGCAGTAAACATTATAAAAATTTATCCTTTTTGGAGGTTCTATGAAAAAAGTCGTTATTGGCATTACTGGAAGTATTGCTATTTATAAAACATGTGAAATTATTTCTCGTTTAAAAAAGAAAAATTATGATATTGAAGTCATCATGACAGAAAGTGCAACTAAATTCATTACGCCACTTACTTTTGGTGCACTGATCCATAAACCGGTTCTTGTTGATGATTTTGATGAAACAGGTTACCAAATAAAACATATTAATATTGTTAAAGAAGCAGATTGTTTTATTGTTGTACCTGCTACTGCAAACGTTATCGCTAAAATTGCTAACGGTATCGCCGATGATGTTTTAACTTCTTCATTTTTGGCAGCAACATGTCCTAAAATCATTGCACCCGCTATGAATGTGCACATGTATGAAAATACAGCCACACAAAAGAATTTAGATTTATGTAGATCCTATGGTATTAAAATAGTGGAACCAGAGATTGGTGATTTAGCATGTGGCTACCAAGGAAAAGGTCACTTAAGCGATATTGAAGATATTTTAGATGCTATTGAATACATGATTTCTCCACATCCTTTACAAGGAAAACATGTTTTGATTACCGCTGGTCCTACGCAAGAATCATTAGACCCTGTTCGTTTTATTTCAAATCATTCAAGTGGGAAAATGGGCTATGCACTTGCCCGTGCCGCTCGAAAGTTAGGTGCACATGTGACTTTAATTAGTGGACCAAGTCAACTAAGAGCTCCTTATGAAGTAGATATAATCAAAATCCAAAGTGCACAAGGAATGTTTAAACAAGTTTTAAGTTATTTTGATTTCCAAGATTATGTTATTATGGCTGCTGCTGTAGGTGATTATCGTCCTAAAGAAGTCAATAATCAAAAAATCAAAAAGGAAAATGACCGTTTTGATTTAGAACTTGTCAAAAACGAAGATATTTTAAATTATCTTGGTCATCACAAAACAAAACAAACAATATGTGGTTTTGCTATGGAAACGGAAAATGTTATTGAAAATGCTAAAAATAAATTTTTAAAGAAAAACTGTGATTTATTAGTTGTTAATGATTTATTTGAAGAAGGTGCTGGTTTTAAAACCAATACAAATAAAGTTGCTCTAATCACAAAAAATTTTGTTGATTATTTAGATTTAATGAGTAAAGATGATTTATCTGATCTTATTTTAGCTAAGCTTATCAAAGTTAAAGGAGAATAGAAATGTTAGTCGTTGTAGATATGGGTAATACAAATATTACCATGGGATTATATAAAGAAGATACATTAATTGGAAATTATCGTTTAACAACAAAATTACAAAGAACTTCAGATGAATATGGATTTATGATTTTATCCTTTTTACAAGCTTATCAAGTGACAGTTGAAGATATTAAAGATGTCATTATTTCAAGCGTTGTCCCTAAAATCATGTATTCTTTTACAAATTCTATTCGTAAATATTTCCATAAAGAACCCATTATTGTTGGTCCTGGTGTCAAAACTGGAATTTCAATCAAATATGATAACCCACGTTCTTTAGGAAGTGACCGTATAGTAGACGCCGTTGGTGCTTATTATAGTCATCATTGTGCTTGCCTTGTTATTGATTTTGGTACAGCAACAACCTTTGATGTTATCTCTTCTAACGGAGAATTTATGGGGGGTGCCATTGCTCCTGGTATTGGCATATCTGCTGAAATGCTATCAAACCGAGCAGCTCAACTTCCTGAAGTTGCTATAAAAAAGCCACAACATATCATTGGTAAAAATACGGTTGAAGGTATGCAAGCTGGTGTTGTTTATGGTTATATTGGTTTAACTGAAAAGCTGATCAAAGAAATTAAAAAACAATATTCTGAACCTCTTAAAGTAATTTCTACAGGTGGTTTAGGACGTATGATTTATCATGAAACTGATTTAATTGATGCTTATGATAAAGATCTTACTTTTAAAGGTTTAAAAATTATTTATGATATGCAAAAAAGGGATTAAACAAAATCCCTTTTTAAATTATTTTTTGTATAGAATTGAATTTGATCTTGACTATCCAAATAAAGGATTTCTATGTTTTTTTCTTCTAAACCATGTACCTTCAAAATATGCTTTAGCCATTCTTCGTTACGATTGATAAACACTAAATTTTTTTTAATCACATTTCCTTGCAACATCAATAAAACAGGTATCTTTTCCTTTTGTACTTGATGATTTAAATCGCTCAACTTAAGCGGTCTTGATAATGTCTTAGGATAAAACGAAAACTTTCCATTTGTTTCTAAAATAATTTTATCAATTTCATTTAAATCAAAATAACCATTCATGCGACAATTCATCAATAACTCATTTAAATCAATCTTTGCTTTATCCAATGCCTTTGAATAAAGTTTATCATTTTCATATAAAATCAAAGGTTTTCCTTCTACAAAAAAACGAAACTTCATGTAATTCTTTGTTAAAATTGAAATCAACCAAGTAAAAACTGCATAAACAATCATTCCTAACAATGGTTTTAATATCTCCTCAAAGTCACACATAATCAGTTCAGAAGCAATTGATCCAATTGTAATTCCAATAATATAATCATATAAAGAAAGTTCTGTCACTTGTCGATAACCCATAAGTTTTGTTAAAAAAAATAAAACAATTAAAGAAATCAACGGTAATAGGATATATTCTAATAAATTCATTTTCTTCACCTATTAAAGTATATCCAAAAAATAAAAAAAGAAGTCAAAATTATGACTTCTTATATAAAATTCTCATTGAATTACAAATAGCAATAAGAGTAACACCAACATCTGCAAAAACACCCATCCACATATTTGTAAGACCAAAGAGTGTTAAGATAAGAACACCAATTTTAATAATCAAGGTAAATGTTACGTTTTCTTTTAAAATAAAGTTTGTATAATGAGATACGTCAATTGCTTTAGCAATTGCAGTAATATCATCACTCATCAAAACAACATCGGCTGCTTCAATTGCAACATCACTTCCAACACCACCCATAGCAATACCAATATCACTTCTTGCAAGAACAGGTGCATCATTAATGCCATCTCCAACGAAAGCCACAACATGTTCATCTGACATAAGATTTTCTAATTGTGAAACTTTGTCTTGAGGAAGTAAATCACTATAAACTTGATCGATTCCTGTTCTCTTAGCAATATCATTTGCTACAGTAGAATGATCCCCTGTAAGCATCACTGTTTGTTTAACATGTGCTTTTTTCAAATCTTGGATTCCAGGAATTGTTGATTTTTTAATGACATCCGCTACCACAATATAACCAAGATATTGATCACCACAAGCAATATGAACAATTGTTCCAATTTTTTCAGGTTGTAAAACAGACAGATTCAATTCTTTAAAATATTTTTCATTACCTAAATAATAGTGTTGATGATCAATAACAACTGCTAACCCTTTACCTGCAATTTCTTTGAAATCTTCAATACGTGAACTATCAATTTCCTTACCATAAGCTTTAACAATACTACGTGCAATTGGATGATTTGACATATATTCCCCATAAGCACCAATTTCTAATAAATCATCATTTGAAGTTTCAACCACTTCAAATTCTCCTTTTGTAAGAGTTCCTGTTTTATCAAAAACAACTGTATCTATATCTTTAAGCAATTCTAAATAATTTCCACCCTTAACTAAAACCCCTAATGCACTCGCTTTACCAATACCAGCATATAAGCCTAAAGGAACAGAAATAACAAGAGCACATGGACATGATACAACTAAGAAAGTACATGCACGATAAAGCCAAGTATAGAAGCTTTGATTCGGTAAAATAATCATTGGCACGATTAATAATAACATTGCTAGGCCAACAACTGTTGGCGTATAAACTTTTGCAAAACGTGTAATAAATTTTTCAATTTTAGCTTTCTTACTAGCTGAATTTTCAACCAAATCAATAATACGACTTACTGTACTATCAGCATAATGTTTTGTAACT
>OIZF01001915.1_pt1 | contig 11079 bp, 7 predicted proteins | sample 1588471 | NCBI WGS metagenome assembly OIZF01 (sample SAMN03283279) | human gut metagenome | biome: human-associated habitat; material: feces | host: Homo sapiens | place: Peru | collected 2012
TCCTTGCCAAAGCGATATACAAAGACGCTCCGATATTAATCCTTGACGAGCCGACAGCGGCACTCGACCCGATTGCCGAAAACGAACTGTACCTGAAATACAGCGAACTGACAAACGGAAAGCTCTCGTTTTTTATATCTCACAGGCTCTCTTCAACCCGCTTTTGCGACAGGATTTTGTTTGTATCAAACGGTGAGATAACCGAGGAAGGTACGCACGATGAACTCATGGCAAAAAAAGGTGCGTACTACAAAATGTTCCAAATTCAGAGCTACTATTACAGATAACAGGGGGTGGCTGTGAATGAGTAACATCAAGATGATATTCAAAATGTACCGTGAAATAGGAAACCTTGACAGAGGAATAGTGCCCGTTGATTTTTTCTGTGCGGTTATAACGGGTGCAAAGCCGTTTGTAAACATATGGTTTACCGCAAAAATCATAGGAATTATGACCGCAGGTGCGGACTTTAAAGGTATTTTGGGATACATTTTAACAGCCGTTGCGCTCAATTTTATACTTGATTACGCAGGAGGTTTTTTGTTCGATTTATATGATGTAAAAGCCGATTTGCTTTTCGGCAGAGAAAACTTTAAAATGGCTGAAAAAATCTTTGGAATCGATTACGAAAAGCTTGAGGACAACGAATTCAGAAAAACCGTGCACAAGCACGAAGAAGCCGGAGCAAGCAGATGGGCAAGATTTTCGTACTTTATGTGGACAAGTCAAGTGTTTGTAAAAGGCGTGTTTACGGTTATCGTGTCGATAATAATGATAATGCCGCTTTTAAAAATCGGATTTACCAAAACGGGCAACTCGTTTTTTGAAAGACCTATATTTTTGATTTTGCTTATAACCACACTTGTGGTTATGGCTGTTATTATGGCACTGATTGCGGTTAAAATGAACAAATCGTACCTTGCCGCAAACGAAGCCTATGCAACCCTTGACAGGCTGTTTTATTCGCTCATTGACATATTTGACGATTACAAAACAGGCAAAGAAATACGAATATACAAAGAGCAAACACTGATAAACAAAATCGCAACCGAAAAAATACTTACCGACGGCGAAAAAACGCTGAAGCAAATTTCTCTACGCACGGCAAAAACAAGCTCGATTGTTGCCGTTATGGGTGCGCTTGTTGCGTTTGGTGTGTATGTTTTTATCGGTGTAAAAGGCAACTTCGGGCTGTTTGACATAGGCTCGCTCGTTATGTACTGCGGTGCTTTTATGCAAATAGTAAACGGCGTTATGCTGATTGCAAACACGCTCGGCAAACTTGCCGAAATCCTGCCGCTTGCACGGGTTTACTTTGAGATTATCGAATGCACAGACGGCAAGGCATACGGCACGAAAGAGCTTGACGGCACGAATTTTGACATCGAATTCAAAAATGTATCGTTTAAATATCCCGGCACGAACAAATACGCACTTGAAGATGTAAACATAAAAATCAAAAACGGCGAGCACCTTGCGGTTGTTGGCAGAAACGGAAGCGGCAAAACCACCTTTATCAAGCTGATGTGCCGACTTTACGATGTTACAAACGGTGAAATTTTGATTAATGGGGCGAATATTAAAGAATACTCAAAAGACAGTGTTGCAAGACTTTATTCGGTTGTTTTTCAGGATTTCAAGATGTTTTCGATTCCGCTCAGAGACAATGTTTGCACATCAAACGAATACGACAGAGAACGGCTGTTTTCCTGCCTTGAAAACGCAAACATAAAAGACCGAGTTGAGGCAATGCCGCAAAAAGAAAACACCTGCATTTACAAGGATACGAACAAGGCGGGTGTGGAAATATCGGGAGGCGAAGCACAAAAACTTGCCCTCGCAAGAGCACTGTACAAGGACTCCCCCGTTGTTATCCTTGACGAACCGACAGCGGCACTCGACCCGATTGCCGAAAACGAAGTGTACACAAGATTTAACTCGTTTGTTGAAAACAAAACGGCAATTTACATTTCGCACAGGCTGTCAAGCTGTGTATTTTGCAACAGAATTGCCGTGTTTGACAATGCCCGACTTGTGCAAACTGGCACACACTCGCAACTTCTGAACGAAAACGGCAAGTATGCCGAATTGTGGAACGCACAGGCAAAATACTATATAAGTTAATTAAAATCACTTTTTACTTCCGTTAACAATTCAAGCACAGAAAAGCATTGCAAATCTTTTCTGTGCTTTTTGATTTTGCAAACAAAAGCAATATTGACACAAAAAAATAGTTATGTTATATTATATATGAACGAACGGTCGTTCTGATACTAACAATATCTAAACAAACTACATATATTATTGGAGAAGAAAATGCAAACCGAAGAACAACACAGACAAAAGAAAATAGAAATTATGGAAAAATGCTTTGAATGCTACGCAGAACACGGCTTGACGGGAACAGGCGTACAGATGCTTGCAGACGCCTGCGGTTGCAGCAAAAGCAATCTGTACTCCTACTTCAAAAACCTTGACGAATTGATTATAGAATCAACCGCATACTGTATGGAAAAGGTTGAAGACGATTATATGGCATTAGCACCCACAGACCCGGCGGATGTTATGCGTTATATAAAAGAAATCCCATATTGGACAGCCAAAAAGCACGGCAAAAAATACCGCCTGATGTATCAAGTCTACACTCACCCAAAATACATTGAATACGGCAAAAAATTCTTTTTGGGCGTTAACGAACGATACACGGAATACGCAAAGCAATTAGAGCCGAAAATCGGCATACCGCACGAGATTATCACACCGCTTATATTTATTCTCGTAAGAGCCAGCGTGCACTATGCAATGTTTGAGGACGAATACTACCTAAAAAGTCAAATGGAAGTGCTGAAACAAAGCGTTATGCTTTTTATTGAAAAATATCAAACAACCCTTTATATTAACCCGGAAAAAAAGGACGATGACAAATAAAACGACCTTTTTGCAATTAATGAACTAAAAAATCAAAACTGAACCGACATACACGAAAACGGAGGTAACGGAAAATGAAAAAACGAATTCTCAGTATCTTACTCGCCTTATGTTTGGTGATTTGTTTCTTATCACCGATGATGAGCTATGCCGATCCTGAAACATCGGCATCATCTTCTAATACATACGGTGCATTACTAAAACCCGACACAAATCCCCCGGACGGATGGACAGAAGATGAAAGCAACCCCTACGGCACAAAAAAAGGTCAGCCGTTTGCAATCACGCCGTGGTACGAGCCGATAATTTACAGTTATCGCAATGCAGAAGGTCAATCGGCGCAGGACCACACCAAAGTATACAGCAAGTGGGATTTCGGCATCAACATTGCCGAATGTACACCAAGTGCCCACAAAGTTACTCCTGTCGATAATGTTGCATTTGCTGTCGGAACAGCTTACGATCCGCTCGGCACAGGCAGAAACGACCACGCCATCTTTGTCGGTCTTTGCGATATGAACAATTCCAACAACACGGCAAAGGTCTGCTATTGGGTGCAAAATCTTGTAAACAACAAGCGTTCCGAACTTCAAAAAATAGCCGATGCTCCGAAATGGGCTTGCAAAACCCCGGGATACGGCGAACTTGAATATCAGGAATTTCGCCATTATTTCAATGTAACTGCCGGTGACTATGACGGAGACGGAAAGATGACCGCCGTTATCACCTATGTCGGCAATGACGATTTGTGGGGAATCGGCGGAACAGGTATTTCGGGAGAACAAGGTTTTTCAAGGAAATCATTTGTTAAATCAAAGAACGACGACAACGCTTACTTTAACGGTTGGGACACAACTCTGTATGAGCGTGACCAAATCACAAAATCCCTCGCTTCCGCAGATACGGACCGTGACGGTTGCGATGAACTTATCGTGTACGCAGGTGTTGCCGAGCCGGATAAAATTGACGGCAAGGATAAAGAAATTGCCGGTGATTCATTCCGAAAAGCCGTGTCAAAACTCTCGGTATACAAAGCCAAAAACGGAAAACTCAAAAGAATTAATCAAAAATCTCTTATGACACTAAACCGTGAAGACGAAAAGGCAGACGGCAACCGCTACTACGATCATATCCGCTACGGAAACCTCGCCACAGGCGATATTAACGGCGACGGCTGGCAGGAAATTATTGTTGCCGGATATTACCGTGAGGTAAAAGAAGAAAAGAAAAAAGGCTTTGTCTGGGAAAAGAAAACCGATGACGGAAATCTTGGCTTTGCCGTTTATTACGGTCAAAACAATTCAATAACGAATGTACAAAAAACTTCCATGAGCAGTTATACCGCAAACGGAACAAAGAATCAGGGCGTTAAACCAAAACCTGCAATGACAAGCGTTGCAATTAACGGCAGAGGAACGCCGGAGCAGGTATGGATTGCAGGTGCTCTGTATGAAGTTCAGCAAAACGGTGCACTCAATCTTTTGCGTGACACCGCACGAATTGACAACTCAAGTGCCAAATGGTGGTGGTATCAGGATGTCATCGCCGGCAATTTTGACCACAACAAAGAAGGTCGTGAGCAGGTAATCGCACTTGCCGCCGAAAGGCAAAGCGGCGGTGGCCCAAATGCAAGAAAATTTGACCTCTTCACCGATGTTTTCTACGGCGAAAATTTCGGCAACGGCACGCTTTCCACAGCCGGCAAGTATACGGTTACGGCTGAAAAGGACGAATACTCCAAACTCTGTCACGATGCCGACCTTGCATGGGATATGCCGTATAACTGCATATTGCTTGCGGCAGATGTGAACAAAGACGGTTTGTTTGCCCGCTACGAAGGAAAGGGCTACGGATATTCCGACGCACAGGTACAGGCTGTCCTTCAGGCGGCTCCGTATTTTTCGGAACTTGGTGACTACGACCTCGATTTCTCCGACGGTGCAACAACATACACCTTCTCGTCCGGATATTCGGACACAAAATCCACATCACACAACACCTCCTTTGGTGCATCAATCGTTGTGCAGGGAGATTTGAAAGTGTGGAGATACGAGGCAACTCTCGGATACACCATGGACTTTACCAAGAGTACGGAGGACACTCTTTCAAAAGAATACAGCGTTTCATTTAACGCCGGCGGCAACGATTCCGTGGTGCTGTACCGTGTGCCGGCAACAACCTATTATTACTCGCTTTACGACCCTCAAAAGGGAGAATTTGACCTCAGTGAAAAAAACACCATTGCATTGATGATTCCGGGGCAACCGGTCTATACAATGCTTGACCGAGAATATTACGATGAATTTGCGGCGTTGTACAACAACACCTACAAAACGGATATTGCCGCAGGAAAAGCAAAGGCTTTGCCGCAACTGAACAACAATGTTTTGCCTGAAAATGCCGAGGGTGACCCGTTCGCCTATTGGCCAAATGATGGTTCTACTGACCATTCGGTTACAAAATTCGCCTCGCTCAGTAAGCAGAAATACGAACTTGGTTTCGGTGCAAGCAGTATCACAAACGACTGGACGACAACATCCGAACACGCCGAGGGAGTTGAAATGGCTCACGGCTTCTCCGCATCAATGAAAAACACATGGGGCGTGGACGCATTCAATATGGGTGTTGTGGTTGATTTGAGCTACAACAAAGCAACAGGCACGATTTACACCACAACTAAAAGCAGTGGTGCAAGCGGAACGGTCAACAACATCGACCGCCGTTCGCTTTTATCCTCATATGGAATCGGCTATGATGTTTCAAGTCAATACGGCTTTACATGGGATTTCGGTATGCGTACATGGACGGCAGGCGACCAAAAAATCCCCGTATTCGGTTATGTGCTGACCAATCTTCGTGCCGCACCGCCTGCACCGACACTTACAGGCGTATCCGTAAAGGATAACCAAAGTGCAAAAATCACTTGGGCAGCACCGAAAGCAGACCTCAGGCGTCCGATTTCAGGCTATCATATCTGTATGCGTACAGATGACGGAGAATTTGAACGCATAACCGATGTTCAAATTCCTGCCGACACTTTTGAATATACATATAATAATTTAAAGGCAGACACTTCATATACTTTTGCGGTCACTTCCGCAAACAATAACGGAACGGTATCTACGCTGTCCAACACAAAAACTTTTTCAACCTTTGCCGGAGCAGACGGCAGAGAAATTGAATTCCGCAACGACGGAAACAATATTCAATGGCGATATTCGGGCGAAGACGACAACGCTTACCGCAACCTTGTTTCGCTTACAACATTGACGGGAAAAGACGGTGCGGACGGAAAGCAAATCGAGTTGCGTGTATACAACGGATTTGTACAGTGGAAATACAGCGATGATTCTGTTTGGAACGATTTGATTGCCTTGTCCGAATTGAAAGGCGACAAAGGTGACAAAGGTGACACCGGTGATAAAGGCGATAAAGGCGACAAGGGTGACACCGGAGATAAAGGTGACAAGGGCGACCCGGGAAAAACAGGTGCGTCGGGACAAGACGGCAAAGACGGTGTTACGCCACAGCTTAAAATAGGCGATAACAACTTCTGGTATGTTTCCTATGACGGCGGACAAAACTGGACTTCCCTTGGTGTAAAAGCCACCGGAGAAAAGGGCGAAAACGGAAAATCCGGAAAACAGGGTAAAAAAGGCGACAAAGGCGACAAAGGCGATAAGGGTGAACCCGGAAAAGACGGAGCACCCGGACAGAACGCCGAAAACGGCGAGGACAGCAAAAATGCAGTCGGAATCGCAAACGCAGAAATCAATGCTGACGGCGAACTTCTACTCACCTACACCGACGGCACAACGGCTAATCTCGGTAAAATTGTCGGCGAAAACGGCAAAGACGGTCTGACACCATACATCGGCGAAAACGGCAACTGGTGGATAGGCGAAAAAGACACCGGCACAAAAGCAACAGCTGATACAGCAGTTGCCGAAAATTCCGAAAATACCTCCAAATCCGCAAAATCACCTGCTATGATTGCCGTAGGTTCTGTTGCAGGAACTGCCCTGTTCAGCAACTTTGGCTTAATCTTATACATTGTGCTGAAAAAGAAAACGAGCCTTGTATAACTATACGCTCAACTTTACCTACACGGTAATTACACTTAACCGAATTTAAGGAGAAACGCAAATGAAAAAGAAATTATTCAGTATTATTATTGCAGTGTGCTTGGTTATCGCCACTGTTCCAACCATAGCTTTTGCAAGCAACAGCCAAAGCACATCACCTATCAAAATAAGAGTTGCTCCAAGTGAGCACGAAAAACCGGGTTGGAATGTTGAATGGAGTGAGAGTTTTGAACAGGGCATACCGTCAACATGGCAAAATATTGACAACGACGGCGACGGCTACAAGTGGTGGAAAGTGAAAGAAGAACCAAGTTTTGAAAATGACGATAATTCAACGCACCACGGCGAACAATCAATTCATTCAAATTCTTATATAAAAAAAGGCCTAAAAATACTTGAGCCTGACAACTGGCTGATTTTACCCGAACAAAATCTGAGTGAGAAAAAAATTTATTCACTTACTTTTGATATTGTAGCATTTGACGGAGGATATCTTAAAGATAAAATCGGTATATATATTTCGACCGACGGCGGAAACAGCTACACCCAGCTCGGTGATGATTTTGATTTCACCCAAAGTGAACTTGGCGACAGCTATAATGTCAAGGATGTTTGGCAAGAAGTAGAAGTTGACTTGTCTGCTTATTCAGGTAAAAAAGTCAACATTGCAATAGTTCACCATAATTCCCGTGATGAATATATGGTGGTTATGGACTGTATGTATATGTGGAGCAAGGATAAACATATGCACTGTGTATGCGGCGGCAGCACAGACTTTAACGGTCACAACACGCACACAGATGTTGAGTGGAGTAAATGGAACAGCACAGATTCTTTGCCTACCGCTTCGGGAAATTATTACCTTGCAAACGACATTAATCTTGCTAAAGAGCAAACTGTCAAAAACGATATAAACATTTGCCTCAACGGCAAAACAATAAAGAGCAACACAAGTGATTATGCAATCCGGGTTGACAGCAGTGCGTCCCTTACAATTACAGACTGCACCGTGGGTGGCAAACTTGAATGTTCGATTAATAACTACGGTTCGTTTAATATGTACGCAGGCACGCTTCAAGACGGATATAATCTTTGTACAGAACCTGATTCAAAAATGGCACTCAGCGGCAATTCAAAATTCATCGGCGATGTAATTTCAACAGGAAACGCCGAAACTAAAATTGACGGCAACTCTGAATTTCAAGGCACGCTTATTATTCAAGAATTGACAAGCGACAGCCGTGCATATATCGGCGGAGATGCAAAAATCACAGGCAAAATTCAAATTTTACAATCACAGGAAAACGCCAAAATTGAAATAAAAGACAATATGATAATTGACGGTGATATTAAGTTTGATTACTTCACACTTAACAGCAACATTGTCTGCAACGGTAATATAATCAGCGGTATTTTTAAGGGAGATGTTGAAAACAACGGCACAATAACGGGCGGAACATTTTTAGGCAAGGTTACAGGCAACGGCACAATTGCCGACAGTGCAACGGTAAATGTAAACTTTAACCTCGACGGCGGTACGGGCACAACTCTCCAAAAAGTTTTGAGAGGTCAAAAACTTGCCGAGCCGACAAAGCCGTACAAATCCGCTTACACCTTTGACGGCTGGTACAACGGAGAGCAAAAGTACGATTTTGACGCTCCTGTATTTAATGAAATCACCTTAACGGCAAAATGGACTTATGCGGGCGGTTCATCATGGAATACAACAGAGCCTACCACCGAAAAGCCGACCGAACCGACAACAAAACCGACAACAAAGCCGAACAAGCAAAACAACAGCAAAAACACCAAAGACAAAACAGATAAAACAGACAAAAACTCGTTATCGGCAGGTGCAAAAAAAGCCGATGCAAATTCAAACAATTACGAAAAATCTCCGCTCACGGGCAACACATCGATATTTGCATCAATCATCACTGCAGGCGCAGGACTGATTATCCTTGCCGCAACTAGAAAAAGAAAAGAGTAATAATCACAATTTGTTCTGTTTGCAATCTTATAATATAATGATATAATAAAATTGCAGAAAGCGAGATGATATTGTGGCTAAAGGCAATAAAAGCAAAACTAAAAAGCTTATGCTTTTGCAAAAAATTTTATTTGTAATTACAATCATAGGCTTTTTCGGCTCATTTATTCCGTCATATTGGGTATTTATTTTGACTGCTATTTTTTCTATTGACGGCGGAATGTATTTTAGCGAAATGCTTGAATATATACTTTCGCTGTTTGCAGTTAACCTGCTGTATCTGATTCCGCAAGGCATAACTTTGTTTATTGACAAAAAATTCAGAAGCGTTTTTTCTGCCGACGGCAAGGCTTCAAACCTGTCTTGCAAAATAAAGCAACTGAGCAAAATATTTATAATTATATGGGCAACAGCTTTTGCAATCGCAATTGCCGCAATGCTGTTTTTTTGTATTTAACAGAACGATTTATCGCACTCACAGAATTATAAAAGGCACCGCAGACATTAAATTTGCGGTGCCTTTTGTATTTATGCTATTTAAAATTTAATGTAACAATACATTCGTGATTAACATCGGCGGCAAATTTGAACCTGATTTTTGTAGGATTGCCTTTTTGAACAACCTTTACTTCACAGGCATTATTTGTAACCTTTTTAAGTTCGTCACTGTATTTCAAAGGGTCAAAATCTTTTTCTTTGCACGGTTCATTAACCGTTATTTTCTCGGCAGAAAGCAAAAAATACAAATCTCGGCACGGATAAAAAACTTCCTTGCTGTTTACGGTGTAGCTGCCGTCAAAATAATAAGGCGAACCCTCTCTAGGCACAAAATAAACAATGCCATTATCAGCGAACGCATCGTAGGAACAATTTATGTTGAGCACTTTAAGATTATCGGACGAGCCAACAAAAAAATTGCCGCACGAGGTTACGGTTGAAGGAATTGTGATTTTTGCAAGACTTTCGCAAAGAAAAGCATTTTGACCGATTGTTTGCAAACCCTCGGGCAAATCAGCCTCTTTAAGCATACTGTCGGCAAACGCCCCCTTGCCTATGGTTTTAACGCTGTTCGGAATTTTTACATCGGTTATTTTGCTTTTGTAAAACGCATAATCGCCTATTTTGCAAACACCGTCGGGAATAACTGCCTTTGTGCTGTCGTTAAAACAGCAAAGCAATGTTGTTTTGTCTTTATTGTACAAAACATTGTCCTCAATTGTGTAGTATGGACTTTCGGACTCAAAGCCGAGTTTTACGGAATTTTCGTTTAATTCTCTGAAAAACGAAGTTTCAAACTTAACATATTTGCCCTCGTATTTTACGGGAACGGTAAGGATTTTGCCTGTATCGAAATTATCGGCAATACCGCTTATGTAATATCCGTCATCTTGCACACAGCCGACAAAAGACAAACCGTCAGCCGAACCGTTTTGAGCGTTATTCAAAGTTGTCGATTTGTCAACAGCTGTCACATCGTTGATATCTAAAGCGTTATTTGAATTTTTCTGCACGGCAAAAATCACACCGCAGTAAGCGGCAATTAAAACCGCCGCAACAACAAGAGCAGCAAGAACGGAATTGATTTTTTTACTCATAACGCACCTCTGTTTAACCGAAATCATCAAGAAGTTTAATAAGTCCGACGGATATTGTTATCCAAATGCCGAAATTAACGATATTAAAAGCCGTCATCATTCCGCTGAAAACGGACAAATCAAAATGCCTGCCGAGTTTTTGCTTGATTTTGAAATCACTGTTTTCCATAGGACAGAAAACGATTGCCAAAACCGCCTCGGTTATATTGACAAAAGGAAAGAAGCCTGTCATAACCATAGTACCTGCCATTGAATTTACATCATCGAACAAACCCGTACCGCCAAGCAAAGGCAAGCCTGCATAGCCCATCAAAGTTGAACAGGCAAGCGAAGCAAGCAAAATAATCAATTTAAAAATAAATCTTTTTTCGTTTGTACTTCTTTTCATAATTACTCCCGATGTTCAATAAGTTTATATTCTCAGCGTGTTGAGAAAGATTCTGAATTTCGTTTTCTTGCGAACTTTGCTGTACGATGGTAC
>OIZF01001917.1_pt1 | contig 11074 bp, 10 predicted proteins | sample 1588471 | NCBI WGS metagenome assembly OIZF01 (sample SAMN03283279) | human gut metagenome | biome: human-associated habitat; material: feces | host: Homo sapiens | place: Peru | collected 2012
ATTTGATGGGCGCATTGGCTAACGCATTGGCGGCTAATAACATTGATGTGATGTTAATGCATTTTCCGTCATTTGCGGTGGATTTGAAGAATACCATTGGTAAAGATAATGCCGCACGAGAGCGGTTGTTGAACCAAGCCAAAACAGCCACGGTGTTGATCATTGATGATCTTGGCGCTGAAAATCTTAGTATGTGGATTCGGGACGATATTTTAGGGGTGATTTTAGAATATCGCATGCAAAATGAATTGACGACATTTATTACCTCGAATTTTGATATGGCTGAATTGACAGCCTATTTGGCGGAAACCCGTGATGATCGTGATCCTGGTAAAGCGGCTCGGTTAATGCAGCGAATTCAGTTCTTAACGCGTTTGGTTGCGGTTACTGGGAAAAATAGACGGTTAGAAAAGTAATGAGACGACAAACAGCCAAAAAATATAGCATCGTGTTGCTCGCCGTTATTGGCGTTTGGTTTTTTCTGCGGCATGATGCCTTTTTATATCAAGGACCCGTCGGGCAAGTTACCCAAATGACGGAAAAAGTCACCCAAGCGACAACCGATGAGCACAATAACACAGATACCATGGTGACCCAAAACCTGACGGTCGCTATTTTGAATCGCCATCAGACAGCCAAACTCACGAATACGTACGCCAATTCGCAAGTCATCACGAATCGTTATCGCGTGGGGGATCAATTATTGTTAGAAAATGTTGGCGGTAACTTACATATCCTCTCTTTGAAACGGGATGCTTGGATTGGCGCTTTAGCCACGTTGTTTGTGGGCCTGCTGGTGATATATAGTCGTTGGCGCGCCACGAGTTGGCTGTTATTGAGTTTGGTATTAAATGTTGTGCTGTTTAGTATCGCTGTTCATATTGACATCCATGATAAAAATGCGAACGTGCTCCTAGTCTTTAGTGTCTTAGCTTTAGGTTTAGCAATGGCCAGTTTGGCTTTAGTGTTAGGGAAAACATTGCAAATGACGCTAACGTTGTTAGCCACAATTGTGACCACGGCACTCACCATGCTCATTTTATTTGCGGTATTAGTTCTTACGCATAATAAAGGGGTACATTTTGAGACGATGTCTTATGTGACCCAATTGCCTAAGTCAATTTTTATGGCGCAAACGGTGATTGGTGTGTTGGGCGCGGTGATGGATGAAGCTGCTGATATCGTAGCGATGCAATTTGGTATGCGACGCGAACAATTGTCACGGCAATTCAGTGATTATTGGCAAGCCGGTCTGTCAGTTGGGCGGGATATTATGGGCACCTTAGTTAATGTGTTGTTCATGATTTTTATTGCCGAGACGTTACCCATGGTCTTTTTGATGTTGCGGAATGGCAATAACTGGGCGTACATTATGGATCAGATTATGAACCTAGGGATTCTACAAACGGTCGTTTCTGGCATTGGGATTGTGTTAGCCGTACCGGTGACGAGTGTGCTTGTTGGCTGGGTGATGTCACGAAAGGCGGTGCAAGCATGAATGCGATTGGGGCATTGTTGCTGGTGTTATTAGGCCTCATGATTTTTGTGGGGCGGGGGCAAGGCGTTAAAGCATTTCTTGGCCTTATTTGCAATTTTTTTGCGATATTTGTCCTCATTGTTTTGATCAATTGGCAGTTTAATCCTTATATTGTCATTGGTGTCACGAGCCTCATTATTTTAGCGATTGCCATTTATTTAGGCGCGGATGACATGGCAGTGACCAATGTAGCGTTTAAAACGAGTGTCATTGTGGTGGCGATTTTAATGCTACTGGCCAGTTTCATGCAATACTTTGGTCAATTTCAAGGGTTTACGACTGAAAATTCGGAAGAATTGGAAGGCTTGTCGATGACGGTGGGGCTCTCCTTTAGTCACATTGCCATGGCGGTAATGGTTATCTCAGTACTTGGGGCGGTAGCTGAAGCGGCCATGGCGATTGTAGCAGATTTAGCTGAAGTGGTGGAACGAACACCGGATATGTCAGCAACTGGTTTATACGGGCAAGCTCGGATTATCGGCGGCCAAATTTTAGGAACGGCGATTAATACCTTATTTTTTGGCGTTTTAGGGGCCAATTTGCCGCTTATTATTTGGTTTGTCCGGTTAAGGTATCCGTTGGCGATGTTTTTTAATGCCAAACTCTTGATGGCAGAAGTTGTGACGATGTTACTTGGCATGTTAGGCATTTTATTAAGTATTTGGATTGCAAGTTGGCTCGTCGTACGAACGGCGATGCAACAGCAAAAAGTAGGCATGAAACATGATGAATGAAACATTTAATTTAATTGAAGAAATTACGCGTCTTGATGGTTCAGTTTATTTTGAACTGGGCAATATTATGCATAATGGGCGTGCTGAGTATGCGGCAGAACATGGTTACATCCAGCGGGTTCGCATTCTTAAAATGAACATTGCCCGCTCAGCGAGTGTCGAAGCGCTCGAACACTATATTAATACGCATTATGAACTGTTACCGCTAGAATATGACGGTTGGGAAGAGTGGCAGCGCACCCCGGAAATGGAACAAGCCATGCAACAAATTTTGCTTGAAAATAAGTTGGGTTAAAGCGTTAAGTTTTGCGGTTAAGCGGTTTTACGGTATAATAGTTGCAGTAATTTCAAAGAGGAATAGTTATGCAATCAGTATTTCATCAACCCGAAGCAGTTGTTTTAGCATCTAAACATCTGATTGATGGCTCAGGGCAACTGCGCTGGGTTTATCGCGAGTTAGCCCCAACCACCCCGCAAGATTCCGGCTGGTTTTTATTTGCTGACAACGATTCTGAAGCGTGGAACGCTGATCCAGCTAACTTTATGCCGTTGGTGATTGAGACGGCCTTAGCCATCGAACCGAGTTTGCGGCATATTTTAGACCTACCTTACGGGACTGATTTAGTATTGGATGCGCGACCGGGTGTTCAAGGCTGGTGGGATCCCAAAACCAAAACACCAGTTTGGCTAGCGGATGGGTCAGTCGCACCCAATATTCAAGTTGTGGCTGGTCAAGTCGTTGAAGACGATGTAAAGTAACAAATCATTTGTAATTTTAGTGATTTTGACCTATAATAATAAACGTTGTTGTGTTTCAAAAAACGCAGCTGCTCGGTCAGCTGATAGGAGTGGTATCAACAACGTCTATGATGGTAATATGGCCAAGTGGTAAGGCAACGGTCTGCAAAACCGTCATCGCCGGTTCGATTCCGGTTATTACCTTAATCAAAAACGGTTGCCAAGATGGCAACCGTTTTTTTATATCGTTAATGCTGTTAAAGTGGCTTTGGTATACAGCCCTTGCCGAAGTTTTTCGGCAATAACTGCCCCGTTTGTTTGCCAGTTTGCAAAGTCGGTGGCGGTGACCAGAGCCAAGCGATCGGCGAGATCCGATAAGTGGTCGATGGTGAAGCCGAGATTTTGGGTTGTAATCAGTTGCCCAATGGCACTTTCTGACCAAGCAACCAAGGGTAAGCCAGCGCGTAAATAAAGACTGGCTTTGTGGGGGGCATTGTATTTGGTATAAGTCTGGTAGGTTTTATCGTCAAAGTCATCATCCCAAATCAGACCGAAACCTGCGGTGAACTGGTTGATCAGCTCATCGGGATCAAAATTACCTTGGTAGGTGATATTGTCTGGGAAATCAACAGTCCGCCATTTTTTAGGTTTGGCCCCAAACAGGGTAATGGGTGTTGCGCGATAAGTTTGGAGCCATGGTGATTTTTGAAAAGTCCCGGCAAAATTGATTCGTGTGCTAAAACGCGCCGGTGTGCCGCTGACCCCCAAATAGTCAAACAAGGGTTGAATCACGTAACGTGTCATAATCCCGGCGGCTTGTAAGCGTTGCCGCATGGCTTGGGAATGGACAACGAGCGTATCATATTGCTTGAGAACATCAAATTCCCACGGGGCCAACTTATTGAGCCGTAAAGGCTCAATGTCATGAATGACTAGTGCGCATTGGACTTGTCTTGCCTGCAACGTGGCGACAAATAACTGTTCAAATTGCGCACTCATGTAGGTGGGAAATTGATGGACCACCAGATCATTGGCTTTGACCGGCGCTAACCAATCTTGAATATGGGCCATGAGTGTTGCCTGATCAAAACGTGTATCGTTATAACGATACAGCGGTAAGCGTGTCCAGCCAAATGTTTGTGCAATAGTGGCGTAGTCAGCTTTGGCTTTTAAGGCACCAGGTGGCATCCAAGGTTCGATTGTTTGGGTAATAAAATTTGTCATGGCTCTATTTTACCAAAAACCGAACTTTTTTTCTGTGTAAGTTATAAAACACGAACGTAAAATAAAAATAAAATATATTGTTCGGTTATAAAGTGCGTTTTTAATCTTTTTTTCATGGTTCTATCAGATAAAAGTTGGATAATAAGGGTATTAAATATTTAGAGGAGATGTGTGGCCGTCTGTGGTCACACGTGGTAATATTATGCAACGCTCATCACAAATTGGTATTGGAATTCTTGCAGTCGCCGTCATTGGTGGCGGTATCTACGCAGCAACACGTAGTGGATCATCAACTTCAGGTAAGGATAACTACACGGCCGCATTGGTAACAGATGGTGGTGGTGTGGATGATCGTTCATTCAACCAATCAGCTTGGAATGGTTTGAAGGCTTATGGTAAAGCTAACAACTTGAAGCAAGGAACAAAGGGTTATAACTATTTCCAAAGTTCTGACTCTTCTGATATTAAAACCAACTTGCAAACAGCCGTTAAAGGCGGTTACAAGTTAGTTTACGGTGTTGGTTTCGCCGCAGCACCAGCTATGAATACAGTCGCTAAGGCAAACCCTAAGACAAGTTTTGCCATTATTGATGCTGTTGTACCAGATAAAAACGTCGCATCGTTGATGTTTAAGTCAGAACAATCATCTTATTTGGCTGGTGTGGCTGCCGCTAAGCAGACAAAGTCAAATACAGTTGGGTTCATCGGTGGTGTGCATGGTGATATTATCGATACATTTGAAGCTGGCTTTATTGCTGGTGTTAAGGCCACAAATCCTGATATTAAGGTTTTGACTCAATACGCCGATTCATTTACAGATGCCGCAAAGGGTAAGACGATTGCTGCCTCAATGATTGCTGGTGGTGCTGACGTGATCTTCCAAGCCGCTGGTGGTACTGGTTCAGGTGTCTTTGCTGAAGCTAAGGCAACTGACCAAAAGTTGGCTGCTGACTCAGACAAGAAGGTTTGGGTCATCGGTGTTGATATGGATCAAAAGCGTGATGGGGAATACACGGACAAGGATAACAAGAAGTCAAACTTCACGTTGGTTTCTGCTGTGAAGCGCGTAGACAACGCCGTTGAATCATTGACGAACCAAGGTCGTGAAGGCAAGTTCCCTGGTGGTAAGACGATCACTTATGGTTTGAAAGAAAAGGGTGTTGGCTTAGCAAAGGATTCTGCTTCACCAGAAGTTTGGTCAGCAGTTGAAGCCGCACAAAAGAAGATTATTGCTGGTGATATTAAGGTCCCAGTGCATCCTTAATCTAGGACATACGCACAAGCTCAAAGCATCTGCTGGGGCTTTTTGTTTGTTGTGAATGTTGCGGTCGTCATTGCACGAACAGATCGTCGCCGAGGTCGCCTGCATTAAAAATATAAACGATGTGATAATCATGTCATATAAACTAACATGACATGACGAGACGCTATGGGACTTTGATAGAATAAACATATTATGGAAAAGATGAAAAAATATTTGTTAATTGTCGCGATAGCGGTGCTATCGTTTGTCGGTTTTGGGCTAGACGCACATGCTGCTGAGAAGCCGAATTATGTGATTACAACGGATGCGACTTATCCACCGTTTGATTTCCAAGATAAACACGGACAATACACTGGTATTGATCAAGAAATCTTGAAAACGATCGCTGAGCGCGAAGGGTTTACGTACACGTTGAAGCCGATGAGCTTTAATTCAGCGACGCAGTCTGTAGCCTCCGATCAAGCGGATGCGGTGATGGCGGGGATGTCTATCACTGATGAACGTAAGAACGTCTTTGACTTTGGGACGCCTTATTACCGTTCTGGAATTGGTTGGGCCGTTAAAAAAGGGTCTAATATTAAGTCCTTAAAGGATTTGAAGGGAAAAACCGTTGCGATTAAGACCGGGACGTCTGGTGCAGATTATGCCTTGTCAATCCAAAAGAAGTATGGTTTTAAAGTCGTCTATTTTAATGATTCAGACACGCTTTACAATGATGTGATCAATGACAACTCGCAAGCCACTTTCGGTGATTTGCCGGTCATTCAATACGCGGTTAAAAATGGCACAGCCTTAAAGGTGATGAACCCGAAGTCACCAATTCAAGCGGGTTGGTATGGTTTTGCCGTTAAAAAAGGTAAGAATGCGCAGTTGCTGGCTGACTTCAATAAGGGCTTTGCAGCCATTAAAGAAGACGGCACATATGATAAAATTGTGGCCAAGTATTTAGGGGCTAGTGCGGCAACCTTTACGGGGAGCAAGAAAGATAACAACACCGTTTGGGGTATTTTAAAGGCTAATAAGATGGCCTTCCTACAAGGTCTTTGGGAAACCATTGTGTTGACGGTCTTTGGAATTGTCTTTGCCTCAATTTGGGGGATTATTTTGGGTGTCATGGGCGTGAGTCAAAACGTCTTTGTCCGTGGTATTTCAAGTACGATTATTTATATTTTCCGTGGTTTGCCATTGATGGTCTTGGCCTTCTTCATTTATATTGGTTTACCAGGGGTCATTGGCATGAAGATTCCAGCCGTGACGGCAGGAATTTTGACTTTGGTCTTAAATGAAGGGGCTTATACAGGGGCCTTTGTCCGTGGTGGCTTTGAAGCAGTTGATCGTGGTCAAATGGAAGCTGCACGTTCGTTGGGCTTGCCCTATAGCCGTGCGATGCGCCGTGTGATTATGCCACAAGGGATTCGGATTATGATCCCAAGTTTTATTAACCAATTTATTATTACTTTGAAGGATACATCAATTTTGTCAGCCATTGGTATCTTGGAATTGACACAAACAGGTAGCTTAATTGTGTCGCGTAATTCTCAAGGATTCCGCGTTTGGGCCATTGTCGCTGTGATATACTTAATTGTGATTACGTTGCTCACATGGTTGAGTAATTGGGTAGAAAAGAGGATTCACGCATGAGTGATGCGCAAACAAAAGTAAAAGTCCATGTTGAAAATGTGAACAAGTCATATGGTGATAACCATGTCTTGCGTGATATTTCATTGGACGTTTCTGAAAACGAAGTGGTCGTGATGATTGGGCCTTCAGGCTCAGGTAAGTCAACATTTTTACGGATGTTAAACCAGTTAGAAACACCTGATAACGGTACAATCATTGTGGATGGGTTTAATATTTCAGATAAGTCAACAGATATTAACAAAGTACGTGAAAATATTGGGATGGTTTTCCAAAACTTTAACCTCTTTAATAATTACACCGTCCTTGAAAATATCATGTTGGCACCAGTTGAATTAGGCAAGTTAGACAAGGCAGCTGCCGAGAAGAAAGCCCGGGAATTACTAGCAACCGTTGGGTTGAGTGATAAAGCGGATATGTCCGTTAATTCATTGTCTGGTGGGCAAAAGCAACGTATTGCTATTGCCCGTGCGCTGGCGATGTCACCAGATATTATGCTGTTTGACGAACCAACATCAGCCTTAGATCCAGAAATGGTTGGCGATGTGTTGAATGTCATGAAAAACTTGGCCGATTCTGGAATGACGATGATCATCGTGACACACGAAATGGGCTTTGCCAAGCAAGTCGCTGATCGCGTTGTTTTCTTTGAATCAGGGAAGATTCAAGAATCTGGCACGCCAGAAGAAGTCTTTAATGCACCTAAAAATGCACGTTTGCAAGAATTTTTGAGTAAGGTGATGCAGGCCTAATCGGTTTTGCGACCTAGCGCTTAGCTTGTCGTGCAGCGAACGATTGAAAAAGCCGACCGTTTGGTCGACTTTTTTGCAATGTAGGAAGAGAATTTTGATGACCATGTTTAAGAAATACATTTTGGGATTGGCAACTGTCGTGTTGTTTGTGCTGCTAACACCCACGGCGTCAGCTGACAAACCACACTACACCATTACAACGGATGCTACGTATGCGCCGTTTACTTTTCAAGATAAAGACAATCGTTATGTCGGCATTGAACAAGACATGATGAAAGCCATTGCCGAACGAGAAGGGTTTACTTATACTATGAAGCCCATGAGCTTCAATTCTGCGGCGCAACTGGTCTCAAACGGACAAGCTGACGGAATTATTGCCGGTATGTCTATTACGCCAGAACGGCGCCAAGTTTATGATTTTTCAACGCCGTATTACAAAACTGGGGTCGCTTGGATTGTCAAAAAAGGTAGCAAAATTAAGTCGCTCGAAGATTTAAAGGGGCAAACAGTCGCTTTGAAAACAGGGACCGCCGCCTCTGAATATGGGTTATCTTTACAGAAAAAATATGGTTTCAAGGTCAAGTATTTTAATGACACGGATACCATGTATAATGATGTGGCAGTGGGGAACTCAGCGGCTACCTTTGAAGATATGCCGGTGATTCAATATGCGATTAAAAATGGGATGGCCTTAAAGGTCATGAATCCCGATCAACCTGGTAACGCGGGGTCTTATGGTTTCGCAGTTGAAAAAGGTCAGAATAAAGCACTTTTAGCAGCCTTTAACCAGGGTTTTGCTGCCATCAAAAAAGATGGCACGTATGATAAAATCGTGGCGAAGTATTTAGGTGCCCGCCAAGCCACCTTCTCGGGTACCAAGACGGATAACAGTACTGTTCTGGGCATTTTACGTGCCAATAAAACAGCACTGCTTAATGGGTTGTGGCAAACCATTATTTTGACAGTTATCGCCATTATCTTTGCCTCAATCTGGGGAATTTTGCTTGGTGTCATGGGCGTGAGCCAATTTGGCTGGGTACGTGGTATTTCAACCACGATTATCTACATTTTCCGTGGCTTGCCTTTGATGGTATTAGCCTTCTTTATCTATATTGGATTGCCTGGTTTAACCGGAGTTAAAATCCCAGCTTTTACAGCAGGGATTATCACCTTGATCTTAAATGAAGGTGCCTATACGGGCGCGTTTGTCCGTGGCGGCTTTGAAGCTGTGAACCGTGGGCAAATGGAAGCCGCGCGTTCTTTGGGCTTGTCATATAGCCAAGCCATGCGGCGGGTGGTTATGCCGCAGGGCTTACGCATTATGGTACCTAGTTTTATTAACCAATTCATTATTACCTTAAAAGATACGTCAATTTTATCAGCAATTGGGCTCCTTGAATTGACACAGACGGGCTCTTTGATTGTGGCGCGCAACTCGCAAGGTTTTCGAGTTTGGGCCATCATCGGGGTCATTTACCTCATTTTGATTACCCTGTTGACGTGGTTTAGTCGCTGGGTTGAAAAACGGATGACTAGCAAATAAGCATGACGGACACACCGCCTATTCGTATGATGAATAGGAGGTGTTTTTTATGTTTATCGCACGAGATCAGCAAGGCAGGTATGTATCAGCCAACATTGCGGTTGCCGCCGGTGAGTTTTACTGTCCTGGTTGTTTGGCGCCGGTCGCTTTACGCCATGGCGAGATTAAGCAACCTTATTTTGCCCACCGCGCCGGCGCGCCATGTCATACTTTCGCAGATAACGAAACCCCGCAACATCTCGCTGGGAAATTACAATTGGCCACTTACTGTCAAAAATTTGGACAAGTAACCTTAGAGGCCGGCATTCCAGCAATTAACCAACGCCCAGATATTTTAATCACCCGCGCGCATCAGCGGATTGCCATTGAATATCAATGCAGTCCAATTTCGCAACAACGTTTAGATGAGCGGAACGCTGGGTACCGTCAGCAACACATTACTGTGATTTGGATTTTGGGGGCAACCTACTATCAGGCTAAAATGGCGCAACGCACCATTATCAAATTTTTAGCCGACCGTTGTTTGCGTTTTTATTTGCCAGATACGCAAAAATTTTATCATCGCGCGCACTTTGAAAAGACTGACTTTAGTCGGGTGACTTACAGTGAACGGGTGAGTACACAGTTGTTGACGGTAGTGCCAAAGTCGCAAACGCGTCGGGTTGATTTGAGACAACAAATCTATAAACTACAACAGCTCGTGGCGCAAAAACGTGTGGATCAGCGTTTGGTCACGTATTTATATTTAAAAAAGCGCTTACTACTGCATGCGCCACACTGGATTCACTTGGGCCAAACCTTTGGCCTGACCATTAGTAATTGGCAATGGCGTTTACAGGGGTTGTTATTATTAGAAAAAGTGGGCGTTGGCCATGTTTTTCATCAAGAAATGATGATCGCCAAATTGCAGCCGTATGTTTTAGGGCGACGTGATTTTCAACAGGAACAAGTGATGGCGTTGTTACAGGAGATGGTGAAGCAGCACTTTATTGTGCAACGTGAGGCCTATTTCTTAGTGACCAAATTACCGGTGTGGTATGGGTCATTGTCACAAAAATTAGGCCAAGTGAGAAAATAGTGATAAAATAAAGTATGATATTTTAAGAAGGGAATGTTGGGGTCAGCCAATCAAAAATAGGCGACTCTAACGAGGAATCAAAATGGCACAATTACAACGTGATGAAGTCCCTGAAGCGCTAACTTGGGATTTAACGTCAATTTTTGCAACCGATGACGAATGGGAAACAGCTTATGATGCTGTCCATCAAGGGGCACAAGCATTGCAACAATTTGTGGGGCACGTCGGAGATTCAGCCCAAACGTTGCAGGCAGCCTTGGAAGCGGATCTGGCATTGGAGCGTCAATTAGAAAAAATCTATGTTTATGCGCACCAGATTTATGATCAAGATACCACGAATCAAAAGTATGCGGCGTTTAATAGCCGTGCGCAAGCACTTTGGTCAGAAGTCAGCGAAGCAACGGCTTACTTCCAACCTGAAGTGTTGAATATACCAGAAGAAACGTTGTCAAATTATTTGAAGACGGCTGGGTTACAACCTTACCAACACTTATTTGATCAGATTTTGGCGCAAAAGCCATATACTTTGCCAGCTGAGCAAGAGGCCTTACTCGCCGGGGCTGGTG